>Ga0208899_1000339_pt1 | contig 33970 bp, 50 predicted proteins | sample VirMetDEL_Nov_24_FD_184518 | JGI IMG/M metagenome (GOLD analysis project Ga0208899, IMG submission 184518) | Aqueous microbial communities from the Delaware River and Bay under freshwater to marine salinity gradient to study organic matter... | ecosystem: Environmental > Aquatic > Marine >... | reverse complement strand
GGCAGTGACTGTCTTAACTTATCAAGCGGTGCATTGGTTTATGTCATTGCCTGATCCATCGGTTGCACAATCAGGGCTGGTGTCTGTGTGCATGGGTGCGCTTACTGGTTGCTTTGGTATCTGGATGGGCAAGGAATCCAAGACGACTGTAACTTCTGACAAGGTTGTTCACGAGGAAAAGTATGACAACCGTTGAGGATTTTATGGTATACCTGATGGTCAGGGCGCTTGAGTTTCTGCTCAATACCAAGATGAGTTTATATGGGACGGTAATGATATGATCCAAGCATTGATAGGACCGATTGCTGAGTTGGCTGGTGGCTGGTTGAAAGGCAAGGCGGATGCAAATGCGGCGGCTGCTAATTTAAAGTTGGTTGAGGCAGAGGCAAAAGCCACCATAATGAAGAACGCTGCTACAAGCGAAAGTGATTGGGAACGCTTGATGGCGCAGGGTTCTCAGAATAGCTGGAAAGATGAGTGGCTTACTATCTTATTTTCTATTCCTCTTATTCTTTGTTTCTTGCCATTTGATTGGGCGGATCGTGCTGTGCAGAATGGTTTTGCAGCATTGGAATCCATGCCTGATTGGTATCAGTACACGCTAGGCATAATTGTTGCTGCAAGCTTTGGTGTTCGATCAGCAACTAAATTTTTCGGAGGGAAGAAATGAGCTATAAACTAGGAAAGCGCAGCTTAGAAAGGCTGGAAGGTGTTGACGAGCGGATGCAATCAGTCGTCCGGTACGCCATATCGGTGACAAAGCAAGATTTCTCTGTGATCTGTGGACTCAGAACCATCGAAGAACAGAGGGCGCTTGTTGCCAAGGGCGCAAGTCAAACCATGAAGTCAAAGCATCTTGATGGATTGGCTGTTGACCTTATGGCATATGTCGATGGTCAGGGTGGCCGCTGGGAATTAAATCTGTATGACGAGATTGCAGACGCAATGGCCGAGGGTGCAAGAGCAATTGATGTTGGTATTTGCTGGGGTGCTGCTTGGTCAACTGCATCTTTGCCATACCCTATGGATATGCGGCGATGGAATGGCACAATGGAAGATGCCATGAACGCATATATAGATAAAAAACGCGATATGAAAAAACGCGCATTTATTGATGCCCCTCATTTTGAATTGATAGTCTGATGAAGCGTAAGTTTGCACCCGTTCCCAAAGATAAAAAGTCTGGCATTCCTAAGAAGTATGTGAAGGGATCGAAAGATCCTGATGCAACCCGGCGTGAGATTCTACGCACCAGGGCGCTGTATCGCATGGGTAAGCTTACACCGGAAATGATGGATAAGATCAGCAAGCAACGGAGCAAGCGGTAATGGCAAAGTTTAGCGGCATACCTGGGGCAGATCGGTTTAGCTCTGCGACCTTGAATAAAGTTTATAAGCGCGGTCTTGGTGCTTATTACAGTAGCGGTTCCCGGCCAAAGGTATCGGCTCATCAATGGGCGATGGGGCGTGTAAAGTCTTTTGTGTCTGGTAAGGGTGGCGCAAGAAAAGCTGATAAAGATCTATTGAAAGGATAGCAGAATGCCATATGAAAAGTATTCTCCTAAGCAAAAGAGATTGGCGGCGATGGCCGGTGATCGCAAAAAGATAACAGCTGCGGATCTCAAGGCTGTTGCTAAGAAACGTATGCTGAAGAAAGGAAAAGCATAATGCCCTACGGTAAAGGTACATATGGTTCTAAAGTTGGCAGACCATCAAAGGCCGACAAGATGAACCCGACTTTGAAAAAGATGGCTATGAAAAAAATGAAGGCAAAAAAGAAAAAGACCGCTTGAAGTTACGGTCTTAATTTGCTTTATTCCTTTCGAGGGTGACATTCCATTAACAAGCTTTTTGTGTAAACTGCTCCACGGGGTTTGTGGTTTTGTTACTCGCAGTAACCGTCACCCTCACGACTTATCTTCTACGCGCAGACTGCGCAAAAACTTTTCCAATTCTTTTCGCGCTCGCCATAAATTCTGTTGCACGTTAGGATGTTTTGTACCGGTGCGAAGATAAGCTTGGAGACAGCGTTCTTCCTCCCGCTTTAGATGACGTAAAAGTGCGTGATCTTGGGATGTGAGTTTTAGCATTCTCTACCTCTCTGCTCATGTAACATTCGGGACACATTGTATCGTGGTCGGATTTTACCAGAGCATCCCTGTCGCAGTACATACATTTTTCAATCATGGTCTTGTCCTTGGTCTAAGTACGGATGACACAACATCTGTTTCCACGCAGGTCATAAAAATGTCATTGCCGTACAGCTTGACGATGTGGTCATAGAGTGGATCGGCTAGACCCTGATCCATTACTTGCTGACAGTGGCTTTCTGAGGCGTACACGATGCTTGCAAGTGGCGCTGCATCATACGCTGCCATTTCATAATCAATCATTAACACAGTAAAAAACTCAATCATTCTTGCGTCTCCCGTCTTTGAATTTGATCTTGTGATGCCGGGCTACATTATCAACTGAGTTCCAAGTGACGCCCATTGCTTGTGCTGTTTGCATCTTTGTGAACCCCTGACGCGCATATAATTCATATTCTTCTATGCTGAATCCTTTGCGTCCCCTTATGGTGTCTGTGAACAACGGCCAATCCAGAGAATAACGCTCCGCCATGCTTGAGATTGAGGTTGTTGCTTTGCCCAGAACCATTGCCGCTTGTGACCGACTCATTCTTTTATCAATCATCTCTTGCAGCAACGCGGCGCGTTTTGTGTGCATGTCTTGGGTTATGCTTGCCCATCTCTTTTGCCAGTTCATTGTGATTGCAGCCTAAATGTTTTCTCAACCTGCTTCATGCTTTCATCTGATAGCATATCGATGTGCGCGAAGTTGGCTTCCCACAGTTCCTCAAACTGTTTCTTGGATCTTTTCTGCGCTCCGTATGACCGGGCAAGATTCATAACTGCCTCGCGGTATTCTTCATCCGTCTGGCATTTCTGTTTCTCTTGGCCGTTGTGATAGAACACTGTCCAGGGTGGCACTTGTGATATCTCTGTTTCATGTGAAACATTCTCCGGCTCAAGAGGCTGGACGCTGATCTGGGGGGTACGGTCATTCTGACCGGGGGGTGGTGTCACTGTGACCGGAGGGGTACGGTCATCCTGACCGGACCTTTGTTCCTCCATTGCTTTTTCTTTCCGAGAAACTGCCGCGATTTCATTGGCGCTTGCGTAAGATCCACCATGAAGACCAAGTGACGCCAGGGCGCGACCGATCGCAGATGTTTCACAGTTTTCTAGTGCCGATGTTTTGTTGACGTTACTGGAACCTCTGATCTCCTCGGCCATGCCGCTTCCGATGGTCTGGCCCTTGTGTGTTACGATAGCCTTCACAACTACGCGCTTTCCATCATCAACCAATATCTCGGTATCGATCCCCATATGCTCTCCAAAGGCCATGCGGAATTGTTCAACGCGCACAAATACCTCTGTGTATTTCTTGCCCCCGCGCTGGGTGACGCCGTGCGTTCTGTTCAGATCGTTCACGGCTTTCATTGCATCGATTAGATTACTCATTTTGCTTCCTTGTCATCTAATTTGTTTTTTAGTTCTTCTATTTCCTGTTGAGCTAATTCAAGGTCAACTTTAAGTTGCTCAACCAAATCAAACCTCACGTATTCCACAATTTTATTAACATCCTCAAAGACTGGTAGCTTTGATTCTCTGTAACAGATAATTGCGGAATCCATTTGAGCGAGTTGCCACCGCTCAAGGTCCATAGACTGCCCCCACAGCCCACGCAGTCCTAAGCCATATTCGGGAATTACAGCTTGCAGATGGTAAGCCCAAATTCTTCTAGGCGCTCTCCCTGCTTTCAGTCCCTTACGCACAACTCTAAGGTCGTGATTTGATCCGACGATCTTTTTTTTGGACCAACCGTTGGTCGTCATTTTATCCTCACTGTTACGCCGGGGTTGCCGACTTCTACGGTTGCACCGGGAACAAACTCACCGGCCTCTAATTGTTGTTTGATTGCTGTAAGATCCGGTGTCTCTGTGATCCTCATAAGCTGAGAAGGTATCTCGCTCGGATCTTCAATGACAACTTTCTGTCTGGGCTTGGTGCGCGAGACTGTACCGAGCGGATGATCCGCCTTCTTTACGCCCATAGCGTCCAGCAAATGCCCTATGACTTGCGTTGTGGCGTCTGCCCTAGCGTCATATCGCTTTGCGCGTTCCGTGTACTGTGCGGCCATCTCCTTGGCTGCTTGCTGGCTTGCCTTGGCCCACTGTCTTTGCTCAATCAGCTTGCCCAGAACGTCCATTGCATCCGTCTCACCGTCAAGTGTGTCCAGAAGCGTGTCCTCATCATCGCCGCATATCTCTCGGATACTGTCGGCCATGCGTTTGATCTCTTCAAAGTTCACGTACAATTTTTTCTCCTTCATCTGTGATCTTCCAGACAATCTCTGAGTTTCCCCATGTGTTTTTGGATCTGGCTAAACTGTCTGCAATCAAATTCATTTCTTGCAATTCGGTCAGTCTTGGACGTACACTGAGAATAGACAGCCCGGAGCAGGTGCTTATGTCCTCGCTGGTCCCACCCTGCCTCAAGGAGAACAGCGCACTGAGTACCTGCAATCTCCTCCCTGACACGCGCCGGGCCACCTTATGCGCTGCCGCGCGTTCCGTATCCGGTCCATCGCGGTGGTGCATTTTTTTGATCTGAACATCATCAATCTTCATCGTCGCTTCCTTCCACTTCTCCGCTTCCCTTACAAATTAAACAATCATCCCACTTTGTATCGATATACCCGATATCCCGTGTGAAGCTTTGGGGCCGGGGGATTTCGTATTCAACCTGGCCATCCCCGTCACAGTATGGGCAGATCATTGCAAGATCCCCGCGATCACCATGCAACCGTAAAAGATTGCAAACAAACAAACCGCACCCACTACATCACCGATAAAGTCTTTCATCGTTTACCTCATTGAACCAGCAATGCGCCCCGTAGGGCGCTGAACAAGATCAATGCTATCGGCTTAAAACCTCATAAACTTCCCAGCTTTCATACCGAACTACGGGATAACCCATATGCTCACCATCATACATGGGGCCAGCCATTCCCTTGATCGCTGGCGATTGCTTCAACACTTCTCTAACAGTAGGGCCACAAACATGATCCTTGAACCGATCCTGAAACTTGGCTTCAAACTCATCTCGAAACATCTTGGGGTGTCCTAAAACGTGATAAACAGCTTCAATCATTGTCTTTCCTCCTTCTTGACTAGGTGATGCGCCCCGCGCGTCTTGCTGATCAAACAAATCAAACTGCATTATGCCGCCTCCTCATTTTGTGCAAAGTAAACTCCAATGCCAGAGCAACCAACATTGCCATGGTAAATGTCGCTACACCGTCCGTGAAACTCGCTACCGTCATCCCACTGAACAACAAACTTCATTGATTGCTCAGGGTTCCACTCTGAAATCTGGCCGTAGCTGTAGGGGTGCATCGCGCCCCAATAACCAATAACCTCTTGTCCTACCTGATACATCGCTTTTCCTTCCTGTAAAAAACAAATCACAACTTGCAATATAAAGATATCTCTAATAGTGTCAAGCGATATCGGAAAGAAAAAGGAAAAAAAATGTCAAAAAAACGCTTAGTGGCTGAAAACATTGTAGTTTTTCACACTCGAATGCCAGCAGAAACAAAGGAAAAGTTGGATCTTTATGCAGACAAGATGGGCGAAAGTGCGGCCAGGGTCTTATCAAATCTGGTTGATCAACACCTGCCCAGCACAAAACCGGCGGTTAGTTTCACAGAAAATGATGAGCAAGTGGATCTTGAAACATGGCTCCGCAATCATGAGTAAAAGCATTCATAAAGTTAGCTTCTGGTTGGCTGATACACCAATTGGCAAGGGTCGCCCAAGATTCACCAGAACCGGGCGCGTGTTCACGCCAAAGAAAACAAAAGACTTTGAGCTAAAGATTGCGGCCAAGGCATCGGATGAAATGGTATCTCTGGGGATTGATCCGTTCACCGTTCCGTGCAAGGTTTACATCTTGGCACAGTTCCCCATCCCTAAATCATGGCCCAAGAAGCGCGTAGAGGCCGCCACACGCGGGGAAGTGGTTCCCGGCAAACCGGACATTGATAACGTGGCAAAGCTCGTCCTGGACGCTCTCAATGGCGTTTGCTTTGAAGACGATAAACTGGTTCAGACATTAAAGATCACCAAGAAGTACGGCCAGCCGTTGTTGTTGGTACAAGTGGAGGCAGAAACATGATGCGTCATGTCGATTTATGCTCAGGGATTGGCGGTTTCGCATTGGGCTTTGAGTGGGCCGGATTAAGCAAGCCTGTTTTATTTTGTGATATAGAACCTTGGAGCCGTAAAATACTTGCAAAGCATTGGCCTGACGTGCCGATTGTAGAAGATGTAAAGGAGTTAGCCAATGACCCAGATGGACTTGTTCCAGACTGCGACATCCTCACCGCAGGATACCCCTGCCAGCCATTCAGTGTTGCCGGGCAGCGCCGAGGCAGTGAAGATGACAGACATATCTGGCCGTACATTCTTTCCATTATTCAAGCCAAACGACCCTCTTGGTGCGTTTTCGAGAATGTTTATGGCCACATCTCTCTGGGCCTCGACGAAGTGTTATCTTCATTGGCAGGGCAAGAGTACGCCGCAAGGCCGTTCATTGTACCAGCTTGCGGTGTCGATGCCTGGCACAGACGCGACCGCCTCTGGATCATCGCCAGAAACGTGGGCGACACCATCAGCAGCCGACAGCCAGGGAACGACTGGCGGCGGTCAAAGCAAGAGCCTAAGAACGGATGTAAAGATGTGGCCGACACCAACAACACAGGAGATAGAACATCCAGAAGCAGAACTGACAAAAACAGGCAGAAGGAAGTCAAAGGATGGAAAGAGCAGCCACAGTCTAAACTTAGCAGATACAGTAAAAATGTGGCCCACGCCGCGAGCTTGCACAGCAATGTCAGCGGAAAACATACACAACAGGGTCAACGACAAGAACCCAAACTTGGAGACAGTGGTAGCTCGGACGATGTGGCCGACGCCGCAAGCGAGAGATTACAAGGGGCCGAGTGGCAAAGGAAGGCAAGAGCGCAAGGGACACCCAGCGGATACGCTGCCGAATGCGGTAAAGATGTGGCCTACACCCAACGCAAGCGACAACAGGGACAGAGGCCACAAGGGAATGCCAGCAATCAAGAGACGGATGGAGAAGGGCAAGCAGCTAAATCTTTCAATGGTAGTCTCGGAAACTTCTGGCTCGCTGAACCCGCAGTGGGTCGAGTGGCTCATGGGATACCCAGAAGGGTGGACAGACTTAGAGGATTAGGAAATGCAATCGTTCCTCAAATCGCACAACGCATAGGACAAACAATTAAACAAGTGGAGGCAGAAACATGAGAACAACAAACCAAGACAAGCTGTGCATTGCAGCGGCCATTGTGTTGACCGTGGTTGCAATCATCGCAATCAGTATGGGGCTGATATGAAACCGGTCACGATCAGGGCAAAGGATCTCAGAAAGTTTGCGATCCTCCCGATAAAAGCAATCACTGATCCCCAGGTAACGCGCACAAGCGCTCTTTCTGTGCTGGCGGCTCTCTGTTCTTATTGCGATGAAACGGGCTGTACGTTCGTCTCACAGGCTCGGTTGGCAAGCGATCTTGGTATCTCACGCCAGGCAGTCAACAAGCAGCTAAGAAAGCTCAGAGATTTAGAGTACATTGTAAGAGCCAAGCGGCGTTACAAAGGACAAACAACCACCACATACAAGGTCATCTATGACGATGTAAAAACAGAAGAGGAAGCCCTTGCGAATCTATCACCGGCAGAGCGTATCGGCCTAGAAGAACGCAGAGAAAAGCTGCGTCAACAGATGGAAAAGAAGCCCGGAAAGGTAGTCAATTTGCCTGTGGATAACTCTGTGGATAAGTCTAACGTGTCAACCTCAGAAGTTTCACAGGGTGCAACCTCAGAAGTTTCACCCCCTGAAACCCCAGAAGTTTCACTAAACAGACCATTTAACAACATATATAACAGTATAAGTGATGTCAGTAGACAGTGTTGTTCTTTGTTTTTAAGAATTGCTGAAAGTTATGGAACGCCTAGACAAGTCAATGACAGAGATTATCAGGTCATGGAAAGTTGGGTCAAGGATGGGCTGACAGTCCAGATATGGGGCGATATCCTGAAGGATCACGCGAAATGGTGCCACGATAACCGCCGGGACTATCCGCGAGGGCTGGCTTGGTTCACGGTTCCGGTGCAAAAGAAGCTGGGAAATGCACCAAAACGCAGCAAGAATACAATCAATGCGGTAGTAAAAAAGCTAAGGCCTTGATAATAAAGGATAAGTCATTTAACATAATACCCATTATGCGCCGTAATCGATTTAGATTGCAGTTTCAGCGCGACCTGCCTCGGATCGATCCGCGCACGACCGACCCCCTTGCCCCCCACCCCCGCGCGGGTATGTGCATACCCCCACGAAAATATTTTCTGGTTTTTTTCTGGATTGTATGCCATATCTATTTTTATCAATTAGGAAGGATTGAGTTATGAAGAAGATGTATCGAGTTGTTCAGGGACAGAAGCGGCGGAATGATCCTGATAAGAAGGATTGGGTGAGATTGGGTATTGCGTTTAGCGACAGTAACGGGATGCGAGTTAAGTTGAATGCGTTACCATTGCCTGATGAGAATGGAGAGATTTGGTTAAACTTGTTTGAGGACGAGCCGAAGTCTGGTGGTCAACGGATGCAAAGGTCTTCTCAGACAGAAGATGCTATACCGTTCTGATGGCGAGAACGCGTCAGACTCCGATTGGTAGATTTGGTGGTGTACGTTTAGCACAGCGGCGTATTCGGACCAGTGAGACATTGGAGAATAACAAGGAAGCGGTTGCCCAGGAGTTGATTGCTCTTGGGACCACTTCGATTACGGAGATTATGAATCTTGATGGTTCTATGCGTCCGTTGGATGAGATACCGGATTATGCGTTACGGGCGATAAAGAAGATTGTTCCGATGCCCGATGGTCGTGTATCGATTGAGTTGCATGACAAGGTGAGTGTTTTGCGCATCTTGGCGAAGGCTGCTGGTTTCTTAGATAATCCTGAGAAAGAGAATGATAAGCCATCGATTGTTGGGATTAACATGCGTGGACCGGCGGCAACGACAGAGTATGCTGAGGTGGTGGATGAAACGGATGGAATGCAAGAAGAAGAAACGCAAAGGGGATAAAGATATTCCATGGGAATACAGGGGGTTTTTAATTCGACGCGGACGTTGGTCATATAATTTTCCCTGGGCAGCTATAAACAAACAAGGCAAGGAGGTTTTGGTTGATAAAAAATTAAAAAGCCTTTGTTTGAAGATAGACAATGTTATCCTGTAAGGGATTGGATGATGAAAAATGAGCGCGATACCCAGCCTTGATTTAAACTTTGAGAACAGTCCGACTGTTTGGAAGTTTCTGCATGACGACAGCTTTGTTCGGGGGTTGATGGGTCCGGTTGGATCTGGGAAGTCTTATGGGTGTGCGGCTGAGATTATGTTGCGGGCGGTACGTCAGAGGCCCAGCCCCAGAGATGGGATTAGATATTCTCGGTTTGTGATTGTTAGAAATACTTATCCTGAATTGAGAACAACGACGATTAAGACTTGGCAAGAGTTGTTTCCAGAGGATGTTTGGGGTGGTATGCGATGGCAACCGCCCATTTCGCACCATATTCGGATTCCGACGAGAGAGGATATTCCGGGCATTGATTGCGAAGTAATCTTCATGGCCCTTTCTTCTCCGCAAGATGTACGGAAACTGTTGTCATTGGAGCTTACGGGGGCTTGGGTGAATGAGGCCAGAGAGTTGCCGAAAGCGGTGATTGATGGTTTGACACACAGGGTTGGGCGATATCCGACAAAAGCGGATGGTTCTCCGACATGGTACGGCATTTGGATGGATACGAACCCACCGGACAATGACCATTGGTGGCATGAATTGGCAGAGAAAAATCCGATTGGTGGTGCCTATCCGTGGACGTTCTTCAGACAACCCGGCGGTGTTTTGGCGGTGGATGGAAAAGATGTTCCTGAGAATCCAGAGGCGCAGGGCCATGTGTTTTCTGGGGGCAAATGGTGGAAAACCAATGAGGATGCGGAGAATAGAAACAATCTGCCGCCCGGATATTATCAGCAGCTTCTCGGCGGAAAAAATGCGGATTGGATCAGGTGCTACGCGCAGGGAATGTACACGTTTGTGCAAGAAGGGCGTCCGGTCTGGCCGGAGTATGACGATGAATTGATGAGCGGGGATGTTGAGGTTGATCCGTATTATCCCATGCAGATCGGCGTTGACTTTGGATTAACACCGGCAGCGATCTTTGGGCAGAGAACACAAGCGGGAGCGTGGCGGATCTGCGATGAGCTTGTGACGTTTGACATGGGCCTTGAGCGGTTTGGTCAGGAAATGATGGCGCTGATTGCTCAGAAATATTCTAAGCATGATATTCTGATCTGGGGCGATCCGGCGGGGAATAAGCGGGATGAGATTTACGAGGTTACAGCCTTTGATCATCTCAGATCACTTGGTTTCAAAGCACAACCAACAGAAAGCAATGCGTTTCAAGTCAGACGAGAGGCTGGGGCTAGTCCTATGGGGCGGCTGATAAATGGCAAGCCTGGGCTGATGGTGGATAAGAAATGCTTGCGATTGCGTAAATCTCTAAGCGGTGGATACTTTTTCAAGCGTCAAAGCATGGGCGCTGGGCAAGATCGATTTAAAGATACGCCCGTGAAGAACGATCATTCACACTGCGGGGATGCATTTGGATATCTTATGCTGGGCGGCGGTGAACAGCGTCGATTGCGCAGGGGTAGCTATGGCAATTCCTTCGCAGCACAAAGCTATTCTGCGGAAACGGAATTTAACGTGTTCTGATGGGACTGATTCAGCTACCAACTTTTCAAATGCGAACCGATGAACAAATCGTTCCGCTTACACTTAACCATGTTTATAATATTAAGCTGGGGCCGCATGAACAGGAATATGAAAAACATATTCCGTATTATCGGGATTACCTATTTGATAATTCGGTTTTGGGTTGGTCTTGGGCTGCTATCGGGCGTGGGAAAATAGTTGCCATCTTTGGGGTAAGGGATATGTGGCCCGGTTTGGTAGAGGCTTGGTTTGTTCCAGGGGAAGAATTAGAACGCCATTCCAGAACAACTTTGATCGGTGCAAGGGCGCTTTTGCGTGAAGTGATGTCTGATACAGATATCAGACGTATGCAAATCTTCGTAAAAGTGGACAATACCCGCGCATTAAGGTTTGCTAAAGCACTACATTTTGAGGTAGAGTGCATATTAAGAAAGTTTGGCCCAGAGGGGGCTGACTATTATTCTATGGCGAGGTTTGAGTAATGGGTGCTTTTGGCGGTAAAAAGAAAAAAAGAGAACCGAGTGTTGCTGAGTTGAAGGCGCAAGAGGCTCAAAGTCGAGCAGAAGAACGCGCAACGACCCAAGAGCGCACAGAAATGCAAACCGCACAAGCCAGAAGAAGATTGCTTCGTCGTGGTGGTTTAAGATTGTTATTCTCCGCAGCACGTCAAGAAGGACCGGGCGCACCTACGACCAGAATGTTGGGCGGGGGATCTTGATATGGCGATGTCAAGACCTAGAGCGGTTGCTAAAGATACGGAAAAAGGATCTTTTTTTGGTGATCTTAAAATGGGTCTTGGGCTTTCTCCGCAAACACCTAGCTATCGGGCGCGTACTGAAAAAAGCAGAAGAAGACAAAAAGAGTTTGAAGAGCGGTTAAATAGAAACGAAAAGAGGCGGGAGAAGCGTGGAAAGAAAAAACGTGTAACCGCTAGAATGCTTTTTGAAAAAGAGAAAGCTGAAAAATTGGCAAAAGAACGGGCCGAAGGACAGGAAAAGCGTAAGGCGTTTGAAAAAAAGAGGGGTGAAGAAATCGCTCGTCGTCGCCGTTTGTTGCTAAATATCTGATAGGAAGCAGTATGACCAAGATTAAGGAAGATTCTCGCGTTTATCAAAAAACTGATCCCCAGCCAAAACGTGCAAGAAATGAAAAGGGCCAATTGGTTTCAGATGATCCATCTACCCCAGACGTAAATGAAGCTTGGGAAGGCGGGAAGGCTCCAAAGAAAAAAGCCGCCCCAAAGAAAAAGGCAACAGGTAGTGGTAAAAAAAGCGTATCAAAATCCTAAGGGCGGATTGAACGCTGCCGGTCGCGCTTACTTCAAGCGCAAAGAGGGATCTAATTTAAAAGCCCCCGTCAAATCCGGCGATAATCCCCGCAGAGCGTCCTTCCTGGCTCGAATGGCGGGGAACCCCGGGCCGGATCGTGACAGCAAGGGCCGACCGACACGGAAATTGTTGGCGCTCCGCGCCTGGGGCGCTTCATCTACAGCGGATGCAAAACGTAAAGCTGCCGCTATAAGCAAGAGGAACAAGGCAAATGCCTAAGCTATCAACGAGAGAAGTCATTGCGCGAGAGGCAAAAGCACAAGCTCGCAAAGATGAATGGCGTACAATCTACGAAGATTGCTATGAATTTGCCCTGCCGCAACGAAACTTATACAACGGCTATTACGAAGGCAAAACGCCCGGCAAAGGCAAGATGCAGCGTGTATTTGATTCCACGGCCATGTCCTCAACCAAGCGTTTCGCCAACCGGCTTCAATCCGGACTGTTTCCTCCTAATCGGCATTGGTGTCGTTTAGAACCAGGTTCGGCTGTACCTGAGCAAGATCAGCCAAGAGCGCAGCAAATACTTGATGCCTACGTTGATATTATGTTTGACCAGCTACGTCAGACAAGTTTCGATCTGGCTATGGGGGAGTTTTTGCTGGATCTCTGCGTGGGTACGGCTGTTATGATGGTGACTCCTGGTGATGAAGTTACCCCCATTCGTTTTCTTGCGATACCACAGTATCTTGTGGCCATTGAGGAAGGCGCATACGGCATGGTCGATAACGTCTACCGCAAGCTGCGTATCAAGGCGGAATCCATCACAAGAGAGTTCCCAGACGTTCAGATCACAACGGAATTGCAAGACGCAATAGATCGTCGTGGTTCTGAAGAGCTTGATCTGTTTGATGCGGTTATCTTCGATCAAGAGACAGGCCGATATCATTATCACGTTATTTGGCCAGCCAAGGCACAAGAGATTGTTTATCGTGAAATGCCATCCAGCCCCTTCATTGTTGCCCGGTTCAGCAAAACAGCCGGTGAAATATACGGGCGCGGTCCTTTGGTTGATGCAATTGCAGATATCAAAACGCTAAACAAAACCTTGGAGCTTGTTCTCAAGAATGCAAGTCTATCCATCTCAGGAGTATATCTTGCCGCTGATGACGGTGTTCTAAATCCTCAAAGCATCAAAATACAGCCTGGTGCGATTATTCCTGTTGCCCGAAACGGTGGTCCACAAGGCGCGTCCCTAGCCCCTCTGCCCAAGGCTGGGGACTTTAACACAAGCCAGATCGTTATTCAGGATCTCAGAGTAAACATCAAAAAGATCTTGATGGATGACACACTCCCGCCTGATACCATGTCTGCGCGATCCGCTACAGAGATAGCACAGCGTCAACGTGAATTAGCTTCTAATCTTGGATCGGCATTTGGCCGGTTGATGACCGAGATTATGACGCCTCTGGTTTCGCGCATCCTATTTGTTCTGGACCGTCAGGGCTTGATTAATATGCCCCTCAAGGTCAATGGTGTGCAGATCAAAGTCACGCCGGTATCGCCTCTTGCCGAGGCTCCCAAGATGGAAGAGGTCAATCAGCTTCTCAGCTTTATGCAGATTGCCAATTCTATGGGGCCAATGGGGCAAGCAATTATTAACATCCCAGAAAGTATTTCGTTTATTGCGGAAAAAATGGGGATCGATCAACGTGTATTGAATACACCGGAAGAGCAACAAATGATGATGCAGCAAATGCAGCAAGCTATGATAGAACAGCAGCAACCTATGCCCACTGATGAAACAGTAGCAGAGGCCATGCAATGAGTTCGCCAGACGGTTGGGAAGGAATAAGTCAAGCGTTTGTCGAGCCGCCAAAGGCGGATGATCTGGACATACTTTATGGACGGGTCTTTAAATCTGAGGAAGGTCAGAAGGTGTTACATCACCTGAGACAGATAACTATAGAACAACCATCTTGGTATCCAGGCGAAGATCCCAGTCACGGTTTTGTAAGAACAGGCATGACTGAGCTTGTGCGTCTGATTGAGCGCAGGGTGGGAAGGAGCAATAATGTCTGAACAAGCAGAAGCAATTGAAGTCTCTGAGGAAGCTCCTCTGGTTAATTTTCAAAAGCCAGAAGAACAGCCGCAAGAACAAGAACAACCGTTTCAATTACGGCCAGAAGAAAATGAAGAGGTTGATATTGATGATGGTGAACCGCTGGAACGTCCTGACTTTTATCCAGAAAAGTTTTGGGATGATGATGGCCCTGATGTTGAGAAGTTGGCAAAAAGCTATGCAGAGCTTGAAAAGGCTTTTAAAGCAGGTAAACACAAAGCGCCGGATGGCGATTATGACACTAAAGATCTGGTGGATAAGGGTTTGGACTTGGAAGATCCTTCAGTCCAGGTATTTCAAGATTGGTCTAAAAAATATGGTATCTCGCAACAAGCTTTTGAAGAGCTTGCGGGGCAAGTCCTAGAGTTTTCTCAGGATAGCCAAGAAGCCATAGAATATGATCGGCAACAGGAAATGAAGAAGCTTGGTGAGCGAGGCCAAGAAAAGATTGCGTATCTTGAGCGTCATATCACCCGCGCATCACTGACAAACTCAGAGCGCGAGGCTTTGGCCTACAGTCTGAACAGCGCCGATGCAATCAATGCAATGACCAAGTTTATTCAGGGTTATACGAATGAAGGCATACCGACAACGCCGGTTGTGGATACGCCTGAAATGACCAGAGAAGATCTTGCTTCAGCGATTGCAGACCCGCGTTGGCAGACCGATGCAGCATGGCGAACAAAGATTGAAAAGCAATGGGCGGCGGCAAATAGCTAGATTTTGTTGCAATCACTACATTTTGGGTGTATAGGCAGATTAAGGGCTAACCGCTGCGCGGCCCCTTGATGTGGTAATCCACTGGTGGGCGCGGCCACTTTCGCGCAAGCGACTGCCCGGTTTACATCGGCTAACAGTAAGCGTTTTGAGTTGAAACCTAATAGGAGGCTTCTGCTATGGCGCAGAGTATTACTAATGCCTTTGTAACGCTTTTTGATGAGGAAGTTAAACAGGCATACCAAGGCGAAGCGTTGCTTCGCGGCACAATGCGGACACGTACCGGTGTCCAGGGTAACACAGTAAAGTTCCCAAAAATCGGTAAAGGTGTTGCAACAGTTCGTGTTCCACAAACTGACGTAACTCCGTTGAACGTAACCTATAGCCAGGTTACCGCCACAATGTCTGATTATATCGCAGCAGAATATTCAGACATCTTCCATCAATCACATGTCAACTTTGATGAGCGCCGTGAATTGGTGCAGGTTGTTTCAAAAGCGATTGCTCGCCGTATGGACCAGCTTTGCATTGATGCACTTGATGCGGCTGCATCTCCATCAACTGTTGCGACATCTGTGGGTGGTGCGTCTTCAAACATGAACATCGAAAAACTTCGTGCGGCTGCGAAAGCACTGAACGATAACAACGTACCAGCCGAAGGTCGTCACTTGTTGATGCACTCTTCTCAGCTTGATGCGTTGCTCGGTGAAACAGAAGTTACTTCAAGCGACTTTGCTTCCGTAAAAGCACTTGTTCGCGGTGAGATCACTTCGTTCATGGGCTTCAACATTATCACAATGGGTGATCGTGATGAAGGCGGTGTTCCTAAGCCATCAACCCGCACATGCTTTGCTTGGCATCAAGACAGCATGGGTTATGCTGAAAGCATCTCTCAGAAGTCAGAAGTAAACTACATCCCAGAGAAAACATCGTTCCTCGTAAGTTCTATGTTCTCTGCTGGTGCGGTTGCTATTGACGATGAGGGCATCGTTAAAATCTCATGTACTGAATAAGAAGGAGATTAAGACATGGCATTCGCGCAAGCAAACTGGGCAACTGTTGCAGCTTCTAAAGCTGGTTCAGCGCCAAACATTTATAGCTATAAATCAGCGACAGATAACAAGGCCGCAATTGCTGGCTCTGGTTATTTCAATACCGTTGAGGGTCTTATCACAACCGGTGATTGGATTTACACTTATGGCTCAGATGGCGGTCAAACTTTGGTCGCAACAAATACCGCTGGTGTTATTACGACAACAGCAATCTAATCCCCTGGGGGGCTGGGCAACTGGCCCCCTTCAAACTCTTGGAGGGCTATAATGGCAAGTAATGACACAGATATTACTATTTGTTCGGATGCTTTAGTTCTCTTGGGCGCACAGCCCATAACGTCCTTAACGGATGGCAGTGATCCGGCAGACGTTTGTAATCGTCTTTACCCAGATCTTAAAAATCACTTACTGACAGTTTATCCTTGGAGTTGGAGCCTTAAAAAGGTTCAACTTAGTAAAAATGCAACGGCTCCCGTTAATGAATGGGATAATGCTTTTGATCTGCCAAATGATATAATTGGCAGTGTTATTGCTGTTTTTGATAGCAGTTCAAGCGGCATACGTCCAAGGCGCTATGGATGGGAAATCTATGGCACTCAGTTATTTACCAACTTAGACACCATCTACATTGATTATCAGGCAACGGTTGTTGAATCCAGTATGCCAGAGTATTTCATACGTTTCTTGCGTGTGGCACTGGCCGCAGAGATTGCTATTCCAATAACGGATCAGGCAACAAAAGCACAAGATCTTCGCTTACAAGCATATGGTTCTCCAGGCGAAGCTGGTCGTGGCGGGTTGCTGCGTGAGGCAATGAACATCGATGGGCGTGGTCAAGGTACGCAAATTGTGGAGGACTATTCTCTTATTCAGGCGAGGTACTGATGAGAATTACGCAATATCAGTCTAACTTTTCTACCGGAGAAATAGACCCCCTTCTACGGGCTAGAACAGATCTTCAACAATATCAGAATGCTTTGGAAGAAGCGACAAATGTTATCGTGCAACCTCAAGGCGGGATTTCTCGCAGAGATGGTTTAAAGTTTGTTCACAGCTTTTCAACATCGTTTACTGATTTCAAGCTGATTCCCTTTGAGTTTAGCGTAAGTGACAGCTATCTATTGGTGTTTGTTGTTGGCCGCATTTATGTTTTCAAAAGCGGAACATTGCAGACAAACATAAACGGATCTGGCAATGATTACATCACGGCAACCGATATTACAGCGGCAATGCTTGATGAGCTTGAATATACGCAAGCTGTAGATACCCTAATTCTTTGCCATGAAGATCTTCAGACAAAACGCCTTGTGCGTAATTCTGACACGTCTTGGACGCTTGAGAACCTGCCTCTGACCAATCCGCCACAATATGCTTACGCGCTTGATGAGCATTCTCCTAATTTTACGATTACGCCCAGCGCAACAACTGGGAATATTACAATTACTGCATCTTCTGTGACCACTGATAACGGAACAGCACAGGCTGGTACGGCAGATACAATTACTTTGAAAACAGGTACATCACCTTACTCATCCGATGATGATGCAAATGGTCTGTGGATAACACTTACAGCCGGAACGGGTTCGGGGCAAGAAAGATATATTTCAGATTGGGTTGCATCAACAAAGGTCGCAACTGTCTATCCCGCCTGGACAACACAACCAGATAATACAACCCAGTATAAGGTTGCAGCATTTGCGGCATCTGCAATTAACAACTTTGCTCAAGTAGAAAATACTTTTGGCCGTGTAAAGTACATTGAATATGTCAGCGATACCATAATGAATGCTGTTGTTGAGGTTCCGTTCTTTGACACAAGCGGCGTTGTTGCTGGTAATTGGATTGGCGAATTTGGTTATGAAGATGTTTGGTCAAGCACTAGAGGATGGCCAAGATCGGCAACTTTCCATGAAGGCAGATTGTATTTTGGTGGCTCTAAGTCCAGACCAAATACCGTTTGGGGTTCGCGTGTAATTGATTACTTTAACTTTGACTCTCATACTGGATTGGATGATGAGGCTGTTGAAACGACCATTAACACAAACCAACTAAATTCGATTGTGAATATCGTATCTGGTGCGGATTTGCGTATTTTCTCAACGGGCGGTGAGTTTATTGTTGTTCAATCAGAAGATACTCCAATTACACCAAGCAATTTTTTGGTGCGGCCACAAACCCGGCTTGGTGCAAAAGCCGGTGTGCCGATTGAAGATCTAAACGGCGCAACCATTTTTGTTCAACGCCAGGGTAAGTCAATCAATGCCTTTCAGTTTGGAAGTGAAACTAATTCTTACCAAGTGCAAAACATTTCTTTGCTATCGTCCCATTTGCTAAATACCCCCGTAGACCTTGCGGCCAGACGTGCGTCATCTACAGATGAATCTGACAGATTATTTGTTGTGAATAGCGGTGATGGCTCAATGGCGGTGTACTCCATTTTGGTGGGTCAGAATGTTATAGCACCCAGCAAATTCACCACAGACGGAACATTTGAGGCTATAGCGGTAGAATTGCAAGATGTTTATGTCATTGTAAAAAGAACCATCAATTCAGTAGATAATTACTTTCTTGAGGTATTTGATAGCAGTTTAACGCTAGACAGTGCAAAGACAGGCACATCTGCAAGCTCTGTAGACATGAGCCATCTTCTAAACAAGACTGTTAAACTTATAAGTGATGGGGATATTGAGGCGGATCAAACGGCTGCGGCAAGTCCTTTAAACTTTACGTTTGCACCAACCACCAGTTTTCAGGCTGGATTAGATTACACAGTCCAGGCAAAGACAATGCCAACGGAACCAACGCTTGCATCTGGTTCATTGCATGGAGTAAGAAAGCGGGTGGTGCAAGTTGACAGCTTGTTAGATAGCTCTCAAAATCTAAAGATAAATTCTAAGGTTGTTTCTTTTGATCGGACAAGTAGCGCCGCCGCTCAAGTAACTATTAACAATGCAACCTATGACTCTAAATTCTTTCAAGTTCCAGACCCGTATGATAACAACGACAGTGATGCAGTAAGTTTCAGATTTAAGTCTGATGGTTCTTTGCTGTTCGTTTTGGATGATCAAATCGGTGGCGTTGGTAGCGGCTGGACAATCACACAATTCACCTTAGCAACGCCGTGGGATATTTCTACAGCAACTAATCAAACAATTGTTGAATCTGAATCTCTTCTCGTACCAAATGTAAAGGGTTTTGACTTTAGCGCTGATGGCACCAAGGTGTTTTATTTAGAAGAAGATAGCCAAGAAATTGTGCAATACAATTTAACTAAAGCGTGGGATTTAACCACTGGTTTAAAGGTTAATGCAAATACGTTTGATTTTTCCAGCATTGGATCGAATAACGAGCAAAGTTTTGTATTCTCCCAGAATGGTCTAAGGGCTTATATTGTTTCAGGAAGTGATGATCGAATATATCAACTTAATTTAACAGAAGCTTTTGATGGCTCAACATTTAGCGATGCGTCAAAAACACTAGACGTAAGTGCAAAACTTTCCTTTCCACACGGTGTTGCAATAAGTGCTGATGGAAAAAAGATATTTGTAACAGGTCGCTTGGATACAACTATTGAAGAATATACGCTTTCCACTGCATATGAGCTTGATAGCGCTTCTCATACTGCAAGCTATACAGTACCTCATGCAACCACTGAAAGCGTACACGAAATTGTTCTAAAACCAGACAATACAAGGTTCTATGTCTTAGATTCAAAAACGGTAGGTTTTACCACTACAAATTATATTTACCAGCATACGCCAGTAACAAAGCTGTTTCCAGTATCGGAATACACTGGATTAAAAACCGCGCATGGTTTGCTGGGATATGCTAACACTGGACAAATAACATTAACACAAACAGAGCCTTTAGCCATGACGGTCTTGGGTCTGGAATATAAACTGAGTACGGGGTCTTGATATGGCGGGAGTAGCAGCAGCACCTTTAATGTTGGCTTCATCGGCGGTTAGTGCATACGGTCAGATGAGAGCCGGTCAAGCCCAGCGTGAAATGTATGATGAGCAAGCCGCTCAAGCTAGAATGCGTGGGCGATCAGAGGCTATTGCGTACAAGCAACAAGGCGCTGATGTTCTTCGTAATCTAAATGAAAACTTAGCTGCAATTATTGCACGATCAGCGGCGGGAGGTGTTGATCCAACAAGCGGATCTGCGGCAGTCATGCAACAATATGCAATGGCCGAAGGTATTCGAGAGAAGAATATTGCAGCGGATAATGCACTCTTGGCAGAGGGTCAGGCGGCAACCCAAGCACATCAATACCGCATGGCTGGTCGAGCCGCTCAACAAGCGTCTTATTTCCAAGCAGCGGGTACGCTTGGGATGGGTATTTATAGATATGGACAGTTAGCATAATGGCCAGATTACCGAGATATCAAAGAGCGGGTGTTCGCACTCGGCAACCTCAAGCTATAGAGTTTGCGGGCCTAAGAGAACAGGCCCAGCTTGGCCAACAGATATCTCGCAGTTTTGACCAAATGTCACAGTTTCTATACCAGACAGGCGCAGAAGAGGCTGAGAGGCGCGGTATTGAGCGTATACGCACGGAAGGGGCGCAGCCGGTACTTGAGGCGCTTCGTGAACAAGGTGGCCCTAGAACCATTGCAGAGAAGGCTGCGTATGAAGCCGGTAATCGTGTGGCCGTTGCTGAGATCCAAGCTGAAGCAGATCTTGAAATTACAAGAATTTTGAATGAAGGCCAAAAGAACAAAACATCATTCTCTGCCATTCAAGCGCAGCTAAAAGATGTTACTGATGGTTTCCCGGCGGCATTGTCTAACATCGATCCGGTATCTGCCGGGGTTCTTCGTACCAGACTTACAGAAGCCTCTGGCAAAGCGGAGATGCGCTATTCTAAGTGGTGGACCGGAGAACAGACAAAGCTTCGTAAGGAAAAGCAAAACCGTGTTTCTGCAAATGAAGCAGAGATTATTATCGGAAATGCTACGACTCCGGGTTACACTGTCAAACAGATTGAGCTTGATATTAAAAACGGATCTGAAACACTTGCGGATTTAGGTGTAAAACCTGAGTTGATTGTAGAATGGGCCGATGGTGTAAGAGAAAAAGCCATCAAAGAAAAAACAACATTTGAATTTTATCAAAAACCTATTGAAGAACAACGCGAAGAAATAGAAAGCATTTTATCTGGCGATAAGACTTTGCCGGGTATGGACTTTGAAGATAGTGTTCGGTTTGTAAATGGATTGTTGCGGCCAGAATATAATCGGAATGTTGCGGTTGTTAAGGCTCAGTCTGATTATGTAGTAAACAAAATAGAAGATCAGCAAGAAATCCTTGAAGATGGTGGTCGTCTTTCTCAGGAAATACTGGCGGATTTAAACAATGCGGTAGATGAAATTCTTACGGCTGATCCTCAACGCGGCCCTGCATTACAAAGTGCTATGAAGTCTTTGCAAGAAACTGACGAGTTTTTTAGTGGCTTGCGTAGTCTGTCATTAACTGATGCTGAGGCTGCGGTGTTTCAATTGCAGTCTGGCATGGAAGGTCGTGGCGGCGAGGGGATTGATACGGTACTTGAACAAAAGCGATATGAGCAAGCAAGTAAGTTCTTAGACAATATGAGAACCCAAATCAGCAAAGATCCTATGGGTTATGCTGAACGTGTTGGCTTTATTCAAAATGTTGAACAAGTAATAACTTTTGATGAAAATCGGCGTCCGGTTATAAATGAAAGTGCTATGCGGCAAAGGCAAATTCAAGCGCAAAGTGTGGCCAATCATTATGGTCTTGCCGTTCCAAGGGTTTTGTTTGGTGATGAGGCGCGACAGATTGGTTTATACTTAGATCAGATGGAAGGCGTAGCTAAGTTAGATATGCTCGGCGCTTTAGCTTCATTCGATCAGGCGGCTGGTCAGGTATTGACGGACATAGCAGAATACAATCCAGAGATGGCGCTTGTTGGTGCGTTGGTAAATGAAGGCAGAATTGAAACTGCAAACATTGCGATTGCTGGTTTTGAGCGGTTGAAGCTTGGAGAAAAACCGGCTGAGTTTACGACAACAAATATAGATGAGGTGCATAGTCAATTTGGAAGAGCAATCACAACGCCCAAACATCATGCGGCGGTCAAAGAAGTTGCTAAGGCAATTTACACGGAAATGGCTGTAAGTAAGGGTGTTTTTACATTTGATGCTAATCTTTATGAGCAAGCTTATCAAATGGCGGCAGGGCAAACTGTTCGTGATGGCAAGGTATATGGCGGTATTCAAGAGGTTCGCGGTATGCAAACCTTCGTAATGCCGGGGATGACAGGCGATCAGCTAGAACAATACTTAAATGAAATAAGTGTTGATGTTATTCAATCTGCAACGGGTCAGCAAATTAGTGGCAATTTAGCTGAACAAATTAAAGAAAACGAATCATATAGATTCCGTAATGTTGGCGGCAATAAATATTCAATAGAATATGGCGATAAGGGTGAGGCATTTGTTTCGGATGCAGATGGTCGGCCAGTTATTATTGATATTACACAATTACAAAAATCCTTTGCTTTAATACTGCCAGAAGTAAGCGCACCAGCAATGGGCACTGCGCAACCAATGCCCACTTCTGAAGAGATAACAACGGGCATAACGGGCTTAGAACAGATCACTGAAATATCTCCGGCAGCAGTTCAAGCACAACCTGCTTTAAGATTAGAGGATCTTCCAGAAGAGCTTGAATTTGTGCCTGGGTCTAAAGAAACCCGCGAATTGAAAAAGGCAATAGAAAGCATTTCTGAAAGCCCTAGAAAAGAAATAATGATTAAAAACATTGAAAGAATGCTGGATTCAATTGAAGGAGTTAGAAACAGAAAAAGCACTAAAGCATATAAACAAATGATACGCAGAAAAATGGCTAAAAACCCAACATTCTTTATGTCTTATGATGATTGGCTGAAAACACAATGATACAGTTTGATCGATCAGATGCGTATGATTTTCCCGGCATGGTTGGTATTTCTGAGCCGGTATCTGACTTTGCAGAAAACTTTTTTGCTGCACAAGATAATATGCGTCTTAACGATCAGTCTCAAAGTAAAGAGCTTATTCTTAAAGATTTGTGGACGCCTATTGTTGAAGAGATGCGTGAGACATTCCCCAACCAAGGATTTGGTGGTCGTGATTTTGAGAATCCGGCAGACTTCTTAGGGATCGGACTAGGTGTTTATAGTTCAGCCGGTGGCCCACAGGACAGATATAACTTTGCTGTAAATACTCTCCTGAATTTTATGAACGAAAATCAGGAAAGCTTACCAGATCATTTAAAAGGGATTACGGTTCAAAGCTTAGAGGATATTGCAAAGGAACGTGCGCAAGCTGCAAGAAAATATGCTGAAGAAGTTGGTGCAAGAAACTTTACGTTTAGCGGAACGGTTGGTCAATTTGTTGGTGGTGTTTCTGGTGTAATTGATGATCCTATCAATGCGTTTGGTATTATGGGGGCTGCATCCAAAAATCTATGGCGGTTAGCATTTACTGAGGCTGCGATTGGTGCGGGTACTGGCGCAATAGCAGAGGCCGGTGTTGCGGATTGGTATGAAGAATTAGGGTATGATTACACATATCAAGACTTTCTTCGCAATGTTGCATACAATGCGGTGGGCAGCGCAACGTTTGGCGTGGGTATTCGGGTATCAGCGGATGCCGCAAAAAAGGGTTGGAATGCAATCAGCAAGTCTGGCAAGGCAAATAAAAACAGTCAAGCCTTAGCAGATGCGGCAGAAGCAAGAGAAGAGCTAGAGGCTGATAACCCATTTACAGATGCGGATCTACCTCCGGCACAGGCAGAGCATACTTCCAGAACAGTAAGCGCAGAAGCGGCGATTGAGAACAATACCCTGCCTACAATGCCAAATGAGGCCACTATTCAGCCATCACCTGAGATGATTGAAGCGGCCACTGATAATCTTAATGGCGTTATGTTCTCTGTAAATCCAAGAGATGTAAATGTTGATGCTAAACGCTTTCAGTTTAAAGAGGGCGGCGATGAGTATGGCGTCACTGAGGGGTTGCAAGGTGTAACTGAGTGGGATCCTATTAAAGCTGGGACTGTTATCTTCTGGGAAGATGTTGACGGTAAGATATTTGTGGCCGATGGACACCAGCGTGTCGGTCTGGCTCGGCGTATCCAGTCACAAAAGCCCGATGAGAAAATAGAGATCATTGGCTATAAATTGCGTGAAACAGACGGTGTAAGCGCAGAGAAAGCCCGTGTGATAGCGGCAATGACAAATATTGCACAAGGCACTGGCACAGCAATTGATGCCGCTAAGGTGCTTCGTATAGAGCCTGAACGCATTGCAGAATTGCCGCCTCGATCTGTTTTGGTTAGGCAAGCGCGGGATTTGGTAAACCTTAGCAACCAAGCATTTGGTGCAATTGTAAATGAGGTTATTCCATCAAACTATGGTGCGGTAGTTGGTAGATTGATTGACGATCCTGATTTGCAAGATGCCGCCATTGCGGTTTTGGCGAAGTCAGATCCAGCAAACCTTTTCCAAGCAGAGGCAATAGTACGCCAGGTGCGGGAAATGGACACTGTGCAAGAAACGCAAGTATCTTTGTTTGGCGAAGAAATTATCACGGACAGTTTGTTTACAGAACGCGCACGGGTTCTTGATAGAACAACTAAGCTTTTGCGTGGTGATAAGGCGGCGTTTGAAAGCCTAAGTAAAAACGCTGAACGTATTGAAGCAGAAGGCAATAAGCTTGCCAAAGAACAAAACCAAAGGAGAGCCGACCAAGATGCCCAAGCGATCACGCTCATACAAGCGCTTGCAAACCGGAAAGGCGTCCTCAGCGATGACCTCTCAGCGGCAGCAAGAACAGCTAGAGAAACAGGAAACTATGCAGAAGCAGCCCGAAACTTCGCCGATGCTGTCAGACGAGGAATTGAACGAGGCGATTTTGATGGGGCGTCAACTGGCGATGTTGGACGCGCTGTCGATGTTGCGCCGCAAAGCCGCGCAGACGCGATTGAAGAAGAGCCAACTCTAGAGGGATTTGATGAACCAACTGGCCCAGCGGCAGAGGCCCAGACCGATCAGATGGCAATGGATATGTTCCGGACGCTCGATGAGCCAGAGCAACTGCGCATTGAATCTCCGATTGAGGAGGATCGTGTTGATCTGGAGCAGATCCGGATGCCAATCGATGATGATCTGCCTCTTGACCAGGTACGCGCCCAGGTAAAAGCATTGACCGATGAGAACGTGCCACTTGTTAAAGATCTGATTGCGCGGATCGATGCAAAGTTTGGCACCAAGTCCGGGGACAATATTAAGGATCTAGCCAAGGTTACGCAGAAAGCAAACCGTCCCTCGATCCTGGCAAAGAAACCCTGGCACAAGACATCACACATTCGTGATAGTTATCGCTTCAAGACAGTAATCGATGATATCCGGGACGTTCCGGCAATCTTCGATGAGCTACTGGCAAGCGGGATTAGCCTGGTTAAAGTTGATACAGGTAAACTATTCGAGCCGAAAGAATGGGGATGGCGGATCATTGCGTTCGATCTGCGTATGCCAAACGGTCAGTTGGTAGAATGGTATTTACCGATCAAAGAGCTAGAAGCGCAGAAGAAAGCCGAGGGGCATTTGCTATTCGAGGAATGGCGAAACAAAACCCCAGAGGAGATTCTGGAGCAAAATGATTCATACATGGAAACCATCCGCAAAAGCTGGAATGGTTATGACCAGGCGTTTCAATCGTCGTTAGATCGTATGGGCATTTCGAGAGAAGATGCAGCCGCTTCCTGGTCTAAGGCAGAAAGCTCCATGCTGGAAGCTGCACGGAAATCACCAAGCTCATCTGGCATGATAACATCTGCAACCGTTCGCGGCGCAGAGATCCAGGAACCGTCTATTGTACGGATGGCCGAAGAACCATCGGTCCAGAAAAGCATGGCACGGGATGTGCCTTCCTCGATAAGTGCAAAGTCTGTTTCAGACATTGGTGAACCTCCTACTGAAGATATAAGCGATATTACAATAGATATCAAGCCCGATGACTTTGATTTAGAAATTCCACTTGCATCAACGCTTGATGAAGATGGAAATGCAATTGCAGTAACAAAAACATTGCGTGATATTAAGGCTGATATCGATGCAGAGGATGCACTGATTAACCGTTTGGGGGTATGTGGTCTATGAGTACATTTAGGCAGTGTGTTGAAGATGGTGTAAGGGCTGGTGAAATTACTCAAGCACAAGCGGATGAATATGGTAATTTGTTCGATGAATTGGTTGAGCAATACAACCAACAACTAGGACCAGGCCCAGCGCAAACAAAAGCCGGGATCGATGCAGCGGCGGCTGTTCGTAAAAAGTCTATAGAGCGCAAGCGTCAAGCAATGCTGCAAGCTATAACCTGGAAAAAGATTAGCGTGGATATGGCAAGCTATCGTAATGTTGCTGGCCAACAGAATATGAACAAAGCGGCCTTGGCTCTTTTTGAACAAGACATTAATTCAAAGTATGCAAGCATTTCGCAGCTACAGGCAACCATTGAGCGCAGCGCTACCCGGAAGATGGATAAGTTCTTAGCAACATTCCGCCGTGATCTGCTTGGCCGTACCCGTAATAAAGCACAACTCAAAAACATGGTTAGGGAAGCATTCGGGGAAAACACAGGCGATGCGTCAGCCAGAGAATTAGCATTTGCTTGGAAGGAAGGTTCCGAATATTTACGCAAGCGTTTCAATGCGGCTGGGGGTGCCATTCCTTACCGTTTAGATTGGGGGTTGCCACAGCAACACAACACATTGAAGGTACGTGAAGCGAGTTACGAGGAGTGGCGGGAATATATCACAGCGCGTCTTGACCTGGATAAAATGAAGGACATGGAAACCGGGCTACATTTCTCGGCAGAAAAACTTGAGTTTGTTATGCGGGATGTTCACGAGACAATCCGCACCGATGGCATGAGCAAGATTAAACCAGGCGGTCGGCCAACGGGCGGTAAGTCTTTGGCAAATAGAAATGCAGACCACCGCTTCTTGGTATTTAAAAACGCTGATGCCTGGATGGAGTATCAGGAAAAGTTTGGGAATGATAATCCCTTTGATGTGATGATGGGCCATATCAGCAATATGTCCAGGGACATTGCATTCATGGAGCGTCTGGGGCCAAACCCGATGGCGACTAAGAACTTCATTAAGCAAACCCTGGCTAAATCTGCGGCAGGGGATCAGAAGGCGGAGGATGCAGCTAGATCCACAAACAAAAAGGTGGACGAGCTTTATAACATTCTCCAGGGAACACATAATACACCGGTCAATCGCTTCTGGGCCACAACATTCGCGGGAACCAGGCAGCTATTGCAGTCGGCACAGTTAGGAGCGGCGGCGATCTCAGCGATCACCGATGTAAACTTTAACCGCATTGCTAGGCGTATGAATGGCTTGCCGCAAACAAAAACGCTTATGCAGTATGTAAAGTTATTGCAGCCTTTAGGTGCTGAGGAAAAGGGCAAGCTTGCAATTCGCCTAGGGCTAACGGCGGAGGGTTGGTCTACCCTGGCGGCAGCACAGATGCGCTATGTCGGGGATATCTCTGGCCCGGAGATAACGCGCCGGGTCGCAGATTTTGTAATGAGGGCATCGCTTCTATCGCCAATGACACAAGCTGGGCGCTGGGCTTTCGGCATGGAATTTCTGGGGACGCTGGCCGATAACGTAGGCAAGTCTTTTGATGAATTAGATCCGGTATTCCGTAAGGCTATGGAGCGTTATAATATTAACGGTGATCGTTGGGATATTATTCGGCAAACGGAGCTATACGATTACAAGGGCGCAAAGTTTTTACGGGCTGAGGATATAGAGTTTCGTGATGACATCGATCCTAGATTGGCCAGAGAATTAGCAACCGATATTATGCGGATGGTTGAGACTGAAACAAATTTTGCAGTCCCATCAACATCAATACGTGGCCGGGCTGCACTTACTGGTGATATTCCTTCAGGTACATTTGCCGGTGAGATGGTGCGATCATTTGCCATGTATAAAAACTTTGGTGTTACTTTGGTGAATACTCACATCATGCGCGGTGCTGGTACGCCAGGCGTCAAGGGTAAGGGTCGATACTTTGCTGATCTACTTATTAGCACGACACTCATGGGTGCATTAGCTCTTCAGCTAAAAGAAATGTCTAAGGGTCGTGATCCCAGATCCGTTGAAGATCCTGAGTTTTGGGGCGCTGCGTTCTTGCAAGGTGGCGGGTTAGGAATATATGGAGATTTTCTCTTTGCAGACTTAAACAGATTTGATCGTGGCTTGGCTGAAACTATTGCTGGTCCGGTTGTGGGTTTTGGAAACGATATCAAAAATCTTACGGCTGGGAATATTATTGAGGCGGTCAAGGGTGAAGATACAAAGGCGGCAAGTGAAATGATTAACTTTGCTCAAAGATACACGCCGGGTGCATCGCTTTGGTACATGCGTCTTGGCTTAGAGCGGATGGTCTTTGACCAAGCGAAACTGTGGGCTGATCCTGATGCTGGCAAAAAGATCCGGCGTAATATTCGCAAGTATCAAAGAGAATATGGTCAGGATTACTGGTGGACACCTGGACAAATGCAACCGTCAAGAGGGCCAGATTTTGACAATGTGTTTGGAAATTAGATAAATATCTGGTATAGGGCTTATAAAGGAGTGGCAAAATGGTGAAATCAAACCTCAGAGGCAGCAACCCGGCAGACGGTGCGGCTGCGGTAACGCCCAATGATGGCGCGGATTTAGCGTTTGTTGCAAGGGCTTTGTATGTTGGCGGTGCTGGCAATATTAAGATCGATACACCTAATGGCGATACTGTAACATTGTATGGCGCAACGGCTGGATCTGTTTTGCCAATTAGAGCAAATAGGGTTTACAGCACTGGAACAACTGCAACTAACATTGTGGCTTTATACTAATGCAAATTTCAATCAGCACATCAATTTCTCAGCTTAAATTTGGCGCTGCTGCTGGAGCTTGGCTGCTTGATGGTGGTGTTTGGAATGATGCAGGTGTTTGGGATGACAGTGCAACTTGGGATGATGGTGCGGTAAGTTGGACTAATCCAGATATAAATAATGCAAGCTATGACAGTGTTTTCTTTAGTGTTACCACACAAGAAAGCATTCCCGCTGGACTAATCTTCAAGCCTGATGGCACAAAGATGTATATTATTGGAACAAACGCAGATGCAGTTCTCCAATATGGATTAAGTACAGCATGGGATTTGTCTACAGCCTCTTATGATAGTGCCAGCGCAGATGTTTCTGGAGAAGAGGATGCGCCAAGAAGCGTTTTCTTCAAAGATGATGGTACATCATTTTATATTGTTGGAACGACTAGTGATGCTGTGTACCAATACAACATGACAACCGCATGGGATTTAAGTACCGCATCGTATGCAAGTAAGAGCGCAGATGTTTCTGGACAAGAAACTTCTCCAAGATGTGTGAGATTTAAAACAGATGGTACTTCTTTTTATGTGGCAGGTACTGCTAACGATTCAATTAGCCAATACGATATGACAACAGCTTGGGATGTTTCAACAGCTTCGTATGCTTCCAAGCAATTAGATGTTTCTGCTCAAGAAGGATCACCGTTTACTTTTGATTTTAGTCCCAATGGAGATAAAGTTTGGTTAGTTGGCACCAGTGATACGGTGCGTGAATATACCTTGAGTACTGCTTGGGATATTAGCACAGGGTCGCATGAATCTTCAGTTTCATTTACTACATCTAATGAAGATGCAACTGCTGTATCTATGACATTTAAGTCTGATGGTTCTAAGATGTATTTGCTGGGCGCTGCCACTGACACGGTTTATCAATACTCAACATAGGAGCTAAGAGATGGGTACATTTAATGATGGCGATAGCGGCTCTTCGATCCGAACAAAGCTAAACACCGCTATTCAAAAGACAGAAGGCACAAGCGCAATCAGCACAATTGATGTTGATGGTGGTGCTATTGATGGCGTTACGCTTGGAACAAACAGTGCGGTAACAGAAGCGCAAGTTGATAACATTAACATTAACGGAAATACTATCTCAAGCACAGATACCAATGGCGATGTTACGATTGATCCAAATGGTAGTGGTGATGTTAATATCGGCAACTTTAAGTTTGATGCAGACCAGACTGTAGGCGCTGGGCAAGACAACTATGTTTTAACTTACGACAATGCTGGTGGTAAGATTAGCTTAGAGGCTGCTTCTGGTGGTGCTTCTTTATCTCTATACGCTGAAAATGCTAGTGGTGAAACAACCCCAACTGCTACAGGCACAAATGCTGTTGCGGTCGGCAATGCGGCGGTTTCGGCTGGTACGGATTCCGTTGCATTAGGAAACTCAAGGGCTGGTGGAACAGATTCTTTTGCTGCGGTAATTAATAATAATACCAGTTCATTTGGCGCAACACAAAGTTCTTCAATAGCAATTGGTAATAACGCTAAAGGCACAGGTGTATTTGGAACGTCAATTGGATACAATACTGTTGCCAGTGCGGGAAATGCTGTTTCTGTGGGCCGAAGTGCTTCAGCAACAGGCAATCAATCCGCAGCATTTGGTTATCAGCCTCAAGCATCAGGAGAAAGATCAACTGCTTTCGGAGATAGTGCAAAAGCACAACTTCTTGGAAAGCTTGCTTTTGCTGGAAAGCAACTTGGTTCATCATCAGTATATGCCCAACAGGGTCTTTATATATTAATGGCACAAACATCAGATGCAACTGCAACTGCTTTAACCACTGATAATTCGACTGCTGGAACAACTAACCAGATTGTTTTACCTAATAATAGCGCTCACTCTTTTCATGGTACTATTGTGGCTAGAGAACAAGCATCTTCTGGTACTGATTGTGCTGGTTGGGAAATAAAAGGTCTGATTAGGCGAGAGGGTTCTGCTTCTACTGCAACATTAATTGCATCAACCGTAAGTGCAATTGATAATACACCTTCATGGGGCATGGCTTTATCTGCTGATATAACAAATGGTTCCCTTAAAATCGAAGCTACTGGTGCAGCATCTACAAATATAAGGTGGATTGCTACAATTCACACCTCTGAAGTGAGTTACTAAAGGAGAAATCAAATGGCTATTCAAAACAATATTGCCGCCGAAAATAGTGAATATGGTATCGCATTTAGTAATGCGTATTATAGGATTGTAAATCTTGCCATAACGCGAAATGTAGGTGATGATTTTAAGTTTCAAATAATGATTGATTTATTTGGATATGCAACAACATCTCCTAGCGATGAGTCCAGAGAGGTCAGTGCTAAAAGATATTATGCAAATTTATCTGACATTGAAACGAAGTCCGGCGATGATTTTCTTAGCAAGTGTTATGCTTGGTTAAAAGATCAATCAGAGTTTTCAGGTGCTTCTGACTCATAGGTGATGTATGTCTAAACAAACAGCAGCAAGCGCCCATGATAGAATAGATGGGATCGAGCCAAGAATAGCAAAGCTAGAGGCTGAGTTGTCTACGCTTCAACGCAGTGTTCAACGTGTAGAGAATATCTTAATTGGTACCGCTGCATCGGTAATTGGTTTACTGATTACGGTACTAATGAGAATGGGATGACATGCGTTCTGGTCGCAGTATTGTGGGGCCAGAGTTTTTCTTTTGGATTATATAAAGTTTGTGCATATGATTGTGGTCAAGAAAGACCCAACCATGTTTGGTATGACAGAGCATATATAGCGCGTCCTAATTACAACTGCCCAGCGAGGTTCTATGCAACATGATAGACCCAGTGACCGCGATAGCAGGGGCAACAGCAGCATTTAATTTTTTAAAGAAGGGCGTTCAAGTTGGGCGCGATCTTCAAGACATGGGGCAGCAGCTACAGCAATGGGCTGGTTGCATGGCAGAGCTAGATCAAGCTGAGAAAATGTCAGAAAGGCCACCTTGGTATAAGGCTCTTGGCTCTGGCACTCAGGCTCAGGCTATGGAAGTTTTCTTGGCAAGAAAGAAAGCGCAGCAAATGCGTGATGAATTGCGAGAGATCATTAGCCACCCTGCTATTCTTGGCCCTTCGCATTGGCAAGAGTTTCTTAGAATAGAAGCTGAGATTAGAAAGCAAAAGCGAGAGCATGAGTTTCGTCGCATGGAAATCAAGCAAGCTATTATTGAATGGGCTGCTGGGATTCTTTTGTTTATTGTTTTGATGGGCGGTCTTGTTGGATTCGTATGGTTGGCTAATGCTTGATCCCGTTGGTAAATTTTTTATACTCAGAACTGACAGGAGAGGCAGATGAGTGATGATCTGGTGAAGCGGCTGCGTGATTGCGCCATCGCAGGAGATATCGGATGCAAGGAATAAATCTTATGCAAGGCGACTGCCTTGAGAGAATAAAAGAGATAAAGGATGGATCAGTGGACATGGTTTTGACCAGCCCGCCGTATAACATTGGCAAGGCTTACGAGACTGTGGTTCCGCTTCGTGAATATGTTGACTGGCAGAGCCGCATCATAAGAGCTGTTTCGTCTAAACTTAAAAACGGCGGTAGTATTTGCTGGCAAATTGGCAACGCTGTGATTGATGGAGCTGTTTACCCAATTGATTGTTTACTGTTTAGCGCATTCATTGACGCTGGGTTGACGCCACGAAACCGCATTGTGTGGACGTTCGGACATGGCCTTCACTGCAAACGTCGTTTTTCTGGAAGACATGAAACCATCCTGTGGTTTACGAAAGGGAATGACTACACGTTCAACCTAGATGCTGTCAGGGTTCCATCAAAGTATCCGCAGAAGAAATACTACAAAGGCCCCAAAAAAGGGATGGTGTCCAGCAATCCTCTTGGAAAAAATCCAGAGGATGTTTGGGCAATATCAAACGTAAAGCACAATCACCCTGAAAAAACGGAGCATCCATGCCAATATCCAGAGCATCTATGTGATAGGCTTGTTCTGGCGTTGACAAACAAGAATGATACAGTCCTTGACCCATTTATGGGTAGTGGCACGACAGGCGTTTCCTCAAAGAACCTGAGCCGTTCTTTCATAGGCATTGAATTGGATGAAAGGTATTTAAGAATTGCTCAAGACCGCATCATGCGCTTTCCCGATGATCCGACTAACGACGATGCTTGATCCAGTAGGCAGTTTACCTTTCGCCATAGACGCCCAGAGAAGCCGCGAGAGCATCGAAAACCATCAGGCGCAGCAACAGGTGCAGGTAGAACACAACCGCGCTCACAAGCTCTCTAAGGCGCTTGAGCGACAACAACTTGATTTAATGCTGAGTTATGATAAGTTTGGCGCGTCCAATAGTGGGCTTCAACCTCAAGGCCAGATCGTAGATATGGAGGTCTGAATGGTACAAATCACAGCAAAATATATTGACAGTCTCAAGATACTTCCGCGTTTGATGATGCTGGCAGTGACTGTCTTAACTTATCAAGCGGTGCATTGGTTTATGTCATTGCCTGATCCATCGGTTGCACAATCAGGGCTGGTGTCTGTGTGCATGGGTGCGCTTACTGGTTGCTTTGGCATTTGGATGGGCAAGGAATCCAAGACGACTGTAACTTCTGACAAGGTTGTTCACGAGGAAAAGTATGACAACCGTTGAGGATTTTATGGTATACCTGATGGTCAGGGCGCTTGAGTTTCTGCTGAATACCAAGATGAGTTTATATGGGACGGTGATGGTATGATTACACTTCTTGGAAGTCTGCTAGGGTTTGGTACATCATTTCTGCCAGAGGTTTTGAATTACTTCAAAGCAGGGCAAGAGCATAAGCACAATCTTGAGCGGATGAAAGTTGAAATGGACCTGATGACAAAGCGCAATGAGTTGCAGCTTAACATCATGGACAAGCAAGCAGAGATTAAAGAAACAGAAGGTTTGTACAAGCATGA
>Ga0208899_1000338_pt1 | contig 34023 bp, 44 predicted proteins | sample VirMetDEL_Nov_24_FD_184518 | JGI IMG/M metagenome (GOLD analysis project Ga0208899, IMG submission 184518) | Aqueous microbial communities from the Delaware River and Bay under freshwater to marine salinity gradient to study organic matter... | ecosystem: Environmental > Aquatic > Marine >... | reverse complement strand
GTGTATAACCTGTGTGAATAGTTTTTCCATATCTAGTTATTTATTGCTTTTAAGATTTCTTTCCAGCTTGTCAATTACTGGTGATGCGTTTGTATGAAGAGTATATGCGACCTCAATAATGTCTGCTTTAGTCAAACCATTAAGAGTGTTTGTAAAATCGTGGAAACTTTTAAGTAAATAGTATATTTCTATCCAATCTTCTGTCTGTGTTTTATCAACCACACTTTTTATAAATTCAACTTTTTCTTTATGACACTCTTCAGAGAAGCAAGAATCGTTACCACAACAAAGACCATTTGCTGGATACTTTTCTTCTACCTCCTCCTCTATACTTTTGTTTTGTTTCATATATCTAATTCAAGTTCTTCTGATAATTGTTTTGTTAGGTCTGTCAGTTCTTTTTCTGTTTGTTTGATGTAGACCTTACCGTTTTTTATCTCCATATCTTTTTCACTGAAGATGAGGCGGTACTTTGTTTTTACTTCCAACTCAGGCTTCATGACAGGTAAATGATTACATGTAGTCCGAAGTAAAGCAGTGCGATCATACAAAGTGCGTATAGCTTGTATGGTGATTTTTTGTAACGTGCTTCTAATTCTTTTTTAATATTTGATGGTTTCATGTCTTTTGATTAGTTATAAATCCTGTTATTCTGCGATAAAGTGAACACCGTACAGGTTATAGTCCTCACCGCCGAATTTATCTTTCTGTGGGTTGTGTGGGTGTGGTTCAAACAGTGTTGTATTTGTCTTCTTGATCCGTTCGTTTTCAATAACCATCTTCTTTCCTTCATGCACCAGGACTAGATCCTCTGACAAGTTCTGTGCTTTCCGTAATATCTTGTCTGCTATCCAAGCCTTACCGTTGTGTAGTGTTTTAATATCGTATCGCATATTACATGACTCTAATGACAATCCAGCCTTGTGCTGTCTTTCTGATTGAGAACTTTTTATCAATGAGAAGCTGTGCACGTGGTGACTTTTCGTATCCCTTTCTCTTTGATGCCTTTGTGAGTGATGGAATCAATCTACGTGGGCTGGTTTTTGCTTTCCATTCGTCGTCAAAAAACTCTAACGCTTCGTTCAATTCAAGTTCTGCAAGCGCATTGTAGATCTTGGTGTTTTGCGTTCTGTTTCGTGCTGGGCCAACTTTTTTGACCCACTGTTTTTTATGTAATTTTTTCATATGTTTGTTACTTTTTAAAATGGCCATCTGCCATCTGTTTTGTAGTACTGATTTAGAGGTTTGGTTGTTATACCCTAACTCTGACTAAAAGGTATGTCGTCAGGATTTATAGAATCTTCTGGGTAATCAATTACAGGTGCTGTATCTGGCTCATTTTTAGCTTCTAACGGACTTTCTGTGTCTTTTGGTGTATCTCCCTCAATACGATCAAGTCGTGCCTTGAGAGCGTTAATTTGTGTTTGTAGGTTTGCAATCTCAACATCTAGTCGTGATGGTAGTCTAAAGTTCAAACCGTAGTCTGTGTCTTCTACTTTGAGCATTACCTCGTCACCTTCTTTGAGCTTCATTGCTTTGTCGTCTTCTTTGAATGCTAGTGTACTCAACCATTCTTCACCGTGCCGATCTGTTTGAATCGCTACACGCCAAAACTTCTTACCATCTTTTGTTTTAAACTCTTGTCCGTCTTTCTTTTTGTCTGACTTGTAGACTTTTGTAATTATTACTTGTTCCATGTCGGTTTTAATTGTTTATCAAGGTCTTGTAATGTTCGGTAGAGCGTGAGTGCTGCTAAAAATGCTTCTTTATTCTTCTCAACACCATAACTTCTCTCTACACGCACCTTTCCTGTTTTTGTTAATTGAATGATCATGTGACCCTCAATGTCGTAGTTTTCTGTTTCCTCTAGCGCAATTTGGTATCCAGCCATCTGTAAGAAGTAGGTGTTATAGATACCATTACTTGTCTTGATGTCTGCAATCCAATGCTTGCCGTCTATTTCTAAGACAAGGTCAACTGTTCCTGCATACCAATGTTCTTTTGAATACAAGCGCTTTTCACTTTCAATCACTTTTGCGTTTTGTCGTTCAAACCAATCAATGAATGACTGAACACTTTTATCTACTTGCTCATTGATTGATACAACCTTTTTACCTTTACAGTAGTTTTCAATCTGATCGTGTACATGTGTACCGTAGTCAGCAGCCGTGTCTTTAATTTTGGTATGGGCTTTCCGTGCTTCTGGTAGAATTTTTGTCACCATCGCATCAATATCGTTGTCGTATATGTGATCCTTGATGTAATCTACGGCTTTGTTTGCAGCCCAGCCAATAAGTGCTGGCTTTGCAATCACTCCAAGAATGGTTGTGACGCCTGTGAGGCGCTTTCCATCTAGCTTGTATACGTGTGTTTTCTCGTCAAATTCAAACATATTATCCGTAAATAAGTTTTCCAATGACGTATCCAACAACACCAAGTGCGATAAACGAGAAGTAAATCGCACCAAAGATAAGTAATCCATCTCTAAATTCCATGCTGTGATGTGCGTACACGCGCTTCATGCTCTCCTTGTTGTACGGTTGTGATGTGTCTTTACCTTTGTCGTATGGCTCTAATGCTTCCATTCGTCGTTCCATGAGTTCATTCTTTAGCATCTGTCTTCCTTGTGACATGAGTTTTTTTTGTTTGTGACAAATTTTACAGTATGTCGCTTTTCCGTGCTTCGTATTTTTGTTGTTGTAAAAGTCGTTTAATTCCTTTACCACCTTACATTGTGGGCAGTGTTTGTACCCTTTTTGAAATAGGGCTTCTTGCTCTTTATGTGTCATAGCTCTAAATGTTCATTAGTTGGAATGCTTTTGGTAGGTATTCTTTTTTAGCAAATCCAAACTCTTTATAATCTTTTCCGTCTTTTGCGAAGATGTAGTATCCGTCGTTGTCTTTTTTAATGTCTGCAGCAACAACTTCTTTTTCGCCTAACCACTCTGCAAGTGATTCATATAGGCAATCCATTTCTTTTACGCTCATAGTGTATAGCTCTTAATCATTTCTAATCCCTGTCAGACCAGACAGGAACGTGGACACACAGTACCTATGAGTAGCGTATTACCCCAGTTAATGTCGGTTTTCGTTACAACCACAGTAATCGCTCGTACCATTGGTTGGGGAGAGCATAATGTAAGTTATCAAGTAACGTACATTTAAAATTGTTGTACTTACAAACGCTCATATGTCCACGTTTCTATCTACTCTGGTGGCAGCACACATAGGTTATTGCCAACTAAAGAGCTGTGAAAGCCAATTGGTTTACGTGTGCTTCCATCAAAGTAGATATGTTTGAAAGGAACTTGTATAAGTGTAGCACATGGTTTGTAATTGTATAGTCTAAGTTATCCACAACTATATCTTCATACATACACTGTACCGTGAGCAATGGTACTCGGTATCTTTCTTTTCTGGGCAACACCATTTACACATCGTTGCGTTTCCATTAGAGAGAAAGCCATGTCCGCATGCACATCGTTGTAATATTTTATGATCATCAGTCATATAAAGATTTTCTTTTTCTGCTATGTTCTCAATAGCTTTTTTGTACTGACATTGGTAGCACACAGAAACGTGTATGTATTTGATCTTTTTGCAATACTTACAAGGTCGCATTCGTTTGTTGTCTTTTTTTATAGTCATTTTTTAAACTAATTTAGTTGTAGTGGTTGTTTGAGCAGATCTTGTTTTCCAGATAGTGCAATCTCTTTTGCCTCCAGGAGTAATTGTTTTATTTTTTTATCAACTCCTTGTTGTTTAATTTCGTTCCAGTCTTCCGAAGTCAGTTGGTGACCTGTGTTCCAACCCATTGTGGCAACATAGTCTGGCTCTATTGCTTGAATGTCTTGACCACGTACAGCAAGTCCAGTTGAGAATATGCCACGCTCGTCTGGATTCAAAAACAAGTAGTACGCTTTATGTGCCTCATGTGCATCAATGGTGTGTTCTTGATCTTTTCTATATCCGAGAATAAGTTTGATTTTCATACAAATGCAACTTTTACTTTTTTGTCTTGTAATGTTTCTTTTTTCTTTTTAAGTGCAGACTCTAGTGATACCCATTTCTGCTCTAACTGTAGAGGTGTTGTGATTGTTGGTACATAACTCATTGTATTTGTTTTTGGTAAAATTGCGATAACTTTTTCCACAGTTTCAAAACCATAAAGCTCAATGAGATTATCGCATGCTTTTCGTTGTGTTTTGTTGTTGTACATTTTGCGGCAAGCTGGGTTGACGTTTTCAAACAACTTTAAAATGTCTGCACCAAGAACAGAGTATTTTTCTTTCTTAGATACCTTTGAACCATGCGAAGTGACAGCTTCGCCAGTATCTTTATTACTATTACTCTTTATTGCTTTATTATCTTTATTACTTACCGTGTCCGTTTTAGCACTTTGCTGTTTTAGCACTTTGCTGTTTTGGACATTTGGCTTTTCGTTCCCCATGTCCATTTTGAGCATTTGGCTTTTTAGTAAATATGCTACCCTACCAGTACTTTGACGTTCTCGGATTAAGAACCCTTCTCGTTCTAGTTCCTGGAGTCCAGAATTGATACTCCTGCGACCTTCTGATGTGTCCTTTGCAATTCTGTCTATTGAGAAATCCCAACCATCTGGTTTTGAGTACAGGTAGGCGTATAAACCTTTTGCTTTAAACGACAGGTTTTTATAGTTTAGTAATTCGTTTGCTACTTGTGTGAAAGGTATCCGATCTTTTTTGAAATTTATTTTTGACATGCAGGTAATATAAAAGCCCACAGGTGAGGAGGGTGACTTCGCATGAGTACCGTCATGCGTGGGTGTTTTACCCCCCTCCTCGCCTATAGGCTCTTAGTTATGGATTGGTACTTTAGTAAAATACTGGCTATGAGTCAATTCACCAGTACCAGTACATTTTACCACGAACTAATGTGTTTGTGGTAAAATATCCCCATGTCAGTATTTAGAGCTGTCGCAAAACAAGGTCAACTTTCTCTCGGAAGTGACGCAAACAAAGCAAGATTTCTAGAAGATGTAAAAAACAACGAAGGTGCAACGTACAGAATAGAACGTCAGAAACCAGTACGATCACTTTCACAGAATAACTACTATTGGTTGTATCTCGGATTGGTAGAAGCAGAAACAGGAAACGATAGAAACGAACTCCATAGCATATTCAAAAGAAAATTCTTACCAGTAACCGTAAAACAACTGTACGGAGAAACCTTTGCTGTTACAAGTTCCACACGAGAACTAGATAAGATTGCCTTTGGAGAATACCTAGACAAGATTTCGGCTCTGACTGGCGTACCATTACCAGATCCAAAAGATGCAGGATTCCTTGTATGATCAGTATCACCATTCCAATTCCAGAGAAAGTATCAACCAACAAGATATATGCTGGAACACATTGGGCGCAGAGAAAGAAGATAGCCGACCTATATCATATGTCCTTAATAGAACACAAAGGACACAAGGTCACCGAGTACCCCGTAGAGATAACCTACATATTCAGATTTAAGACGAAACCATTAGACAGCACCAATTGTATGTTTATGGCAAAATGCCTAGAAGACGGATTGATCAAGAATGGCATCATTGAAGATGACAGCTATCAACACGTGTCCTTTACAGGTGCGTACACACAGAAAGGTACAAGCGATGAAGTAACAATTCACATCATATGAAACCAGGAGCACATTGCAGGAAAGATATTTATTTATTCATAGAACGGTCAACGGGCAAGACACTTGATGCACGACAAAAAAGACAGCTCCGAAAACTCTTGCTTCGCAATGCACGGTTGTACAACACCTTTCTTCGTTCACGCCTCCACGCACTCTCAACAGAGCTTGCCTTTTTTGAGGAATTTCGTGACGAATTAGAAAACGAACTTAATGAAAGTGCAAACGAATCGTGATATAATAAGCGTATGGTCGTAACTAAAATTAGTGCAAAAGATTTTGCAACACGAGAAGACATTGAAAAACACATCAAGCTCAACTATGGGGTTGATATTACCGAGAACGCAAAGGCAGATGTGGTCATTTCTGGTACTCGTGAGGAACTAAAAAAGCTCGGATTGAATGATAAGCGTGGCTTGTATGGTGTTTCTGTGGACATGACTGATAAAAGCACACCAGCACGAGAAGAAAAAACAGACAAAGAAACCGCAAAATACACTAGCAGAGAGTTGCGAAGTAAAAACTTTACAAAGAAACAAAATAAATAAACCGACACATGTTTCAAGAAGACACCGAAAAAAAGGTTATTGCAACTGGTGCAGGCGCACGTAACCGACTTCTACAGGGAGTAAACTTAGTTGCAGATTTAGTAAAACTCACCATTGGTCCAAAAGGGCGCAATGTGGTTATTGAGCGTGGCAGACGATCACCACTCACCACAAACGATGGTGTGACAATCGCCGACAACATCACGCATGATGATCCAATCGTAAAGATGGGAACACAGATCATCAACGACGTGTCAAAGAAAACAAATGAAAAAGCAGGCGACGGTACAACCACCTCAATTGTCCTTGCACAATCACTCATCAAAGAACACCTTTCTGACGGTGAAAACGATCTTGTTGCTGCTATTACAGGCAACACAACAGGTGTTGAGTTGTATAAAGACATCATTCAGAGTAAAGAAAAAGCACTCAAAGAGTTGGTAAAAATGGCAACGCCGGTAAAGACCGTTGAAGAACTAGAGCAAGTTGCAACAGCTTCTCTAGAAGATCCTGTTATCGGTAAAAAGATTGCCGAGATTGTCCACGAAGTTGGAGAGAACGGAGTTGTCTTGCTTGAAGATGGCTTTAAAGGAGTCATTGAAACCGAAGTGATCAAGGGTATGCGATTTCTTGGAAAGCAGGCCGTACCATTCTTTGCAAACCAAAAGCGAGAAACAGAGATGGAAAAGGCACAAATCCTTGTTACAGGTATTCACGTAACCGACGTGCATGAACACCTACTCCCACTGGTCCAAAACCTTTCAAAGACAGGTAAAGGACACTTTGTCATTGTGTCACCAAAGTTTAGCCAAGAAGTGCTGACAAACATCGGTGGTGTAGTGCAACAAACAGGATTCAAGATTATTCCAATCAAATCACCATCACTCACCGAAGAACACCTAGAAGACGTTGCTGCATACTGTGATGCAAAGTTTATTGATGAACGGTCAAACATGCGACTACGTGATGTTACGCCAGAGGATCTTGGAGAAGTGCAAAAACTTGTCGTCAACGATGATGAAACCATTATGGTTGGAGGGAGAGGAAACGTTGCAGAACGCATCAACGTTCTCAAAGAACACATGAACCAAGAAAAAGACGAGATGTTTAAGAAGAAAATTGAGCGTCGCATTGGCTCACTTGCATCAGGAATTGGAGTCTTTAGGGTTGGTGCATCATCAGATACCGAAAAAGGCTACCTTAAATTCAAGATTGAAGATGCAATCAACGCTACCAAAGCAGCACTTGAAGAAGGTGTCGTGCCTGGAGGTGGAAAAGCGTTGAAAGAAGTTGCAAAGAAACTTGGTAAAGACGACGTGCTATACAAGATGCTCCAAGCACCATACGAGCAAATCCAAGAAAATGCTGGCGGAAAGCTCACCATTCCAGAATCAGTAGTAGATCCAGTCAAAGTGACACGCTACGCACTAGAAAACGCATGTAGTGTTGCAGGTATTCTCCTCACAACCGAAGGAGTCATTGCCAACAAAGATCACACCATTGAAACACACCTTGAAGGTATCAAGGACAACGTACAGAACTTGAAATAACATGCTTAATGTACGCATTACAGCAGAACTATCCGACACAAAAGGAAACATTATTGCCACCGCAGAAGAACACTCACAGGTAGAAGTGACACAGAAAGGACTTGGTAAAGATGAAACCTTTGGATCATTCAAAACAATTGTCAAAGCATACACCGATATGCTCTGTAACGACTTCATTGGAGCTGTAAAATGCGCAGTCATAAAGGACAAAACCAAGTAAAAATGGTAGAATTACCCTATAACAGCACAGCATCAGGGCAAATAACTCCAGAATATAACCTAACAAGATAATAACTATGTCACCAGAAAAAGCACTAGAAATCATCAAGAACCTTACAGAACTAACAAAGATCACACGCCCAGAACACCAGGTAGTAGATCAAGCATTCCAGGTTCTAGAGGAAGCAATCAAACAAGAGAAGACAGATAAGAAATAAACAACAGATGGCACAAGGTAAAGCATATACAGACGAACAAAGACAAATAATCCTTGAAAGCCTCAAGGAGTACCTTGAGCTTGGGTTTAGCCGTAGTAAAGCCTGTAAACTAATAGGTTTTGACGAAACCACACTTTCTAAATGGTTGTCAAAAGATGAAGCACTTTCAATGAAAGTGGAAGGCTGGGAAAACGCTGTAAATAAGGTTGCAATGCAGAATATCTACGATGCTATTAAAAAAGAAGGTGAAGACCAAGACCCACGAAAAGAAACAACAAAGTGGTGGTTAGAACGTAGAATGAAACAAGAGTTCTCAACAAAAACAGAAACCGACATAACAACAGCAGGTCAACGTATTAACAAGATTAACTACCTAACTCCTGGAATAGAGATAGAAGACGAGACGGGCAAAGATGAGTAATGAAAAGAAAAACACTAATCACAATACAATGTTCTGGTTGTAGTAAAGACATACAACGATATAACCGAAGTAGTGTTGCGAAGTGTAAAGAATGTAGGAATGCAAAACAAAGAAAACCAATTCAAAAAAAGACTGCAAGAGGTAAAAAGACATACCAGGAAGTGCGACGAAATGGAGTACATGTTTCTAAATACCTTATATACATGGAAAATGGGGTATGGCTTACTAAAGAATCTCTATACAAAATTCTGCAAGAACTCCAAAAAAAGCTAAAAAAACATGAGCGAGATAACGATTAAACCAACAGCGAAGCAACACGTTGCGTATCAAACGCTCTTTGACGATGAAACAACCTTTATATTCTACGGTGGTGCGGCTGGTGGTGGAAAAACATGGCTTGGTTGTGAATGGTTTTTAGTAACCGCATTACAGTATCCCGGTGTACGACTCTTTGTTGCACGACGTGAAATATCAACACTCAAGGAATCTGTCCTTGTTTCTTTTAACGAGGTGTCACAACATCACAAAGTGCCACAGGGTACATGGGAGTTTAATGGCCAAAACAAAGTCATTACATTCAGCAATGGAAGCACGATAAGTCTCCTTGCAACTGCATATCAGCCATCAGATCCAGACTATGCACGGTTTGGTTCAACACTCTACACACACGGTTGGATTGAAGAAGCTGGTGAGGGATCAGGTTCAGACAGTGGTTTTAAGGCATACGACATTCTTAAATCACGTATTGGTCGTTGGAAAAACAAGGAATATAACCTATTAGGTAAATTCTTTGTCACAGGAAACCCAAGTAAAAACTGGACATATCGCACGTTTTACAAGAAAGCAAAAGAACATGGCGACATGCATAACGATAAGATGATTACATGGACTGAAACCTTTGGTGATGAAGACGTAAACTACGCATTTATTCAGGCCCTGTACAACGATAACCCATTCACCGCAAAGGATTACAAGTCAAAACTATCGGCTATCAGCAACGCCGCAGATAGAGAACGCTTGATGTTTGGTAACTGGGAATACGACGACGACCCAAGCGCGCTTATTATCTACGAATATATCCTAGATCTATTCACCAACACGATAGATGACTCAAAAGAGTTTTACATAACAGCCGACATTGCACGTTTTGGGGAAGATAAAACTGTCATTATGGTATGGCAAGGGCTAAAACTGATTGATATGGAAGTGTTGAGTAAATCTAGTACGGTTGTGACAAAAGACAAAATCAAAGAAAAAATCAATCAATACGGTGTTCCTTACTCTCATGTGCTTATTGATGAAGATGGTGTTGGTGGTGGTGTTGTAGACATGCTCTACGGAGTCAAAGGTTTTATTAACAACTCACGCCCACTAGAAGACCAGAAGGTAAAACAAAACTTTAACAACCTAAAGAGTCAGTGCTACTACAAGCTGGCCGATTACATAAACCATCACAAAATCAGTATTTCCGTCAAAGCCGAAAAGATGGACAACTATAAAGAGATGCTTATTGAGGAACTAGAGCAAGTAAAAGCAAAAGACTTTGATAAAGATGGAAAGCTCATGGTGATGCCAAAAGACACTATCAAAGAACATATTGGTAGATCACCAGACCTTTCAGATGCCATGATGATGCGTATGTTTTTTGAAATAGATCACAAAGATACACGTAAAAGAAAGAAAGCAAAGCAATTCCGCACTTCATTTACTTACTAACTCGTGGTATAATCACTGCATACAAGAGCTGGTTTACCGACCAGCTTTTATTACTTAATAGAAATTATTATGCCATCAGGAGTAAACAGACTACGAAATAGCAAGCGACAATCAGCACGACGTGTGTCAGCAGGACCACGTACAACCATGACCATGAATAAACTTGCAGGTCACGTAAACAAACTAGAAAAAGAAAAAACAGCTAAAAAACGAATGGAATCACGTATGAGTAAACGTGGTGAAGCACGACGAAGGGCTGCAAGTAGCGTAAAGAAAGCAATCAAGAAAGCAGTAAACTTTGTTCCAGACGTTGTTGAAGGTCGTTTCCGAGAAGAAGAAGCAAAGAACCGACGATACCGACAGCAATCACGACGATACAATAGACGATAACAACTATGTTAAGCCCAAAAGAGTTTAATAAAGACAAACACGATCCAAGTGCGTACATGCCACCAGAAGATGTGCGTGTCTTTACTCAACAGATTCGTGATGATTACCAAATCGGAGACAACATTCAAAACCAGCAGTATGCAGAGTTTAATGATGTCAACGTTCTCACCAAGTCAGAGCAAAACCAAAAACGTTTCAACTCATACGTAGAGCCACAATCAGACAACTACGAGGAAAAATGGCATGCAAATACAACACGACCAATCTCACGTCAGCGTGTTATTGGTATGGCTGCACAAATGACCGCACAGATTGTCTATCCACAGTTCTTTGCACAAGATTCTGATGACAATCAAGACCAGGAAGCAGCAAATCTCATGCGCACAATGGTCAAATGGAACATTGAAAACAGTGATTATGAGATCTCACACCTGTTTGGTGTTATATCAGCATTGGTCAACCCATGTGCTTACTTTAGTGTTGACTACGTAGAAGCAACACAATCAATCAAAGTACGCCTAGAAAACGGTGATATTACCTACAAGGAAATACTAGATGAGGTACTTTCAGGGGTAAAATACGGCAACATTCCAGTAGATGAGATGTTGATTAGTAACATTTACGAGTATTACCACCCAAAACAACGATTCCGTATCCGACGACGATTCATTGATTATGCAGAAGCAAAGGCACTTTTTGGTGATCACGACAACTTTAAGTTCGTCACTCCAGGTGTAAAAATCTTTTATAACGACGATAAAGGACAGTTCTATCAACAATACGACGAGGAAAATCAATCACTGGTTGAGCATGTCAACTATCAAAACCGACAAGGTGATGTTGAAGTGAACTTTATCAACGGTGTGTATCTTGGTGATGGAGATGTCAATGACAACATGATCAAACACCGACGTTACATTCTAGACAACACAGGTGAACCAGTATCAGTGCCGGTATATGGTGAAGCAAAGTTTGGTTTTGAACCATTAGATGCAAAACGTTTTTACTACTACAAATCAGCAGTAGATAAAGTTGGTCCAGAACAAGACTTACTAGATCGTATGTGGCGCATGGTGCTTGATGGCACAGCTCTATCGGTTATGCCACCAGTGATTACATCAGGTGGTGATATGGTTGATTCAAGTGTTATCTTACCTGGTGCTGTAACGAATTTAGAGGAAGAAACACGTGTTGACGCACTAAACGTTGGAAATAACCTAAACTCTGGTTACGCAGCCGTACAGGAGTTAGAACGGTCTATTAACGACTCAACACAAGACCCTATTCGTGGTGGAACTGCTACATCAGGAGACCGAACAGCATTTGAGGTTTCTCGTATTGAAGAAAATGCAAAAATTACCGCATCAATCTTTGGTCGCATGATTGCAGAAGCAACGGTAGAGGTAGGACAACTCTTGTCAGATGTTGTACTCCAACACCAAAGCGTTGCACAGCTTGATGAGTTATTAGATTCAAACGGTAGAATGAAATTCCGACAATTCATTCTTGATGATGAAGATGAAGATGGCCGAAAGATTAAGAAAATTGTACGGTTCAAGGAAGATCTTATTGGTGCACGAATGTCAGAAGACCAAAAAGAAAAGCGTGAAAAGCGTCTTTTTGCAGAAGCAGGCGGTCTTGAAAGTAACATCTCAATCATTGAAGCAAATCCATATAAGTTTGCATCACGCTCATACAAAGCCATTGTCAAAGCAGATCAGATATTCCCACGAAGTATGGCTCTTGAAAAAGCCTTTGATCTTGAAGGATATGATCGTATGATTAACAATCCATTTACAAACCCAGAAGCTGTGACACGTGACTTCTTGGTCAAGAATTACGCTAAAGGAGATGTTGATAAATACATGAAGAAGGCACAAGAAGCTGGTGTGCAAGATATTCTTGGTGGACAACAAGAACCACAATTATCTTCTCTCGTACAACAAGCCACAGGAAGCAATAGTTTGAACGCTCTACTTGGTCAATAGACTACATAGAGTTGTAATTCTGTGGTATAATCTAGCTACAAAGAGCTGACGGCAGTAATGCCATCGGCTCTTTTTTACTAACTAAGGAAACAATATGTCAGACGCAGATTTCAACTACGCAAACAAGGCAAAATATCTCGCAGCACAGGAGTCAGTCCGAAAGGAAACAATCCGTGACAAAAAAGGAGATGTTGTTGCAAACCCACTGTACAAAAAATCAGTGAAGGAAGCATACCTTGCACTTGGTGGTGCGATTGTTGGTGAACCAGCAACGTACATTGGTGTTCCAGAGGAACTAAAACCAGAAGTGACCAAGCGACTCACAAAGAAGAAGACATCTAAAAAGAAAAAGTAATAGAACATCGTTATGAAAAACCGACTTTATAACTTGCTCATTAACATCGTCATACGTGGACTCTACAAAGGAGTCACCGCAAAAGACATATTGCGCAAAGGTAAAGACGGAAGGATATATTTTCGCAACAAACCATTGAGCGAAGATCAAATCAAAGCTCTCAAAGAACAAGCAACTGTTATATACGAATCATCACTTTGGCCGATTCTTTATGCAGAAGCGGAGTATCGTGCGGTAGAACGTGGGTTTCTCAAATCAAAAGACAATGACGACCTCATTGTTGGGAAAGTCATGTTGTACACAAACGATCTATATCAAGATGTCTTAAAACGAATCAAGAACCTTTAAGGGTTCTGCGGAGCGTCTAGCCTGCAATGCAGGAGTCGGTATGGGCGTTCCACAGAATCCTTAACGGATTCGGGTTGCCAGAGCCTATTGAAGTCTGGATACACTAAATACATTAAGATCTCGTTGCTCTAGCGAAAAAGTAGAGATATACACATGACACAAGAGGAGAAAAACGAACAGGTTGAACAAACCGACAACCCAACCCAGCAGGAGGCCTCGCCTGCAGAAGACGCAGAATCTACAGATGAATCACAAGATGCTTCACAAGAGGCAGATTCAACTGATGAGGAAGCAACAGAACCACAACAAGTAGATTACAAAGCCGAACTGGAGGCAGAACGAAAGCGACGTGAGAAAGCGGAATCCGCAGCACAACGCTATCGTGAGCAGGTTGAAGGCAAGAGTCAATCATCAGAAGAAACAAGCCAAAAGTTTGTTGACGAATATGGTGAAAGTTCTCTTACCAAAGACGACGTAGAACGCATGCTTGACGAGCGCATGATGCAACAACAGTTGCAACAATCAATGCGACTTGCACAAGACGAAGCCAGCTCACTTGCTGGATCACCAGAAGAAGCAGAAGCTATCTTGTATCACTACGAGAACAGCATACGCCCAACAGGTGATGTACGTGCTGATATTGAAGTTGCTCACGCAATTGCAAACAGAACACGTATCAACGGCATCATACGAGAACGTCAACGCTCAAAGTTGTCAGAGACAACAAAGGCCCAACCACAAGGATCAGGACAGAAAAAGCCACAGAAAAAGGAACAACAACCACTTTCTGACGCTGATCGTCGTTTCCTTGAAAAGAACAATCTTGTTCTTGGTAAAAATGTTCGTATAAACGAACAAGGGCAATACGAGCGTATTCCAGAGGCATAAACTACTTGTGTGGCATTAACAACTTAATTCCACACCAACATGGCAGTAGGAGATATTGAAGTAATCAAAGGGCGAGGGCCAGTCCGAGTGGCAAAAGTTGATGACCGTACAACGTCAGGAACTTCTGCAACTTTGAAGGCTGGAGAACCGCTAAAGAAAAGCGGTAACTTCGCAATCCTTTGTGCTACAGGTGATCCCGAAGTAGGAACTGACGAATTTCTTGGTGTTGCAGCAGCAGAATCAACTGAAACTTCAACAGCAGATGGACAGGTATCATACCTTTCAATCGTTCCAGGACTTACAGAACTTCGTGGTAAAGCAACCACACCAGGCAACATGGATACAGACGCAGAATTGCTTGGTCTACTTGGAGATTACGTAGCATTTGACCTTACAGCAGGAGTATTCACCATTGACGAAAACGAAGGTGATGATCCAAACGTACACGGTCTAAAGATTGTTGCTGGTGATATTGTACGTGGAACACTTGATGTTCTTGTACACGCACTTGCAACCGAAGCAGCACCATTGACTGGTCAAACAATGGACTAATCCATTAACTTATTAACTTAACCTAATCAATCATGAATACAGGTCTAAACCCAAGTTTGGTAAAGACAGCCATTGATGAGGTTGTGTATCCAGAGTTTGACCGTGAGCAAGAACCACAAGAGGTACTTGCTTCAAACCCAGTGTTCTTCAAACAAATGACAACTGACCGACAGGCAGTTATCACCGAAGAATACAAAGGGCCAGGTCTCTTTGAGGAACACGCCGAAGAAGAAGAAATCAAACAGGCAACAATCCGAACAGGAAATCAAAAAACACACACAGTGCTCAACTACAAAAAATCTATCAAGATTCCAGTTGAGTTTTATGAAGACGAAATGCACTCTGTAGTTGCAGAAACAGCAGAACAGTTTGGTCTACGTGCACGAACATCACGTGACAAACACGCATTTTCTAACTCATACGGTGACGCATTTTCAGGTGTAACAACATCTGACGGTGCAGCACTTATTTCTAACTCACACACCGCAATGAACGGTGACACAATTGATAACCTAGAAACTGCAGCACTTTCAGCAGCAGGACTAGAAACAGTTGTAAAGTCACTACGACTGCAAAAGGCACAAGACGGTGAAGTAGGAGGACACAACGTAGTTGGTCTTCTTGTATCACCATCTGATTTTCCAGATGCAATTGAAATTGCAGAGTCAGAACTACAAACAGGTACTGGTAATAACAACCTAAACTACTTCTCACGGATTTATCCAGGAATGGTAGTTGGTACATCAGCTTACCTAGACAGCACATACAACAGTGCTAACTCAAACGCAGACACGTCTTACTACGTTGTTTCACGACATCACACAGTACGACGTTACGTACGTGTAGGTCTTACAACATCTATGGTCTCACCAGACACAGATGATGCAGATCGCTACACTTACAAGGCTCGTTTCCGAGAAGTTGTTACAGCAGTTTCTTGGGAAGGAATCGTTGGTTCAAACGGAACTGTCTAACCCACTACTAACTAACTGAAACTAGCTTTATGAAAGAAAATATAGCAATTGGAATCAGTATCATTGCACTTGCAGTGGCACTCGTTTCAGGATCGGCTGGTGGAAGTGGACTCGGTGGCGACACCAACTTTGACAGTTTAGATGTAACTGACGGGTACAAAGTTGACTCAACAACCATCATTGATGGAAGTGGAGCAATCACACTCCCAGCAGGACAAAATCTAACCGTTACAACATCAAATACAGCAACATCATCAATTGAAGTTGGTTGTATTGATACCTACGCAACCTCAACAGATACCGCAATTCGTCTATCAGCAACTACCACACCAGGTGTTGCATACTGGACATACGGTACATGTGCAGGTTTGTAAACCTAGCCAGTCAACCTTGCCCTTCGTGAACTGAAGATCCAGGAGGGCAAGACTTGGGTGGGTAGCCCATTAGTAACTAATTAAAACTTATGAACAAAAATACAAAAATTATTGTTGGAGTTGTCGTTATTGTTATCATCGCTATCGTGAGTGTTCTATCACTTAACAAGGCAGATGCAGCACGACTTCTTGTAGATGCACCATCAGTACGAACTGCATCATCAACACTTGCAACAACTGGCCCACAAGAATCACTGCGAGTAGTTGCAACATCATCACGACGATTCCACGTATCATTGTGTAATGACCAAGCAACAGAAAGCGTATACCTTTCATTCAATGATGTACCGTTTACTGCAACAACATCAGCAGATGCTGTTATTGATCCAAACGAATGTTTTGAAATTGACCAAGACAATCTCTACACAGGATCAATACGAGCAGTCACAGAAAACGCAACATCAACACACCTCTTTGTCACAGAACTAAACCTCTAAACGTATGGCATACACACTCGGACAAGTAAAAACTGACCTCGCAGGCTCACTGCATGGTAATGACGTTGATTCAATTGTCGGTGTGAGTGATTATTCATTCTTTCGGAGAGTGGCAGCAAATGTGCAGGCAAAGCTAGATATTGCCGCAACAAGCAGAATTGCATTACTTTCAACACCGATACACGAATCAATCTATGATTATGCAGCACCGAGTGATTTCAAAGCTCTTATTGACTTACGACCACAGGTAAACCGAAACCTTACTGACAACGTGCAAAGCATTGGAAGTAGAAACTTCTCACTACGAAAAGCAATTGAAACAGGAAAAGTGACGTTTTCAGAACGTAACGATGATGGTGTGCGATCATTCCGCATCTCTCAACAAACATCAACATCACCAGTCACACTTCACCAGATGGACACGGTATCAGGTAATGGCACGTGGAGTGTAGGAGCAGATGCGACTAATTTAACGGCAGATACAACAAACAAAGTATCACCGTCAGCATCACTCAACTTTGACTTAGATGGCTCAACAACCAGTGGATACATTGAAAACAGCACATTTACATCAGTTGATCTTACAGAACACGACGAAAAAAGCTCATTGTTTGTATGGGTGTATTTCCCAGACGAAACGGCTATTACAAACGTGATGCTGCGTTGGGGTAATGATTCATCAAATTACTGGTCAGCAACAGCAACAAGCCCACAAGATCAATCAGTATTCAAAAAGGGTTGGAATCTTGTACAGTTTGATTGGAATGGTGCAACAGAAACAGGCACAGTAGATCCGAGTGCGGTTGATTACGTGCGAGTCACAATCACCTACGACGGCACAGCAGACACTGACTTTCGTGTTGATAAGATTATGTCATCTCTTGGAGAGCTATATGAAGTTGAATATTACTCAAACGCCCTATTCCGATCTACCAGTGGTACATTCTTGCAAACACCTACAGCAGATACGGACATCGTAAACATTGAAGAAGAATTTAACAATATCTTCTTGTATGAAGCGTTGAAACTTGCTGCACAGCAAGAAATGGGTGCAGACGGAGTAAACGACACCGTTTTTAGTGTTGGGGAGCTACAGCAATTATATAGCGATTATCGCTCAAAATTCCCCTCACAGCGCATTAAAATGCGTAACTATTACTACAGAAACTAACTACCCACATGGCTAGACAATTCAGCACAATTCAAAACTTTAGTGGATACGTTACAAAACCAGACAAAACAAACACCAGCGCACGGTATCTTGTTGATGGTAGCCAAAACGTACTCATTAACGACAGTGAGATTGTCAGTGTTCGTGGTGGATACGAACTAGATGGTGCAAGTAGCAGTGCAACGACTGGTATTGAAAGCTCATATGATTGGAGAACATCAGGAACGTCAACATCAGAACTTACCCACCATCTACGAAGTTACGACGATGAACTTGAATGGAGATACGTTGATAGTGATGGTAACGTCACATGGACTAAGTTGAAAGACGGTTGGACCAATGTTGACTTTGATTTCACGTCTTTTTGGGACAACAGCGAGAGTATAGACAAGCTCTTGTTTGTTGTTGGTGATTCAAATATCTACGAATGGTCAGGTGCATACACCACAATTGCCAGTGCAACATCTAACACCATCACCAAAAATGGCTCTACCACATGGGCTAATGAACGTTTCCTCACGTCAGGAACACGTAAAGTGGTAATCAATGGTACGGAATACACCTATACAGGCGGTGAAAGTACTACAACATTGACTGGAGTAACACCAGATCCATCAGGTGAAGCTGCCGACTCACTAGCATTCCAGGCAGTACGAACCAACTCAAACACACCAGCATCAGGGTTCAATAACGATTCTATTGAAACACTAGATAATCACGTTTTTGTTGGAAGTGAAACAAACCAACTTATGTATATGTCAGCGAATGATGACTTCACCGACTTCACATTCAGTTCCCCACGACTACCAAGTGAAGGTGCAAGTTTTAGACTAGACTCAACGGTAACAGGAATGAAGCCGCAAGAACGCTTTATGTACGTTACAGGTGGTGACAGGGATTGGTATGAGATTGGTTTTGACCAACTTGAAGTAGGATCAGCTCTTGCAGAAACCGTATTAGTCAACAAACTAAAGACAGGTACAAACCAAGCAGCAGAAGGGCGTGATCTTATCGCAACAGCAAAAAACGCAGTAGTTTTTGTCACAAAAGAACCCTCACTTGATGAACTTGGTCGTTTAGAAAACATTGAAACACCACAATCACGTGTGTTATCAGATCCTATCAAGCCAGACTTTAACGCAACTGACTTTTCTGGTGGACACACAATCTACTACCGAAACCAACAATTCATATCAGCACCAAACGAAAATAAAGTATTTATCTACGATTACAGCAGGGGGTACTGGCAACCACCGCAGACGATGGGTATTAGTAAATTCTCTGTTATCGGTGGTGAGTTGTATGGTCATTCAAATGGTAGTCCAGAAACTTACAAATTGTTTACTGGTACGTCAGACAATGACGCATCATTTATCGCAACGGCAAAGTTTGCCTACAGGAACTTTGGAGAACGAGCGATGCTCAAACGATTTAAAGATTACTATGTTGAAGGATATATTGCAGACAATACCCAGCTTGACGTTTTGTATGACTTTGAATTAGACGGTACAACCGCATCAATCCAACGGACTATAAACGGTGCCGATAGTGATCTTATCTTTGGTACAAGTGGTGTGACGGCCTCACTTGGTACTGCACCACTGGGTACAGAGCCACTTGGTGGACAAGTTGCATCATCAACAAATCCAAAGTTCCGTGTTATTCACACACTTACACAACAACAGTTTTACGAGCTACAAGTAACGTTCACCACCGACCAGCAAGATCCATCATGGTCAATCTTGTCACATGGGCCAAACGTACTCTTGTCAGAATCACAAGGGGTAAAGATTAAAAAGAATTAACGAAACCGACATATCGTGGTATAATCAAGCTAACAAAATAACATCAAAGGGCTGGCTAACCACCAGCTTTTATTACTTAAAATATGGCAGATAACAGAAAATACATAGGAGGCAAAACATACCGATTGAAGTCAACGATTACGTCATCAGACACGTCAATCGTGCTTTCTTCATTCACCAACATTGGTGATGATGCAGAAATCACCACAGCAGACATTGGTGGTAAAGCATACGCAACTATTGAACCAGGTGGATCAAAGCAAGAATTTATCTCTTTTACAGGAGTCACACAAGACGGCTCAAATGCAGAAGCCACACTCACAGGTGTTACACGTGGACTAGATCCAAATGCCTCATACGCAGGATCAGCGACATTTGCCAAGTCACATGCAGGTGGAAGTGTGCTTGTGATTTCAAATAGCCCTGCTTTCTATGATGACTTTGCCAACAAAGAAAACGAAGAAACCATCAGCCAGGAGTGGACCTTTGGAGCAAACCCAAAGACAAGCGCAGGTGATCCAACCAATGATGACCATTTTGCACGTAAAAGTTATGTAGACGGCGCATCAGGTGGTTCTACATCAAAAGACCGTACTGTTATTGCGGCAACTGCTGGAGAAACTATCGCAGCAGGTGATGTTGTGTACTTTGATACATCTGACCAAGAATGGAAAAAAGCAGACGCAGATGCGACAGCAACCGCAGAAGACGTAGAGATTGGTATTGCACAAGGTGCAGGTACAGACGGTGCGGCTATCACAAACGGTGTACTCATTGCTGGTCTTGATAGCAACCAAACAGGAATGACACCAGGTGCAGCACAATATGTATCGGCTACAGCAGGTGCATTGACAGAATCAGCACCAACTATCAAAACGCAAGTCGGTATTGCTATTGACGCAACAAATATTCTTGTAGAGCGACACAGCTCATCAACACCAACAGGTCGTGAAAAAGATGCTCTTGAAGGTTTTGGTACTCCATCATCAACAAACAAATACATTACACAAGACGCTTCTGATGTTCAGGTATACACTGATCCAACCGCAAACCCAGCAACATGGACAAAACCAAGCGCAGCAAAAACAGTACGCATCATCGCTATTGGTGGTGGTGGAGGAGGAGCATCAGGTGCACGTGACTCAAACGGCTCAAACCAAAAGAACGGTGGAGCAGGAGGTGGCGGTGGCCATTACTCTGAAAGTGTTTACCAAGCATCTGATTTAGGAGCAACTTTAGATGTGTATGTTGGTGCAGGAGGTACTGGTGGTGCAGGTGTTTCATCAAACGGTGGTGGAAACGATGGTACTGCTGGTGGCGACTCTTATGTTGAAGATTCTGGAACACAACTCGCAACCGCATACGGTGGTGATTTAGGGGAATCACCAGACACAACTACTGGCTCTGCTGACGGTGGAGATGGTGGCGGTTTCTCTGTATCATCTGGTGCAGGAGTAGGACATCAAGGTGCACTTGGTGATGGAGGTACCGCAGATAACGCAGAATACGGCGGTGGATCTGGAGGTGGTGGACAAACATCATCTGCAGTGAATTACTTTGGTGGTAGCTCTCTCTACGGTGCTGGTGGAGGTGGAGGTGGCGCAGGTATCATCTCTACAGCTCGTGAAGGAGGTGCAGGTGGTACAGGTGCAATTATGGGTGGTGCTGCAGCAGGTGGTGCACGTTCAACAGGCGCAGGTGCAAATGGTGCTAATGCTACAGGAGTCTTTGGTGGAGCTGGTGGCTCTGGTGGTGGTGGAAACGGAAACAATGGTGGCGACGGTGGAAACTACGGTGGAGGTGGTGGCGGTGGAGCTGCTGGCTCTGGAACATCAGGAGCAGGTGGTGATGGTGCTGATGGAGCAGTAATGATTATCACTTACACCTAGAATCTATGGCAACGATTAAACGAACAAACGCAGAAGGCCAAGTGGAAGTGATTGATACGACGGCAGGTACACGTACCAACACAACAACTGGCGATATAGAAGCAACACGTAATACTCCACGTGAGCAGGCCTTAGAGTCTTTGCGTAAAATGGGGTACAACACAGAAAAAGTTGATGAACTTGAAATTCAAGGTGCTATGGACCTTTTAGATGAACCACTAACCATCTCATCTGATAACGAACGTCAACGAACAAGTGAAAAAGTTGATCGGCTACGTCAAGAACAAGATCGGCTCAACAAATCACAACAAGAGTCACGTACCATGCGTGAACAACGAGCGCAGCAAGCACGTGAAGATATAGATGCAGAAAAAGAAGCACGACGCTCTGGTGGTTTAACGTTTGATGAAGTGCAGGCGGCAGGTGCAAGTATTGCCGATGTCCGTTATGACGAAACTACAGGGCTTTTCTTTCCAGTTGATGGTTCACAATCACTCCAAGATAACGCCTTTCAGATTCTCCAGGATTACGACGATCGTGTTTTAAAAGAGAAAAACAAGGTTATTGATGAGATGGAAGATGTCCTTTCTATGGTTGGTCGTGATGACCCATTGGTTCGTGCAATTGAACGTAAATACGAAGGACTATATGACGAGGCACGTACACTTACAGACAACCTTGTACAGCAACACAAGCGTTTTGGAGCACGTTTTGGTACAACACGATACGCACCATTAGTTGCGACAGGTATTATCTCGGCAGAACAACGAGAAGGTGTACGACTTTTAAACGAACTTGCTGCAGAAGAATCGCAACTGATAGCAGAGGCGGTAAATGCAGAGCGTACACGTCGCTTTGATATTATTACAGAAAAGATTGATGCACTTGATAGTGCACGTGAAAAGCAACGAACACTCCTCACACAACAACTAGAACTAAGTCTTCAAAAACAACAAAAGATTCAAGAAGCAAACCAGCGAATCTCACGTGAAGCTGCAATTCTTGGTATTATTGATCAAGGATACGATGACATTGCAGACGTATACAGCCTGCTCAACTACGACGAAAATGGTAACCAGATTGGTGATATTAGCCTAGAGGAAATTGATTCAGTCCTTTCATACACCACAGAAGAACCGCAAGACCTTACTGGTGATGTGCGACAGTACGAAGACGCAAAACGTCTTGGACTTATTCCAGAAAACATGGACTACTTCACATTCCTAGCACGTGAATCATCTGCAACACGAAAACCAACAGAGCCATCAGATGACGAACTACGAGGCGACTTTTTGACTGATGATTTTATGGACAATGTGTTTAAGCCTGCAATCATTGCAGATATTAAAGGGTCAAAGTCAGAGTCAGAACTTAAAAAAGAAGCAAACAAAGCAGGATACGACACAAAGTTTGGACCAGGACTTGGTGAAACCGATGTGCAAGACTATCTCAATGCTCGTGCAGATGAAATACTAGGTGTGTACAAAACACGCGTCAAAGAACTACAAAAAGCAGGGTTCTCTGATTCAGACATTTACAAACAAATAAGTTAGTTATATGCCACCACGTGATGATGACAAGAAAAAAGATATTCAAAAAATATCTCCGTCTAGGGGTAATCTTTTTGATTTCTCTGTAAAGCTCAATCAACCATCATCATTTGATTTCACCACAGACTTTGGCACAAAAACATCTACACCAGTTATGAAAGAACCAGATCCATTGGTTCGTGGTGCAACTGCTGCTACAAAAACATTCTTTACCACACAAGTACCAAAGGCATTCTACACAGGTATTCGTGCTGCAACTGACAAAGACAGTAATCGGTTTGAGGCAATGTTCGGACCAGCAGTAGCAGATGCACGTAATAAAGCACTCAATGATCCAAGTAGCATTCTTTCAAAGCTCAATGATTACTTAGGTGAAGATGAACTCAACAAATTCACAGGAAAAGCAAACACGTTTGCTCTTGAAAAAATCAACAAACTTAACCTCAAAGAGCAAAAAGAACTAGCAAAGATTTTTGACGATAAAGAAGGTCTATCTAGTGCAGAGGAATACGCATTTACTATTGCAAGTGGTGGTGTATCTATCGCTACTGCTCTTGGTATTGCTCTTGCAACACGCAACCCTAACATTGCAGCAGGATTCCTTTCAGGTGTTGAATCGTCAGACTTTTATAACGACGCACGGACAGTCGGAAAAACACCAACAGAAGCAGCAAGAATTGCCACACAAGCTGGTATTGGAACATTTATGTTGGAAAAGATTGGTTTGAATTTTATGTTTGCAAAACTAGCACCAAAACGAATCACACAAGCGTTTGCACGATCAGGCGTAGAAACGGCCACAGAGTCGCTACAAACCGTTTGGCAGAACTTAGTACGTAAACACGGAATAGATCGCTCACAGGAGATATTTGAGGGGTTATACGAAACGTTTGTAGCTACCGCAATACCATCATTCCTTGTTGGTCTTGTTGTTCCAGGATATTCACCACAATCAGTAGAAACACAAACCGCACGTGAACTACAAGAAAAAGCAGGTGTATCAGAACGTGATGCTGTTATTGCTGCAAGTGAGATGCGGTCAATGGTGAATGAGATGCGACGTGTATTCCAAGGTTCTGTAAAAATCCCACAAGCAGGATTGTCTATTGAAGACGTATCAGACGGACAACCAACCCCAAGTGATCAGACAGACGCTATAGATCAAGTACCACCAGTAGATAACGAGCAACAGATTCAAGCAGCACGTGAACAACTTGACCGTATCAATGAGGACTTTCAGCGTGCAGAATCAGAAGTCTTTACGTTGTTTGAACTATCAGAACCAGGAGAACGTATCTTCACTGGATATGGTCCAGACTTACAAGTCACTGCAAAACCATCATCATTCCCAGATTTTGTACCATCTGATTTACGAAGCAAAGACCTTTTTGAGGTTGTAGAACAACTGTACTACAACAACCAAGAACCACGTGGCTCACGTCAGGCACGATTACTTCGGTTGGTTGAACAAGAAATACTTAATCGTATGGATCCAATGCTTGCACAAGAACAAGTGTTGAATGATATGTTACGTGACTTTGACCAGATAGAGAAAACACGAGGCGAGGAGCGTCGTATTAAGCTCCTAGAACTTGTTGAGAAAAATACACGCCAACGGACAACACGGGGTACACAAACAAGAAAACAAAAAGCCTTCACCGAAAATGTTGGTAGCAAACGTCGTGCAACACCGTTTGTTCGTAAGCGAGAAGCAACACTCCTTAAAGATAAACTTAAAACACTTAATCGTGGTATGCGAGAGGGTATCCGTTTAAGCCGTCAGGAAGTCGCAAAAGCACAAACACAACTCATTCAACTCCTGGAACGGTCAGAACTTACACCTAATGATCGTGCAAAGTTCCTACGAACAGTAAAGAACGTCAATACGCAAGATAAACTGGCACGTGAAATACCACGTGTGGTTGCTCGTATTGAAAGTTTGGAAACAGCACAAAACAAACGAGAACTCAAAGCACGTATTAAAGCACTTCTCAAACGAACGAAGACACGAACACAAGGCGGTAAACGTGTTGGAAGGTTTACTGCTGATATACAAGAGGTGTTTGATACCTTGCGTAATGTAATGCGACTCAATCAAGAGCAAGCTATGGCACGCTTGGAATCTAATATCCAAAACTACCAAAAAGAAGCACCACCACGTGAGGTTGTGCTAGAAAACGAACTGCTAAACATTATTGTCAACTTGGATAATATGTCAGTCCAGGAGCTTGAAAGTACCCTAGAAACACTAGAGGCATTGTTTGAGCAAGGTCGTTTGATCAATGAACTCCAGAAAGTAGCACAACAAGAACAAATCCAGGAACTCAAAGATGAAGTTGTATCACGTGTCACTGGTGGTCGTGGTGTTGATGAGTTTGCAGAACCACGAAAGATACGAGGGTATAAGAAATTCAAGCAACAATTGAAATCACTTGGAAAAACGTGGAGCGTCAACTGGCAAGGGTTGATGAATATCATTGACTTTAATATGCCAGTAAATAACCAAAGGCTAGGTGAACTGTTTGCTGTTAGAGAACAAGAAAATAGTTACAAAGACCTCCAGCACCAACACACAGTAGAGATGATGGACATGATTCAACGTGCATACAATCTTAAACAACGTACGGTAAAAGTTCCGAACCTTGATGGAAGTGTTGAGCGTGTCCTCATGCCATACCAGTGGCAAGTTATAAACAAGATGAATGATCTTAAAAAAGATGTGAACTTAGGAACATTCACCAACACTGATGGTGTGCAAGTAGAGCTCGTTATGACTAAAGACGAGATGATTAAACGGTATCAAGAATTTCAAGATCCAACACTTGATGACAGTTTTACGCTTGGTAACAAGTACACACAAGAAATGAAAAATGCCATCGTCAATGGCTTAACACGCCAAGACAAGATGCTTGGAAAGCTCTTGATGGAATCATACGACACACAATATGCACGCCTAAACCCTGTTTATCGCTCATTGTATGGAGTGAACCTACCAAAAACAGACAACTATTCACCAATTGCACGTGAAGGATACAAGGTTGATCCAGACGAGTTCTTTGCAGGATTCAATGAAGACCGCAGTGTTCGTGCTGCAATGTCTACTGGAAGTTTGAAGACACGTGTTCGTAACGTCAACAAGATTAAACTACGTGGCGCATTGGAGGTTTATGACCGCCACATGAAAGAAACTGACTACTTTATTGCATGGAGTGATCGTATCCGCACATTCAACCGAGTCTTTTCTGACAATGACGTACGAAAGTCTATTGAACTAGAATTTGGTTTTGAAACATTGAAAGCAATTGACTTAACCATTGAAGATTTTACAACAAACGGTAATCGTTTTGCCGCACAATACTCAATACTTGATAAATGGTTAGAAAAAGCACGACAAGGATTCACCATTGGAGGTCTTGCTGCAAAGCCAGCCATCGGTGTGAAGCAGATGATTTCTACAATGGCATACCTAGAAAAACTTAATCCAGTTGACTTCACTGCTGGTGTTTTAAGTTTCACAAAAAATCCTATTAAAGCACTACGTATTATGAATGCAGAAAGTACCATGTTGCGTGAGCGTGCAAACAACATGGAGCGTGATATGCGGTTCACCATGCAACAAGACAGCTTTAAACGATTCCAAAAGAAACAATCATTTATACATGCACTTATGATCATGGTGCAGATGGGAGATAAAGGCGCAATTGCAGTTGGTTCTTGGGCGTACCGTCGCAAACTACTACGACAAGGTAAATCACGAAGTGAGGCAATTAGCACCTACGAGGAGTTTGCACAAGAAACACAGCAATCATCAGACGTTTCACGTCTTGCGCTTATACAACGTGGTAATGCGTTTCAAAAACTATACACACAATGGTTGTCATCACCACGTGCGTACTACCAAAAAGAACTTAATGCAGTCCGATCTCTATTCCAGAAAGGTGGTAAATCACCAAAGAACATTGCAAAAGTGACACGTATTATGATGGTGTATCACGTACTTCTCCCAGTGTTATTCCAATACGTTTCAAACTTTGGTCGTTTAGACGAAGAAGCACAGAAAGACTATCTACGTGCTGGTATTCTTGGTTCTATCAACGGTATCTTTATTGTTGGTAGCGTTATTGACTCAATCATACGATCGGCTCTTGAAATGCGTGTCTGGGATATTCAGTTTGGACCATTCAATGAGATTGGTAGCGAGCTTGCACGTGCATTCAAACAAACATCACTTGAAGACATTACCGCAGGTGACTTTGCAGAAGCACTAGATGCACTTGGTTCTGCTGCAACTGCAGTTGGTATTCCAGTCAATCAAGCACGAACCATTGGTGACGGTATTACCGACATTATAGAAGGAAATACAACAGAAGGTATTGCTAATGTCTTGGGTTGGTCTGATTACGCTGTGACAGGTATGACAACCAGTGAGCGTGAACGTGCAGAACGACCAGCAGAAATTGACCTAGATGGCCTACCATCACTCCCATCATTACCGTCATTACCTAGCCTCCCTAGCCTTTAATAACATGCTTAATCGTGGTATAATCCAGTTATATATACGACACAAAGGGCTGGAATTTCCACGCCCTTATTTATTTATATGAATGCAAAAGACAGACTAAAATTACTACAAGAAGCAAAAACCAATCCCGTTGGTGCGGTTCTTGATTACCTAAAAAAGGTTGAAAAACAACAACAAAAAGACGTAGACGACCTAGCAAAGCAAATGTCACAAAAGTTTGCAGAAGCGGTACGTCAACTAAACCTTGCAACAAAAGGTCAAATTGACAAAGACCTACCAAGAATTGCAAAGCAGGCGGTTGAGTCGTTTTCTGTTGATGACCTGATCAAAGACGAACGTATTGAAAAAGCTCTAAAAAAAGCAGCAGACACGCTTGAACCACCAGTAGCAGGTGTGGACTACCCAACAAAGAAGCAAGTGAAAGACAGTATGGTTTCTTTGCTTAACAAAGAGATTAAAAGTCTTGAGAAACGTCTACAGAAAGCAAAGCCAGAAAAGGTAAAGGAGATTATAGAAAAAGTAGATACTGACAAGATTGCAGATAAACTCAAAAAGGAACTTCTTGCAGAACTTAGCCTATCACCGCAAAAGATGGTTGAAGAACTGAACAAGCAACAAGGCGTACTTGATTTTAAAGTTCTCAAGAACGTACCGCGAGCATTTAAAGAATCATCAAAAGGTCGCTACATGAGTGGTAGTGGTGGTGGAGGTGGCTCTGGCTCTGGTTTACAGGTTGAAAGTTCACGACCTGCTTCACCGACAGAAAACCAGATGTATTTAATCACTAGTACAAATACAATAGAAATTTATTACGATAATGATTGGCAAATTTTGCATACACTAGTGTCTGACAGTAACGCAATTTGGGAAGATGGAGAAAATGTGGTTTGGGAAGATGGAGAAAATGCAGTGTTTAATTAATTTTATGGTATAATATAGGTCAATATGGCAGATAAAAAGACAACAGCACTAACAGAATTAGCAACAGTAGCAGGAGAAGACATTCTAGCTATTGTTGATGACCCGTCTGGGACTCCTGTTAGTAAAAAAATTACAAGAACTAATCTTGTCGCTGGTTTACAAGCAGAACCATCAGAAGGAGCTTTTGTTGACGGAGATAAAACAAAACTAGATGGTATTGAAGCTGGTGCTGATGTTACTGATACAACTAATGTAACTGCCGCAGGTGCGTTAATGGATTCAGAGGTAACAAACCTAGCACAAGTAAAGGCATTTAACTCTAGTGACTACGCTACCGCAGCACAGGGGGCAACGGCAGATAGTGCTGTACAACCAGCATCAACAGATACTCTAACAAACAAGACAATAGATGGTGATAACAACACAATCACAAATATTGGAGCATCAGAGCTTGAAAGCAACTTCACAAAAGGCACATTGGGAATTGTTATTGATGGTGCTGGAAGTGCTATCACGACAGGAATTAAGGGATATTTGAGAATACCTTACAACTGTACAATTAACTCTGCTAATTTAGTAGCAGACCAATCTGGAAGTATTGTGATTGATGTTTGGAAAGATACTTACGCAAACTTTCCCCCAACAGACGCAGATAGTATTACTGCTTCTGCTCAACCTACACTTTCAACAGCACAAAAATCACAAGATGCAACCCTTACTGGTTGGACAACATCTCTTTCAGAGGGTGACTACTTAGGATTTAATGTAGATAGTGCTGCAACAGTGACAAGAGTAGAATTAGCATTAGAAGTAACTAAGACTTAATATTATGGCAAAAAAAGTTTTAAAAAGAGTAGAAGTTACTAAAAGAATCGTTGGTTTAAGAACTGGTAAAGAAAGAATCTCTAAGAAAGAGAAGCAAGATCTAATTAAAGATAGGAAAGAAGAAATAAAAAAGAGTGACTTACCAGAGGATATAAAAAACTCTTTATTGGCTGATATTGCGGTTCAAGAGATAGATATTGAAAAAGCTCCTGAAGACCCTGTATTTGATCAAGTGATAGAAGCAACTCCTAAGACAGGAGGAGAAACATACATACGCCTACAAAAAGGAGTAGAGAGAGCAAATTATAAATGGAATGCTCCTGTGAAGGATTATAAAAACAGCATTTCACTAGATCCTAGTGAAGAAGAACGCTGGATTAAAGAATAAATATTATGGCTGATTATTATGTAGACGACACAAACGGTGACGATAGTACAGGTGACGGTTCAAGTGGTTCACCGTGGAAGACAATTCAAAAAGCTCTTAATGATGGAACTTGGAGTACAAGTGGTGGTAATGTTTTGTACCTAGCCAATACAAGTGCTTTTGTGCTTTCTAGTACAATTGATGTAACAACTCCTGCAATAAATAATGATAGCAGGACTGATAATAACCCTTTTGTCTTTGCAGCTTGGGATAATGGTGGTTCTATATCTATAACTGTGCCAAACGGAAGGACTATATCACCAGCGTTTGAAATTGATGGTAATGACGCAGTAGCTACAATTATATCTACTACCACTTCTGCTTTTGAGTTTACTGCTTTTGTTGGAGGGAAACTACACGGAACTACTGGAGCAGTTGTTGACTTTTACCACTCTAATCAAGATGGTTCAGCTCTTATAAATTGTGAAGTTTATGACACAGCTAATTACTATGTAGTAGATGAGGCCAATATGATTATTGGTTGTTATATCCATAATACAGGAGGATCAAGTCAGGGGGCTACTTCTAACTCTGCTATGTTTTGGAACTACGTTAAAGGTATGGGTACTTTTGGGGCTTCGTTCAATGGTTATAGTGACCATTGTGTAGGAAATATCTTTGAGGATTGTGGTGGTTCAGTTGGAGCAATAAGAATTGTAAATGACGCAGTGCTTTGCGCTCACAATATTGTAGATGGACACGATGACGCTACTAACTCAGTTGGGTTAGTGATTACTAGCGGTACAGGGTTCTGTTACCTCTTAGATAACATAATTGCTAATGTAGATGGTACAGGTGCAACTGCCTACAACATCGCAAGCAATAGTGGACAATTTATAATTCAAGGAAACAGAGATTATAACTGTACTGCAGTAGGGACTAGAGATGAGGGGTATGCAAACGATAATACAACTGAAAGCTCTGACCCATTTACAGATAGTGCAAGTAATGACTACACAATAGACAGTGGAGCTGATGCTTATCAGAGTGGTACAGCAATAACTCCTTCGGTAGCTCCTAATGCAGGACCTGATAACGTAGACACAGCAGCAGGAGGTGGAGGAGGTGAAACTGCTCACACTTACGCAAGTTAATATGAAAAGTAATTCGCGACACATAGAGGAGACATACTTATCTTGGGGCTTGAGGTAATTTATAGTTAGAATGGTTCACGTAACATGAGTATGCAAGATTTACAACAAAAAGATATTGACTATTTAAAGAAAGAGTTTGACCGTCTTGAAGAAACGGTGAATATTGGTTTTGCAAAACTAGAAGGAAAGCTAGAGATACTTTCTAGCAACTACATGAAACGTGATGATATTGAAGCACGCTTTACAGAACATCAACATCAAATAGACAGCAGAATAGAGGGAGTACATAAAAGAGTGTACGATAAAGTAGATCGTGGCGACTTTAATAGACTTGAAGCAAAGGTCAATAAGCATATAGATGGCAATAATATAAAATGGGGTAGCATCGCACAGTCAATCATTACCACCATACTCACAACAGCTATTTTGGGTGCACTTGCTTACGCATTTTTAAATGGACAGTGACTTCACAAAACAAGATGGTGCATATAGTCTTATCAATAAAAAACTAGACAACTATGAAAAAACAAATTCTTGTACTCCATAAAGAAAATTGGCAAAAAGATCGTACCATTCCCATTACAAAAAAATTCCCTTATTTACAGTTTGAATATCACAAGATTGGTATTGATGAGTACCCAACAGAAAAACGTCGGAAAAACACCTATGTATCAAATGAGTTCTTGTATCTTATGTGTGGTGGTTTTGATGGTGTGTGTTTAATTGACGAATTACCAGAAGTGACAGTGCGTGGAAATCACTATGGTCAATGGGGTAAATCATTGATGCAGGTAAAGACTAAGAAACGAAACGGGGTACAACTTCGTGGCGCATATGGCTTTATGTATTACAAGAGTTATCCGTTTGGAGAAAACCAACTTGAGTACACATTTGAGCACGAGCTAGGACACGCTGTGCCTTACCTATACGGCTTTGATGAGAAACAATGGTATCTGGGTGGTCTTATCAGTTTACTCCACGTATACGTCAAATTTGGGCGTTTCAACAACTTCTTCACCGATTTCTTGACAAGAGAATTACGAAGTCGTGGTATAATTGAGTAGTTATTATTAAGAAAAATCTATGATTGAAATTGGAGTTGTCATCGCAGTAGTCACAGGAATTGTAGAAGCAATCAAGAAAGTTGGTCTTGCTTCACGATTCGCACCTATTGTTTCAATCGTGCTTGGTGTCGCCATTACACTTGGTGTGCATGGCAGTATTGCAATTGAGCACGTTGTTACAGGTATCATTGTCGGACTCTCTGCATCAGGTTTGTACTCTGGTACAAAGGCAGTAATTAAAAAATAATTGCATGAAGTTCATCTTTCAACCAGTAAAGCCGTATAAGATCACTCAACGATTTGGTGATAATTTGGTGTGCATCAACAAAGCAACTGGTGAGCTTGTGGATATGCCAGCTGGCACAAAAAAGTGTCCAGTTGGCTACCGTTCTTTTTATAGCAACATGAAAGGACATAACGGTATTGATATGAAAGCATCTCACTGGCAACCAATTTATGCTGGCCAAAGTGGTTGGGTGACACGAGTAGCAACAAACCCCGACACTGGACTTGGTGTTGATATAACCACTGATCTAAAATTCCACTGTAAAGAAACTGGAGAAAAGGAACACTTTAAACTTCGGTACTGGCATCAAAATGCCAACATGGTAAAGAAAGGTGATTACGTAGAAGTTGGTCAGCTCATTGGTCTTGCAGGAGCAACAGGTCAAGCTACTGGCCCACATCTACACTTCTCAATAAAACCAGTAAAACCAGTATTTGCAGATGATGAATCTATTAAAGACACATCAAACAAACTGCAACACAATGGGTATTTTGGTGCGGTTAATCCAGAGCCGTATATACTGGATTCGTTTTCCAGTAAAGGAGCAATGAACACCGTACTACAAATACTTGACATTCTTAAAAAACTGTTGCTGTGGAAATAACCCACACTCTACCCTACAATATGCGATATAATTAAGTGTGCTACGACCGACGTGGCATTACTTGATAACAAACGGACTATTTCCATTCTTACAAGTTTGCTCATTACAATAGGACTTGCCACTACACCAGTAGAAGCAAGTCAACATATTCCCCCTGTTGTATCTCACGATTCAGTACAAGACATTCGGATTGCTCATAAACCGATTGATCTTTCCCCAGACCAAAACGAAATACACGATACAATCCTCAAAACAGCTAACAAGCATGGCTTAAACGAAGAAACAACCTTGAAAGCATTGCGCATCGCCTGGTGTGAATCAAACTACACTGGCAATGCACAAAACCCTTACTCATCTGCTGGCGGTGTATTCCAATTTATTGACGGAACATGGAATTACTATGCTTCTCAATTTTGGGAAACAACACAGCGAGATAAAATGAATCCGAAAGACAATATAGAACTTGCAGTTCTTGTCTTAAAACATCAGGGGGATACCGATTGGAGAGCAGATCCAGCAAGCGAGTCTTGTTGGGATACTGCCTAACAGTCCGCCAACGAAAGTTGGTGCAAGCACGCAATTTCACATTCTGTATGTGTGCTTACACAAGCTCTTGTACATATAACCCTGCCCACTATTAAGAAGGAATCCATAAGCGGAGTTTTGGTATAGTGGGTGGAGTTATGCTTATAAAATGCTATATTCGTAACGCCTGAAAGGGCTACTAACGTACAGACACTCCTCCAGGAGTGTTTTTCTGTTTCTTTAATGTTAAAATTAAGGCATGATAAGTAAGAAAGCTAAAAAGAAGTACGCAGACGGAACAACATACAAAGATTCTAGCGGCAAGACACGGCGAAGGATTAGTAAACCTGGAACTAAACGCGGAGACGCTTACTGTGCAAGAAGTTCTGGACAAAAGAAAACTGAGAAAGTTAGAGTTCGTAGAAAAGCCTGGGGTTGTAGAGGTAAGAAGTCTGTTCGTAAATAAACTATGCCATTACCAAAACCAAAGAAGACAGATAAGAGAAAGGACTTTGTAGAAAGATTTATGAAGAGTAAGTCTGCAAAGAAAGAATTTAAGAAGACAGACCAGCGATTAGCCGTAGCGTTTTCTAAATGGAGAAGCCGTGGATAACTTCCTAGCTCCGAACCACATT
>Ga0208899_1000337_pt1 | contig 34031 bp, 41 predicted proteins | sample VirMetDEL_Nov_24_FD_184518 | JGI IMG/M metagenome (GOLD analysis project Ga0208899, IMG submission 184518) | Aqueous microbial communities from the Delaware River and Bay under freshwater to marine salinity gradient to study organic matter... | ecosystem: Environmental > Aquatic > Marine >... | reverse complement strand
ATGATATGTATCAGATGCAGACAGATACGACAGGAGCCGCTGATACCCCTAGAACTCAATCGGTAGCATTTGGAGACCTAGCATAATGGCAAGCGAACTTAGAGTAAACACCCTGAAGGATGCCACTGGGAACAACAGCGTGGCTGTGTCTACTGTCTTTAACGGCAGTGCAAAAGCTTACGCTGAAAGAACTGTGGACGCTACGCCAGCAACAACATCGTCTTTTAACGTGGCCTCATTAACAGACACAGGTACTGGCGATACTGGATACAATCTTACGTCTGCGATGAATGATGATGACGGTCCTGTTGCAGGTGCAAATAGCAGCACATCTGGTGACTTGGGCATACTTGGTAGATTCCAAACTGCTAGTCAAATGAGAAGTTTGACAAGAAATACAAGCGCTACAGATGTAGACAAAAGGGTATCAGTTGTTGGATATGGAGACCTCGCATGAGTAAAGCAGCAGAACTAGCCGCACTTATTGGTTCGCAGTCGGCTTTATCAAACAGGAACCTCATCATCAATGGTGCTATGCAAGTGGCACAGCGGGGTGATAGCACAGGAAAAACAGCAACGGGTTACTATGGACCAGACCGTTATCAGCTTACTCTTAGCAGTCTTGGTACTTGGTCTATTTCACAATCATCAACTGCACCAAGCGGCTTTGGCAATAGCTACAAGTTAGAAGCTACAACTAATGACGCTTCACCAGCCGCTAGTGATTACGCTTTGTTTCTTCAAAAGTTTGAGGGTCAAAACTTACAGCAACTTAAAAAGGGAACAGCGAGTGCAGAAAGTGTAACGCTTTCTTTTTGGGTGCGTTCAAGCAAAACTGGCACATACATTGTTGAGTTGTTTGATAATGATAACAGTCGTTCAATATCTGCATCTTACACAATTAGTGCGGCTGATACTTTTGAATATAAAACACTGACCTTCGCTGGTGACACAACTGGCGCATTTGATGATGATAATGCTTCATCATTGGAAGCGATATGGTGGCTTGCGGCTGGTACAGATTTTACAAGTGGCACATTAAATACTAGCTGGGGTACTCGCACAAACGCTAACATTGCTGTTGGTCAGGTAAATATGGCAGACACAGCTAATGCCACTTGGTTCATCACAGGCGTTCAGCTTGAGGTCGGAGAGACAGCCACGCCGTTTGAACACCGTAGCTTTGGCGATGAGCTATTGAAGTGTCAGAGGTACTTCTCACATAGCGGTGATACTAGAAACAACGGTATTGTTCATAGTTGTTATACCACAACTTCAGCATATGCTAATCCACACTTTGTTATTACAATGAGGACTGCTCCATCACTTACAATGAAAGCTAGTGGAAGAAACTTTTTTAGCAACAATGCAAGTAGAACAATTACTGCGTTTACCCCTCAAAATGTAGGAACACAAAATTTTCAACACCATGTACAGGGGTCAGGATTTACATCAGGAGATGCAGGTCACGTTGATGTAGACCAAGACACTCGATTTTTTGAAGCAGATGCGGAGTTATAGATGAACATTACCTCAGCACAATATATGAACGCTACTAATTTATCAGATGGAACAACATATCAAGATAACATCAAAGCCACCATTGACGGCGTTGAAATGTTTGTACCCCTTGACCCAGCTAACCGCCACTACGCAGAAATTTTGCGTCAGGTAGCGGCTGGCACTCTGACCATTGCAGATGCGGATTGATGAATGCCATTAAGCAAACTACAATTCAAACCCGGAATCAATAGAGAAGGTACAAATTACTCTAATGAAGGTGGTTGGTTTGATGGCGATAAAATACGTTTTAGGTCGGGTTATCCTGAAAGTATAGGTGGCTGGCAAAGGGTTTCTAATAACAAATTTATAGGTACTGCTCGCAAAATATACGATTTCGTTACTTTAACTTCTCAAAATTTATTGTTTATCGGCACTGAAAAGAAAACATTTTTAGAAAACTCTGGCACATTTAGTGATATTACACCTATTCGTTCTACCCTTAGTTTGGGGTCAGACCCTATTAATACTTCAGGGGGAGCAGGGAGTGGTGTTATTACTGTAACAACACAAACAGCTCATGGAGCGGCTACAGGTGATTTTGTTACATTAGCCAGTTTAACCACAACAGATGGTATAACTGCGGCTCAATTAAATATCGAACATGAAATTACTTCTATTCCCAGCACCACTACTTTCACGGTAACAACAGCGGGAGCGGCTACATCAGGCACTACAGCAGGGGGTGGTAGTTCAGGCACAGCGGCATTTCAGATATCTATTGGTATTAATACTACTATTTTAGGTTCAGGCTGGAGTGCTGGCACATGGGGCAGATTTACTTGGGGTTCTGCTTCGGGGTCATTAGCGGGTTCTACTTTGCGGTTATGGGCGGCAGATAATTTTGGCGAAGATTTAATATTTAATATTGCGGATGGTACAATTTATTATTGGGATGCGACTAATGGTACAAGCACTAGGGCTGTAGCTTTAACAAGCAGAACAGGAGCTAGCGATGTACCTGTAGTAGCTCGCAAAGTTTTAGTTTCTGATGTAGATAGGCATTGTATAGCTTTTGGTACAAACCCTATAACTGATAGTACGCAAGACCCTTTGCTTATTAGGTTTTCTAGCCAAGAATCTACTGTAGATTGGACACCCACTGCTACGAATACAGCAGGTGATTTACGACTTTCTAAAGGTAGCGAAATTATTACGGCTATACAAACAAGCCGCCAGATACTTGTTTGGACAGACCAATCTCTTTACTCAATGCAGTTTATCGGTGCGCCTTTTACTTTTGGTGTTTCACTTATTGGTGATAATACTCGTATAGCTGGTCCGAATACTGCTATTGCTGTAAATGATATTGTATTTTGGATGGGTCAAGAAAACTTCTATTTATATGATGGTCGTATTCAAGCTATCCCATGTACCGTACGCGATTATGTATTTAGTGATATGAATAACCAGCAATCATTTAAATTTCATGTTGGTTCTATCGCTAGTCAAACTGAAGTATGGTGGTTTTATTGTTCTTCTAGTTCATCAGAAATTGACCGTTATGTAGTTTACAATTACGGACAACAAGTCTGGTATTATGGCACATTAGTACGCACTGCTTGGAATGACCGTGCTTCTGGGTTGCGTAGTTTCCCACAAGCAACAGGTGTAGATACTTATTTGTATAATCATGAAGATGGTGAGGATGACTTCAGTACAGGTAGTGCTGTTGCGATAAATGCTTTTGTAGAATCATCTGATTTTGATATAGGTGATGGTCAACAATTTATGTTGGTAAACCGTATTATACCTGACCTAACTTTTGATGGTTCTAGTACAAGTAATCCTGCCGCTAAATTTACTATAAAAAGTAGAGATTTTTCAGGGGATAGTTTTACAGAATCAGCTTCTGGTTCTGCAATACGCACTGCTACTTCTCCTGTAGAACAATATACAGATAAAATTGATTTACGCGCTCGGGGTAGACAAATGGCTATTCGGGTAGAAAAAGATGCAGTTGGCGTAAGATGGAGGTTAGGCGCACCAAGGTTAGATAGCCGTGCGGATGGCAGAAGATGAGTAAAAAAGTAATCAGGCCGATACTGCCTATTGCGCCTAGTGAGTATGATCAAGTTTATATCCATCAACTTGCACGAACATTAGAACAATTAATAGATGAAGTTAGGTCAGCTGATATAAACTTCCAAGGAATCCCTAGTAGTGGTTCTGCTAATGTTTTAGAAAAAGGTGATTTTTATATAGCTGATGGTGGGTTTATAAAAATAATAGAATCAGAAGAAATTTATTCGGGCAGTTTACAAGGAACAACTTCTGTTGGGACAGTAACAATAACTGTTTCATAAGGTTGCATAGAGAATAAATTACGTTTATGATGCAAGTAGCATAAAAACAGGCATTGCTACCCTGCATCTCATTTTATAAGGAAAGTAAGATGCAAGGTATAGCGGCACTCCCATACGAAGTTTATGAACTCCCGATGGTTCCTGAGGGAGGTATCCAACAGTACGAGCAAGCCGCAGATATGTTGGCTGAGTTTGGGCGTAATGGTGATACCTACATTGTTCATGCCGCTGAAGGCGAAACAATGGTTCCAATGGAAGTATTGGACAATAACCCCCGCCTTAAGAAAATGCTATTCTCCCAAATGGAAGAAATGGGTATTGAACCAGACCGTTATATTGTTGGTAATGAGCTTAATAGTATTAACCCTGTAACTGGTCAACCTGAGTTTTTCCTTAGAAAAGCATTTAGAAAAGTCAGTAGAGCAGTAAAAAAGGTTGGCAAAAAGGTAGCTAAAGTAGCTAAAAAGATAGCTCCTATTGTACTGCCTATTGTAGCTCCTTTCCTATTACCAGCTATGCCTTTAGCTTTTGCTTCAGGTATTGGTAGTTTAGCTGGCGGGTTAATAGCGGGGCAAGATTTTAAAACGGCATTAAAAGGTGCGGTAATAACTGGCGGTCTAGCTGGGCTTGGTAATATGGCTTTTGGTGGTAGTGAAGGATTTGGCAGTGGTAGCTTTTTTGGTAGCCGCGCCGCTCCTAGTCAAGGACTTGGCACATTTGGGTTTAAAGAGGCCTTTACCCCTGTAAACCCATTTAGTCAAGCAGGTCAAACACAATTAAGTGCTTTCCAACAACAAGCGGCTCAACAAGCGGCGGGTACAGCGGCTCCTGGATCTGCGGGAGCTAATGTTGCTGGAGAAAATGTAATCAGTACAGATCAAATAAAAGCCGCACAAACAGCGGGTTTAGACTCAACTACCGATAAAACATTTTTTGGTGATTTAAAGAAATCTGTAATTCCAGGAGATGAATATGGTCCATTGGATTTATATGGTGATTATATAAGTCCTAGTCGTGCTGGTCCTGCATTAAACGACCCTAAAGTTATACAAAATGCTCAAAATTTAGCATCTCAAACAATGGATGCTCAAAAAGCTATGGGTATAAATTTTGGTAGTACCGCTGAAATGGAAGCGGCTAGACAAAAAATTCTACAAGATTCTTTAGCACAAGCCGCCGCAGAAGCCGCTCCTTCAGCTATAGCTAAATATGCCCCGATTACTGCATTAGCCGCAACTGGAGCGGTTGCCGCTGATTATGCTACAGATGGCGCAGTGCTTGGTATGTTTACAGATGATGATGGCGATGGGTTAGATGATACAACAGGTTATACAATGGAAGATTACAAAGTAATGTTCCCTAATGCTTTTTATGACCAAAGTAAATTTTATGGTGATAATAAATATTACCAAGACCCTACTTTCCGTACTGATGGACAAGCTGTTCAGCAATCTTATATGGGTCCAATAACGGTAGCGAGTGGTGGAGAAATCATGGGTCCTGGAACACCAACCAGTGATTCTATTCCAGCTATGTTAAGTGATGGTGAATTTGTTATGAATGCTCGTGCAGTGCGCGGTGCAGGGGGTGGTGATAGAAAAGATGGTGCTAAAAAAATGTACGCTATGATGCGTGATTTTGAGCGGAGGGCATAATGGCTACTGAAGAAATTATCCAAAGAGAAGCCCCCGAAATTGAAGCCTATAAACTTGGGCTTATGTCCCAAGCTAAAGCCTTAACCAGTGCGCCTCCTACTGGTGGGTTGCCAGCTATACAATCAGCTGGGGCAGACCCCCTACAAGCACAAGCAAGCAATCTTGCACAGGCGGGTATTGGTACATACCAACCACAATTAGCGGCGGCTCAACAGGCTTTTACAAGTGGTATTGGTAGCCTTGCTGGTTCACAGGGGATGTTTGACCCTAGCCAACAAGTAGGCCAGTTTATGAACCCTTACCAACAGGCATTGCAAAATGAAATTACTCGCGCTTACGATATACAAAGAAATCAAGCGGCAGGGCAAGCAACTCAAGCGGGTGCTTTTGGGGGTAGCAGACAAGCTATCCAACAAGCTGAAATCGGTCGTAATGAAGCTTCGGCGTTAGCTAAAGCACAAGCTGATAATTACCTACAAGCACAACAAGCCGCGATGGGTGCATTTGAAGCACAACAAGGTAGAGCTTTGCAAGGCGCACAACAATTAGGTCAGTTTGGAGTGCAACAAGCCGCGTTAGGTGAGCTTGGTAGTAATTTAGGTAGAGCAGATGTACAATCATTGCAGAGTATGGGTGCAATGAACCGTGACATAGCTCAGCAACAGCTAGAAGCACAACGCCAAACAGATATGCAAACTGCTTACGAACCTTATCAACGGCTTGGTTTTTACAGTGATATATTGCGTGGCGCACCAACTACGCAATCTACTATTACTGCTTCAAGTGCCGCTAACCCTAGCTTACTTAATCAAATAGTAGGTGGCGCGGCATCAGGACTTGGTTTATATGGTGCGGCAAATAAGACGGGGCTTATATAATGTATGATCGTGTATTGCAAAGACGTATGTTTGCAAATGGTGGGATGGCTAATGCTCAACCGCCTATGATGCAACCACCTATGGCACAACCGCCTATGGCTCCTCCTACTTCAGTTGGGACAGGTATTACTTCTGGTTTAGTAGACCCCGCGCAAGAGCAAGCCGTTGCAGAACAAGGGTTTGCGGCGATGGCTGGTGGGATGCAAGATATGCTAGGTCAAATAGATGCCGCTGAAAGTACAGAAGAAACAATTAATGCTTTGCGCGGCAATGAAGCTAGCCTTGAAGACCGTTATTCAGAATTAGCTGAGTTGGTGGGTAATGCAGATGCAAAGAAAACCCCTGAATCAGTTTTAGCTTTAGTACAGCCTACCTTTACAATGATGGATATGGTTCAGCAAGAAAGCCCCGCTGGTGGTATAGCTGATGCAATGCCAATGGCAGGAGGTAGTTCCTCCACTGGAAATTTTAACGAGGCCTCACCAGTACAAGCTCCGGGAATGGATGAGGCTGTTGCACGGATGATGGCGGGTGAACAACCTGTTACAGCTAACTTAGGTGGGTTGCAAAATGATTTGGTTAATAGGCCAAACATCAGTATCCCCGCTAATGTTACACTTAATAGGCAACCAATAACCATGACTCTGCCTAATCTTGGGGCTACCCAATTACCTAGCCAAGCAACTTTAGATCAAGATAAAGTTAGGGGTTATGCTGGTGATTATATGAGTATGATGCGACCTTATCTAAATCAGATGACAGGTGGTGCTGGTCCTGGAATAGATAAACGTATGGAATTGCTTGCTCCTTATCTACCTAAACAAAAAACTTCAGCTGAAATCATGGGTGAGTATGATGAGTTACTTGGCACAGATAGTATGGATGATGCTCAGACTCAAGCATATTTAGCTCTTGTACAAGCTGGTCAAAGTATAGCGGGTTCTGATAAACCGTTGCTAGGCGCGGCGATTGATGCCGCTGGGGAAGCCGCCCCAACTCTTAGCAAAATAGCCGCTAAAAAATCTGCTGATGATCGGGCAAGTAAATTAGCCGCTAGGCAGGAAAGTGTTTCTCGTGAAGATGCAATTAGGTCAGCACAATTAGGTGTAGCCCAAACAGCTATTTCTGATGCCGCAAGAGCTAGTGGTACATTAGAAGGAGCAATACTAAACTCACAAAAAGCCGCTGTAGAGTATGGGTTAAAATTAGAAGGTGATGCTGTAAAAGCTGTTAATGAAACAGCAATTAGAAATTGGACAGCTAATAATCAATATGGTGTAACATCTACCGAAACATGGGGTAAGTACGACCCTGCAACTAAGAAAACCGATATTATTGGTGTAAGGCGTACAGCAGAGGGCGTGAAATATATTAAAGATGGTAAGTATGTACCTGTTCCAGAAGGTTACTCACCTTATAGTAAAGATGCGTTTGCGGCTAAATATGGTACAGGAACTCTTGATTTTTCTAAAGCTAAAAGGGTAAACTTACTCATTCCTGATATAGCTACAGGAGATACTCCTGCTACAGGGTCAGAAAGTGGTTATAACCAATTTGCTGGTTTCTTTAATAATGGAGCTTATTATTATTCCCCAACAGGTAATCCGCAAGATGCAATTTTAGCTCCTCAAGGTTTTATTGAAGGCCAAGAAAAAGATGTGTTAAAAGTAGCAGAACCTGATTCAGTTGGTCGTGTATTTGTAACAGTAAAAGCTGGTCCTCGTGCAGGAGAAACATTCCTTTCTAGTGTAGCTGGTAAAGCTATTCCAGGAGCTTCTTACACATTAGAACCAGCTAAACGCGATGATAATAATGCGTTAATATCTGGCAACCCGCTTGTTACGACTATGCCTAATCCAGGAGTTAGCTATGCTAATATGACCCCTAATATGGTTAATAAAAACCAAGAAAAAGTCGTCGTTCTTAGCCAAGCCTTACAATCGGCTAATGAAGTTCTACCTATTATTGGTGATGCAGTTGGTCCTTTAAATACTGTTAAAGCATGGACTTCTAATATTGTTGGTTCTGTTGCCCCTGATTCTTGGGATGGCATGGTAGAGTACGCCGCTACAAAACGTGGTAGACAACGTATGAGTTTGTTTTCTAGAAACCTTGCTCGCGCATTGTCACTTTCTGATAGATATGCTGTTAAGGAACAAGAACTTATTGCAGAACTAAACGAAAATCCTGAAGGTTTTTGGAAAAACCCAGATATGTCTACAGTGCGTTTCCAAGAACTTATGCGTATTTTACAAAATGAGCTATCATTTAGCCGTGGTGTGTTAAGCGACGCAACTGAAATTCCTTTGTTGAATACTATTCCAACAGGTTCTAAAAACGATCCTATTATGTTTAGTGCTCCAGGACAATTTGATTACTTAGCAATTAGTGCCGCAAATTCTGGTGGTATGGATAAATTAAAAGGTACATTCTTACGCATGTCAGGTGATGAAGCTCGGGCTAGGGGTATTTCAGTAGGTGCAAACCAGCCGTACATTGACCTTGAAATCGGCGTAGATATTAAGTTCTAGGGGATAATAATGGCACAACCAATAAAAATTTCTCCTCCTACAGCGGAAGAAACAGAAAAATCTCTTAACAGGGATTTTTATGTAAATCCTGTAGATCCGCGTTCCAGTAGTGTAGATCCAGGAACAACTCCCGACCAAGCCCCCTTTATGGCTTCTGCACCTATTGAGCCAAGCCGTGTTACGGGAAAATTTGATGAAGGTACTTCTCAAGATTACGATTCAGGGGGTATGCTCAACCCTATGAATGTTCCAGGAGTAGGTGATTTTGTGCGTGGTGCAAATGACTTAATCCTTGCTCTCCCCGATATGGCTATTAATGCTGTAGCTGAAGGTTTAGAAGCCGCTGGGATTGTTGAACCTAATACTGTAGATAGAAGATATTTAGCACGATTATTTAACAGTTCTGATTTTGAAAGCCAGAAAGTTATTATCCCTTACTTATTGCATTATGGTACAGGGGCTTTTGCTGGTCAATCTGAATCAGAAGGTGCGCTCAGTGCAATAGCTCGTGGTACAGGGCAAGCAACAATTGCTTCGTTACCTATTGTTGGTATGGAATTAAAAGCCGCACAAATGTCAGGCACGGCTCCTGCGGCATTATCTGCTGATGCTAGTTTAGGAACTCGGATAGCTGATACCCTTATAGCCCCATTTAGGTCTAGTCCTGGAACGGCTACTGCTATTGAAACAACCCTTGGTGGAGCCAGTGGCGCGGGTGCAGTTGCAGAACAAGAGATATTCGGTACAAATACAGGGATAGGTGCTTTAGCTCCATTAGCCCCCGCTGGTTTAATTTACGGTGGGTCAAAAGTAGCGCAAGGTCCAGTAGGGCGAGGGTTTAGCTGGATTAAAAATAAAGTTACAGGTATAAAAGATGATGTGGATATTGCTAAAGGTGGTGATCCTGCCGCTGGAGCTAAAGGTGAAGCCGCAACAGCTGAACTTTCTGCAGATTTAAAAGCCGCCGCTAGTACCCCAGAAGCACAATCAAATATAGCAAGAGCTTCAGAAATAGAAGCTACCCTTGGTGGGTATGCAGACGAGCCTATTGCGCTCAGTCCTGCTGAAACAACAATGGATATGCCATTGTTAGTTACCCAAACTAAAATTGAAGGTGGCGGCACAGCTGATTTTACTCGTGCAAATAACGCTCGTAAAAATAATGTATTAACAGCGGCACAGCGGTTTATAGATGGGGAACTTACTGGAAGTCCCGTGGACGATGCTCCATTATTCATTGTTGATGAAGCAACAGGAGCATATACAAAAACTATTGGTGTGCTAGATGATGAAGCACAAACTATTGCTAACCAGTGGGAGATGGTTACGAATGCAGAAACAGGTGTGTATCCTGCATTAAGTAGCCGTGCAGAAGTTGGTGCTTCTATACGGGATACTATTGTTAAGGCTCAAACTGCCGCAAAAGCAAGTGCAGATGAAGTGGCTAAAAAATTAGGGGTAAATAAAGATGACCCCCTTGCTGGCCGCGATGCCACAGCAGAAGCCCAAAATGCAGTCCGCTCAGCATTAACAAGTGGTGCTGGTGACGAAGCAATAAGTTACAAAGGATTACCTGGATTAGTAAAAGAATTCATTGAGTTTAAATTTAAAGATGGGCAGATATCTTTCCAAGATTGGAAAAGGTTCCGTGACCAAGTTAGCCAAGGTATAGGTAAAGCTATCAGCCAAGGTGCTAGCCAAGATTTACGTTCACTCGCTATCCTTGGTGAAAACCTTGATAAAATGGGTGTAGCATTTGGTAAAACTAATAAAAACTTTGAAGACTTCCGCGCATATTACGAAGCTAATGTAATTTTACCTTTTGAAAAAAGTGGCGTTGTTCGGGTTACTTCTAAAGGTAGTGGTGGTTCAAAAGAAGCTCCCTCATATTGGTTGTCAGACGAACAAGTAGCTTCGTCATTTTTAGAAGATACAAATATGGCTCGCCAGTATGTGAGTTTATTTGCTGATGACCCTGCACAAATGCGTAATATTAAAAGTGTTGTGTTAGATAAACTCAGAGCAGTAGCAGACCCTAACAGAAAAGGTGTGTTTAATCCTGACGCGGTAAATACTTACTTAAACAAAAATAGAGAAGTATTAACAGAGCTCGGTTTATTTGATGATCTTACTAATACCACTACTATGCTAGATGATATGGTTGCGCGGCAAGCTGAGTTAGTTGCTAGGCGCAGAGTAGTAGATGGAAATATGCTAAATAAAATGATTGCTCGTTCTTTAAATAGTGACAGCCCGAATAAATTATTTGATGAAGCTATAAATAACCCAGCAAAAATGCGTGAGTTAAAAGCCGCCACTACTAAAGGTAATGATGATATATCTGCAGAAGATGCGGGTCATGCTTTCCGTGCGGCAGTTACAGAACGCATGTTAGCTAAAGCCCCTGATGTTATGTCAGACCCTGCTAAGTTTAAAGAATGGATGGTTAAAAATGAAGAGGTATTAAATGCCGCTTTTGATAAAAGCCATATTGATAATATGTATCTTATTGCAGATGCAACTGAGCGCATTTTAGCAACAGGGATTAGGGGCGGTCAGGGTGTAACTGATTCAGATATTATTAGTAAATTTACAGGGATGTTAGGAACTACCCCAGCGGGTATTTCTAACCGCTTTATTGCTGTGCAAGAGGGACGTCTTGGTTCCAAGGCTATGGTTGGTTATATTGTCAGCCGAGCAATCAGGCAACAATCAAGTGCTCGTTCAGAGGCTTTGTTTAGAGAATCTATGTTTGACCCTAAGATTGCTAAATTGTTAGCTTCAGAAGGTGGGGATGATGTAGCTGAGTTTGGTGCAAGTGAGCCAGCTAAACGAGCAATGAATGCGTATTTATTTAACCTTGGGATCAGCTATGGCGATGGGGTTACAGGTGAGGGTGATAAACGAACATATGAGTTTACACCTAATATCACAACACAACCTGTAACAGAAACCCCTCCACCAGTACAGCCTGAGCCAGAACCAGTGCGTCCTTTCCAGTATGCACCAACTCCTAAAATACAACCAGCTCCCGCCCCTACTCAAACATCGCAAGTAGGTATTGAGACATTGTTTCCTAATGACCCAACTTCTATAGCGATTGCTAAACGTAGGGGTGCTGGTCAGGGAGCAATGAGAACAGTTTAATGGAACCTATATCTACAGCTCTGGCTGGTATTAGCTTATTTAAAGCCGCAGTTGATGGCATTAAAGGGGCTATTGGCACAGCTAATGATGTTTCTGAAATTGCTCACTTTATTGATGGCTTGTTTGAAGGTGAACAACAAGTTCAAAAAAAGCGTAGTAAAAAATCAGGAGTAACCGTTGGTGATCAATTTGGCGTTAAAAACGTAGCTTCTGAAATTATCGATGCAAAACTGGCTAAAGAGCAAATGTATGAAATTGCTCAAATGGTGGATTTACGTTTTGGTAGTGGGACGTGGAAATCTATTGTAGAAGAACGCGCTAGGCGTATACAAGAAGCTAAAGAAGCCGCCGCTGAAGCTAAACGTAAAAAAATACAAGAAGCTAAAGAGTTTGAAGAAAACCTAAAACAATTTTTTATAATTGCTGGTGCTGTTGTAGCGGTGGTGGTGTTTTTTGTTGTAACAATAGTTATGATGGCAAGAGCAGAAACACAATTTGTAGAATGTCGTCTTGAAGAGTATGAAAAAGTAGATAAAGAATGGCATTGTTATTATTTAGGAGCTAACAAAACCCGCACTTCTATGGTTATTAGTGAGTTTTGCCCCAGAACTTATATGTGTGAGTATGAACCTAACTCCGACAACAAGATAACTAAATTTAAATAATCCACTCTTTATAACCTTCAGCTAGCACACGGCTACTAATATCAATTTTATCCCGTAAAGCGCGGATAACTTTTTCATCTACTGTGTTTTCAGCTACAATATCTATATATGTTACTTTATTTGTTTGCCCAATGCGGTGAGCTCTATCTTCACTTTGTAATCTAACTTCAAGATCGTAACCGTTACTGTAATATATAACTGTTTTAGCTTCTGTAAGAGTCAGGCCGTAACCACCTGTGCGGGGTTGTCCTACAAAAAACCGTAAAGGGTTAGCAGGGTCTTGGAACCGTTCAACAATAAGCTGGCGGTCATCTGCTGGAGTAGCACCATAGAATAATTCTACACTGTCTTCACCATATTCTTTTGCAAGAGCTTTTTGTATGAGTTCAAGGTCATGTGTAAAGTTACCCCAAATAATAACCTTACCATCAATCTCTTGCAGAGCAGACATTAGCTCATTAAGTTTGTTTGTTGGAACTTCAACCATTCGCCCATCTTCTAATTTAGCAAAACCAGAACAAACTTGTTGCAACCTAAGTATTTGTGTAAGGACAGTAGGCGCAGAAATTAGCCCACCTTCCTCACCTTCTACAATAGCAAGAGCCATACTTTTCATTTGTTCGTATAGTTTCTTTTGCTCAGGTGTAAGCTCTACTGTTCTACGAGTGTAAACTTTATCAGGAAGGTCTAAGCAATCTTCTTTACGAACACGATAACTAAACGGCTCGATAATACCATTAAGCTCATCAAGGTTTTGGTAGCCTACAATCTGGTTAAAACTATGCGCTCCCATTGTACGGCGTAACATTTTAGCATATCTATTTTGGAATGTCCAAAAACTGCCTTGCCCTAATACATAATGTTCTAAAAACTCACATTGGGTAAATAAATCTAAAGGTGATTTAGTAACAGGTGATCCTGTAAGTATCCTACGGTAAGGTGCATTTTTACCCAGCTTAATCAAATTTTTAGTACGTTGAGCAGTACGGCTTTTAATCGTAGTGCTTTCATCTACTGCAAGCATTGTTCTGTGGGTGAATAGGAATTTATCAGCTTCCTCTAAACCACGTTTTGTACTTAATGCTTCTACATTCATAAGGAATATTTGTAAGTCTTCCGTGACTTCTTTTAAGGTATCTAACTCTTTTTTCTTTTTCTGAGTTTGCTCAGGTGACCACGAAACAATATTCATTTTTATATGGTCGGGCATATGTGTAGGCAACTCTTTGCGTTCCCAATTTCTATACACACCTTTAGGCGCAATAATCAATGCACTATCTATTTCACCTTTATCATACAACATTGCTATTGTATCAATAAGGACTTTAGATTTGCCCGTACCCATATCCATAAATAAAGCATAATAGGGTTTATCCCATGAACGCTTTAATGCCTCAAGCTGATGCTCGTAGGGCTTAAACTTAAATTTGTACCTCATTCTTTCCTCTTTCTACTGGAAGTGTATTATTCTACAAAGCCCTACTTAATATGACAAGTACAGTTTTATCGGCTTACTTTGCTATATAGGGGTGAAAAACAAATTGCGATGAATTAAAATTTTAACATTTTCCGATATCACCTTTCCACTATACAAACTTTGTCTGTCCGCGCGACTACTTTTGAAAAAACTTTTGTTTACATACAATACGTTTTAGCCCCTACTTAGCAAAGTTGCGTATAGCGGATATATTTAATTATTTGCTGAGCAAACTAGACAAGCATATTACAGGGATATATGCTATACCTTTAGAATAACTACAAACCATGTGCAGAAAGGCATGTTTTATGACTGTATTTATAACACAAGAAATGCGAGGCCGTGACATTACTGATGCCACCAGCTTCGGTGATATAGAAATACTACTTCCAGCAGGTGAGCAAGCCAGCTATTCTACCCAGCCTACTATAAGGCGTATGGGTAGGAAGCTCAGTAAGTTCACAGATGATGATTACTTGTTGTTAGCAGGAGACCCAGCGGCTATCGCACTTGCGGCGGCTATGGCATCCCGTGCAAATAGCGGTAAATTCAAAATGCTGAAGTGGGATAGGCAGGAGGGTAAATACTTCCCACTTGCCGCAGACCTTAATTACCGTCCAGGAGGTACAGATGGCTGATTTTGAAAGTGCGGCTAAAAAGCTGAGCACAGTAAATGAAACTGGCTTGAGCCAAGTCAGTAAACTTGCACATATCCAACTTAGTTTGGAAGAGCGGGTTACACAGCTAGAAGGTGAGTTAAAGCAAGCAAAAACTGACCTAAGAGCAGTGGCAGAAGACCAATTACCAGCGGCAATGGCTGAGCATAATATCTCAGAGTTAAAGTTGGAAGATGGCTCTAGTATTAGCGTGAGCAAATACTACAGTGCTTCTATACCTAAAGATAGGGCAGAGGAAGCATATAACTGGCTTGTGGATAATAACTTTGGTGACCTGATTAAAAACCAAGTGGCAACTAATTTTGTCCGTGGTCAGGAAACACAAGCTGAAGAATTTGCAAGTGAATTAGCTGATCGTGGCATGGCTGTAAACACTAAAAAGTGGGTAGAGCCAATGACACTAAAAGCATTTGTAAAAGACCAAACTGAACAAGGGCAAAATATCCCACAAGAGTTGTTTGGTCTTTACATCGGTGAAAAATCTAAAATCATGAAGAGGAAATAGTCATGGCTGAAGCAAAGAAAGAAGTTGTTGTTAAAGAAAACAACGCTCCAGTAGTTTATGCTGGTTTTGAAAAGTTTGGGAATAAAGGTTTTAAGGAAGTTACGGCTGAAGACCTTTCTATCCCTTTTCTGCGTGTATTAGCACAATTGAGCCCACAGGTTAATAAACGTGATGGTGCTTATGTAGAAGGTGCTGAAGCAGGAATGCTGTTTAATACAGTCCTTAATGAAGTGTACGATGGTGAGCAGGGTGTTGAAGTTATCCCATGTCATTACAACCGCCGTTACGTTGAATGGAAGCCACGCGAGCAGGGTGGCGGGTATGTAAAATCTTACGAAACTACTGACCCCATTGTAAATACAATCATCCGCAATGAAGTAGGCCAAGATGTATTGCCTAATGGCAATCTGCTCGCAAATACCGCGCAGTTCTTTGTTTTGTTATTGCACCCAACTATGGGAGCGCAACGTGCTTTAATCACTATGTCATCAACACAGCTTAAGAAAGCTCGTAAGTGGATGACCCAAGCACAATCGCTAACTGCTCAAGGTGATGATGGTGTGTTCGTTCTGCCCTTAATGTCACAGGTTTACAAAGTAGGTACTGTGCAAGAACAAAACGATAAAGGTACATGGTTCGGGTTTGATGTAACTAGGGTTCGTAGCCTTGACCTTGAAAACAAGGAAGATGATTACTTGTTTAATACTGCTTTGCAGTTTGAAGAATCCATCCAAGCGGGTGAGGTAGAAGTCAAAGAAGATAAATCTGCTAATACTGCTAATGCAAAAGGTGATGCGCCAGACGACGATATCCCTTTCTAGTTCAACCGCAGGGGTTGATCGCCCTGTAGTTGCGGGACGGTGTACTCGCAGTCTGTTGAGTACACCGTCCCACCCTATTTAGCAGGAGGTGGATTATGTCTACAGCACAAAAATTTTATGATTTATTTAAGGGTAGCGATATAGCCCACGGCACTTATATCGTTAATTCTAGCCGTTCTAGTGATGGCAAAAAGCAAGGTCAGGCTAAAGTTATACGCGAGCCAACCACCCTTGCTATGTGGGAAGAACATTTAAAAGGAGGCACAGGGGTAGGTATTATTCCTATCCGCAGTGATAACCTTTGCCAGTGGGGTGCAATTGATATTGATGAATATGATGTCAGCCATAAAGAACTGGTTACTGTTTTAAGGGAAAACAAAATTCCCGCTGTAGTAGGTAGGACTAAATCAGGGGGAGCGCATGTTTGGATGTTTCTTACTGAGCCTGTAGAAGCAGAAGAAATGCAGAGGCGCATGACAGAATTAAGCGCGGCACTTGGCTATTCGGGCAGTGAAATTTTTCCCAAGCAAACAACTATTTTGATTGATCGCGGTGATACAGGCAACTTTTTAAATATGCCGTATCATAATGGTGATAATTCTACACGGTATGGTTTTGACGATAATGCAGAGGCTTTGGGTACAGAAGCCTTTTTAGAATACGCTCAACAATTTGTTATAGCTCCTGCTAAATTCCGTAAACTGAATATGAGTTTTGGTACAAAAGAAGGTGTTTTAGAAGAAGGACCTCCATGCTTACAGCACTTATGTAGTAAAGGATTTGGCGAAGGTTCACGCAACAATGCCCTTTTCAATCTTGGTGTATATGCACGAATGTTTGATGAAGAAAATTGGGAAGTGTTAGTCCAACGATATAACATGGATTACTTACACCCACCCCTCAGCCATAATGAAGTAGGTGTGGTTATTCGCCAACTTAAAAAGAAAGATTACTTTTATAAATGTGAAGACCAACCAATAAAACCTTTTTGCGATAAAGAAATATGTAAGGGCAGGAAGTACGGTGTTGGACCAACAGGTGTTGGTAATGATATGTCGAGCCTTACTAAAATTGATGGTGATCCACCTATCTGGATTCTTGATGTAGATGGTGAACGGTTAGAGCTTTCTACTAATGGTTTGACTAGCCAAGCCCAATTCCAAAAGGAATGTGTAGCCCAGATAAATAAATTCCCTATTGCTGTTAACCAGAGAGCGTGGCAGACGCGGATACAAATGTTACTGGATAATTTAACTATTGTGGAAGTACCACCAGATGCCACTATCAAGGGTGAGTTTGAAGACCTACTCCATGCTTTTTGTTGTGAACGTGCCAAAGGTGAAGAGCGCGAAGATATACTGCAAGGCGTAGCTGTTTGGGTAGAAGGTAGGGTTTACTTCCAAGTAAAAGATATCAAAAAACACTTGTCCGTAAATGACTTTACACATTACAGTTCTAACAAGATCACATTGCGGTTACAGAACGTACAAGCAGAAAAGATGTTCTGGCGTGTGAGAAATAAAGGTGTGCATGTTTGGTCATTACCTCAGGAGTTTTTCCAAGGAGATGATACTGATATACCGTTGCCAGAGTTACCAGTTGCTGAGGGAATTATTTAGTGCAAATCGTACTCGGACCTCCAGGAACAGGTAAAACAACTAAGCTCTTAAACTTAGTTGAACAATACATGCAATCAGGGGTTCCACCAGACCGCATCGGGTACTTTGCGTTTACCCGCAGGGCGGCGACCGAAGCCATAGACCGCGCTTGTGAAAAGTTCAACCTAAGTAAAAAAGAGTTACCGTATTTTCGTACTTTACATAGCCTCGGATTTTTAATGTCAGGGCTGACCCATTCTCAAGTAATGACACCTGAAAAATACCAAGAGGTTGCTGATTGGTTAAAGATTGGCAAGTTCTACGGTGGGGGAACAGTTGACCAAGGACCGTATAAAGATTTCGGTTATGGCGATAAATTTCTTGAAATTATAAATGTATCCCGTATTCTGCGCCAACCATTACGCCAAGTTTATAATGAGAGTATTGTTCCCTTAAAAACAGATTGGGCAAGAGTAGAATATGTTAGCCGAGGGTTACAGCATTGGAAAAAAGCATACGGCTTACAAGATTATGCTGGGATGTTAGAAACTTTTGTTGACCAAGAATTATGCCCACGATTAGAAGTAGTTTTTATTGATGAGGCACAAGATTTATCTCCCATCCAATGGGAGATGGTAAGGTTACTAGAGCAAAACAGCCAGATATGCTATGTAGCGGGAGATGATGATCAAGCCATTTTCCGTTATGCTGGCGCAGATGTAGACCATTTTGTAGGACTCCAAGGGGAAGTTACCCTCTTGAATAAGTCCTACCGCATTCCCTCCTTGCACCATGCACTCAGTCACAAAGTTATAAAGCGCATTGTAGGAAGGCGGGATAAATTCTTTGAACCCAAAGAGGGTGAGGGTAGTGTCTTGTGGCATAGGCATTCTGAAGAAGTTGACCTTAGTACAGGTGATTGGCTACTGCTGAGCCGTACTACTCGGGGAGCGCAACAAATAGAGGAAGAAGTACGCCGCCGAGGACATTTATATATTTATAATGGTTCAACCAGTATAGACAGTAAAGTGTTAGAAGCAGTAAGGTTTTGGGAACATTTGCGCGAGGGCAATCGTTTAAATGCTGAACAAGTCAGGTTAGTCTACAAGCATATGCTTTTGAATACACAAGTAGCCTACGGATTTAAAACTATGCCGAATGGCGATGATTCTACTTTTTATAGTTTAGAAGAATTACAGCAAGATCATGGGTTATTGCACAGTCAACCTTGGGATATAGGATTAGGCAAAATAAACGAACGCGACCGCACTTATATAAAGGCTTGCTTGCGAAAAGGCGAAAGCCTTACGACAACCCCACGGTTACGAATATCCACTATTCATTCTGCTAAAGGAGCTCAGGCAACAAATGTAATGTTGTTAACTGATACTATGCGTAGACCGTACAGTATGTGGCGTAAAATAGATAACCAAGCAGAAGATGAAGCACGAGTATTTTATGTAGGGTTGACCCGAGCTACAGATAATTTACATTTGATTCATCCTATGTTTAGTCAAGGGTACGGTTTACCTAGCTGAAAACAAAAGAGTTATCATTTGTTACGGCTTGGGGCATTGTTAGGTTGCTGGTAACAAACAGAAAGGAGCTACCATGCAAGTGAAATACTTTAACAAAGCGTCTCTGTTAGATGCGAACAATGAAGCTATATTATCTGAGCGTAACCGTTCTATATATAATGAAAACATTGTTGATATTGCAGATGACACCTTATTCCCCATCGTTTTTAGTATGCCACATAACGATGTGGAAATGCGGGTTGAACTTATGCTTGACCCCACAACAAAGGTTTGGTTAGATATGCCTTTTGAAGCATATGAAGCCTTACCTACAATCGATGTTCAAAAACACTAATACTCTAGAAAGGAGTAATTTATAATGGCACATTTAGTTGAGACTATGGCGTATGCAGGACAAGTCCCTTGGCACGGTTTAGGAACCGCTGTTGATGGTAATATGTCACCCCAAGAAATGTTAGTTGCGGCTGGTATTGATTGGACAGTTAGTAAGCGTCCTGCTTATACAGTTGATAAACCCAACTGCTGGAATATTATCGACCCAACTGGTGAGGCTGGTTTTATCCGCGCACCAGATGCACATTTCCTTGTGCGGGATAGCGATAACAAAGTGCTTTCGCATTGCGGTGATGGTTATGTACCTTTCCAAAATGCTGAAGTTATGGACTTCTTTAAAAAGTTTACTGATGCTGGTCAGATGACTATGGAAACAGCGGGTAGCTTGAAAGAAGGTAAAGATATATGGGGGTTGGCAAAGCTAACTGATAAGTTCAGCCTTGGCGGTGATGATGAAGTTAAGGGTTACTTGCTTTTGAATAACAGTCACCAAGTAGGCAAAGCGATGACTATTATGTTCACGCCTATTCGTGTTGTATGTAACAATACTCTTACACAGGCTATGAATATGGAGGGCAACCGCTTCCGTGTATTACATCTGCAAATGTTCGATGAAGAAATACAGAAAGCCGCTGAAGAGGCTTTGGGTATTAGTGGTCAGCAAATGACTAAGTTCAAAGAGCAATCTGAGTTCTTAGCAAAGAAACGTGCAAAAGAGTTCGATGTTGATAACTTTATTGCAGAGTTATTCCAGCCTAACTTGTTAATCGAGCGAGCCAAGGCTTCTGTAAAAGATGACCTACCACCCCTGCGTGATGAGTTTAAACGTACTGCCGAACTTGTTGAAGAAGCATTACATACGAGTCCAGGGGCAAGCATGAACTCTGCTAAAGGTACATGGTGGGGTGCGCTCAATGCTGTGACTTATGTAGTAGATCACCAGAAGCGTTCACAAGCTGAAGGTAATGCACTGCACTCTGCATGGTTTGGGTCTGGCGCGAATACAAAACGCAAGGCTCTAGCTAAAGCACTAGAATATGCCGATGCGGCGTAAATTGACAAAGTAGTTCTTGTCTTGGCATGGTTCGTTTACTAGAATGAACCATGCCATTTTCCATAGAAAGGGAGATTATTATGTTTTATGCAGTATGTGAAGGGATTCCAGGAAGTTCTGGTCCAGCCTACGTTATCTACAAGTTTAACTCTTTGGAAAGTATTAAAGAGTGCGAAGCAGTTAACGAATACAGCATTGTATATAATGGCGAATCACCCCGACAGTTAGTAGAGTTTTGTTCTGTAGAAGAGCTACACGAAATTGCTGTCGCAATAGGTGGGGATTTAACTTATGTTTCCCACCAACAAGCGGCTGACTATGTGCATCAAGCAGTAGTTAAGAAAGCCAAAAACTGGAAACCCCAAGAGGAGCCTAATATGTCTACTGTTCACGTAGATCAGTTTAATAATAAAGCGCAAAAGCATGAGGTGACTGAAAAGAAAAAACAGGTTCGCCCACGGTTTAATAATGACGCGAAAATTAAACTGCTTATGGATACACCCCCTGTTCGCGAAGGTACAAACCGTCACCGCAATATGAAGGTGATTATGGATAGTGCAACTGTTGGTGAAGCTATGGCAAAACTCCGCGCACTTAGCCCTGCTCCTGGATGTGGTGTTGATATTAAAATAGCAGTTAAAGCTGGTGCTATCGAGTTAGAGGAGTAAGTAATGCTAACCGAAGCTATAGAAAGTTACTTCGGGTGGATAAATGAGAGACACTCGATCTACCTACGCAGGAGGTCGGGTGCTCCCGCCCCTTGGACTACTGACCGTATCCTACAAGAATTTAAGTTTACAAACCCTTTCCGTGAAAACGATAGGGTAACTATTTGGATGCGTGAAAATTGGACAAAGCCAAACAACAATCGCCCTCACGGTGAGATACTGTTTAATTGTTGTTTATTCCGTATGATAGGCACAAGTGAATTTGCTGAACAGCATGGCTGGGCAGAAGAGTTTAACCCTGCTCGTACAAAAGAATTAATACAAACCAGAATTGAGAAAGGTTTACGGACATTTACTGGTGCATATATAATCACTAACCAAGGACTCAAAGCACCAAAATCAGAGGTTGTGGTTGACCATTTTCTTACGCCTATCTGGGAAAACAAAGAAGCGTTGGCGCAGATTGCCGCCGAAACGCAGTCGCTCCAAAAAGTACATGAAGCGATGGGTTCCTATCGGGGATGGGGAGGGGGAGGTTTTATGTCATATGAGGTTGTTACCGACCTCAACCACACGCCTGTATTATCATCGGCAGAAGACCGTTATAGGTGGGCGAACGCTGGTCCTGGAGCAGTTAGGGGATTAAACAGAATCCTTGGCTTACCTCTTAAAAAAGGTATGGGTCAGCCTATGGCTAATGATTATATGACCAAGTTGTTATCCACAGCTCCTTTTTACATTCAACCCCATGTTCCCTTAAAAGAAGTTGATATGCGTACTATTGAGCATAGCTTATGTGAGTGGGATAAATATGAAAGAGTAAGGTTAGGCCAAGGTAGACCGCGCAGTATTTATCGCCCTACCTTATTAACAGATACACCTAAAGGAGCTGTAGAATGAAGTTTCTAATGACTATGTTTCAAATACAAGATTACGGTGGGATAATTAACCATGCTGAATATCTTGCAAAAGGGCTGAAAGAATTAGGCCACGAAGTTGACTTCACTATGTTAGTGCCTAAAGATAAAGTAGCTAGCCGAAGTTCACCACCTAAAAACTTTGACCAATATCGTAAAGTAGGTACAGGATACCACCACCATCAAGCTAGGGGTTGGGTAGGTCTACCAAAAGTACCTTATCTTTCTAAATACCATAGGGATCTGTTTAAGCAGAAGTGCAGTAAATACGATGCAATCCTGTGGCACATCCCTGTACCTACCCTGAGCAAGGAAAATAACGGTGTTACAGAGTGGCTGGATTTGTACGACCACGGTAGCAAAAACATAGCTATCGTACATGATGGTAATCTGCCAGAGTTGTACCCTCATCTTATAAAAGTCCACCATGAATTTCATGCGGCAGTATGCGTACATGAATCTGCTATGCGTTCAGGTGAGATGTTGCCTATCCCACGCAAATTAATTGTAAACCCTTTTGATATAAGCAATGCAGATGGTTGGACAAATTTTAACCAACGTGAAGGTTTTGCCGCGATACAGGTTTTTAAAGCATGGAAACGTGTAGATACGTTAGTTCGTGCGATTGCATATATGCAGAACAACGAACAAAAGCTCATAGGTGGTGAAGGTATAGAATACCGCTACATGACTAGCCCAGATAAATGTAAGCCAAAGTATTTTGATGATGTAGGCGAGCGTATCTGGGAAAGAGCCAAGCGTTATGGTATGGAACATTTAGGTACTGTTCCTAATGATATAGCTTTAGAATACCTTAAAAAAGTAAAGCTACAAATAGACCCAAGCTATAGCAAAAAGTATTCCTCTTACGGAGCTCATTTCAATAGGACTACAGTAGAAGCTATTTTATGTGGTGCTGTGCCGATGGCTACTGATTGGGGGATGAAAGATAGTGAAATATTTATCGCAGGGAAAAACTATATAGAAATCCCAGCAGAATGTAAGCCGTTTATTTTCGCAGATATTGTAGATAATGCTGTGCATGATAAAGAACAGTGGCTCAGTATAAAAGAAAACAACTTGAAACTTATACAACGGTTTGATATGCGTAACGTAGCCCAAGAGTATGTAGATCTTGTAAAAAGCACGATAGACTTACCTTTAGGGGTTCCAGATGCGTTAGCTATAAAGCGGTGTAATAAAAACCTAGACTTCTTTGGTTTAGCTTCTGTAGAAGCCGCTCGAGGCGTTTAATTATGGTGGGGCATAAAACCCCCGCCACCAACCTTTAAGCACGTCGAGGAGGCGTATATGCAATCTATTTATGCTCGCGGGGTAAGTGAAGCCCTGTTTCTAGGCAGACAAGCACTACTTTCATCTGGTGTAGAAGTTCAAACACGAAATGGTCTAGCACTTGAGTTTCCTACTCCTGTCACCACAATTTACACCCATAGTCGTGAAAGGGTTTTATTCTACCCTGAACGCGATGCTAATCCGTATTTCCATTTAATGGAAAGTTTGTGGATGTTAGCAGGGAGGAATGATGTTGATTGGATAAGCCAGTTTAATGGCAGGATGAATACCTACAGCGACGATGGTGTAACTTTCCACGGTGCATATGGATACAGGTGGCGAAACTGGTTCGGTAAGGATCAGCTACAAGAAGTAATGTTTCGGCTTGGTACTTACCATAATGATCGCAGGGCGGTACTTGGTATTTGGGATCCCCACCAAGATTTAGTGCAAACTAATGATGGTAAAGATTACCCCTGTAATACCCAGATATACTTTTGGGAACGTAATGAAGACCTAAACATGACTGTGACTAACCGCAGTAATGATATGATTTGGGGAGCTTACGGCGCGAATGCTGTACATATGTCCGTTCTGCTAGAGTATATGGCAGGAATGTTAGGCTACGGTGTAGGGACATACTATCAATTCAGCAATAATCTCCATGCTTACACCAGCGTTTTAGATAAACTGGAAGGTATGCAAGCTGAGTATGAACCATATCTTACAATAGCTGATGATGGGTTAAGTTATACTCCCCCCGCACTTATAGATGATTCAGATACTTTTGATGAAGAGTTGTTAGAGTGGTTTAAAGATGAGGATCGTACAGAATACAATAACTCTTATCTTTCTACTACTTGCGGCGAAATGAGAAAATCATGGCGGTATTGGAAAGCAAAGAATTTTCCTAGCGCATACTATCATGCCAATAAAATAGAAGACCGTGCTTGGCGCAAGGCTTGTATAGAATGGTTAGATAGGAGATTAAAGTGAAAAGGCATGAGGAATATATGAAAGATAAAATGAAAGACCAACCCAGTAAAGTTCTCCAGCAGTTAGAAGAGTTATATGAAATGGAAGACCAACCCAGTAAAATTATCCGACAGGTAGATATGCTTGCTAGTTTAGATACACTTAAATTAAATGAGGCAGAGAAATCATATGGCGATAGTTGGAAACAACGCGGCGGTGTGGGTGCTTTTATGATGTTAGCTCGCAAATGGGATAGGCTTGAAAAGCAAGTAACAGAATACCATTACGATGTTTTCCACGCTATTGAACAGGATGCGCGGGAAGAAGGTATTATAGATGATATCCGTGATTTGCGTAGGTATCTTTTTCTTGTTGAAGCTGAGATAGCATTAAGGAAAACAGATGGATCAGGAAAGCCCAAGTAACCTTGACAAAAAGGTTCAGGCTGAATGTGAGTGTGGTAGGGAAAAACGAATCGTCACTTTTCGTAACCTTAAAAACAGATGGCCTGTTTGTAATAAATGTAAGCAACCGATGAAGGTAAAAGGTAATGCAATACCCCCTATTTCAACCACCGACTGAGTGGGTTATGCCTGATGGCTATCCTGACCTTACTGGTTATAAAGAGGTTGCTATTGACCTTGAAACACGCGACCCTAATTTGACTACGATGGGTAGTGGCTGGGCTAGAAAAGATGGTCACATAATTGGTGTAGCTGTAGCTGTGGAAGGTGACCAATGGTACTTTCCCATCAGGCACGAGATTGGTCCCAACTTTGATGCAAAACGAACATTAGGGTGGTTACAAGATGTATGTAAAATTAATAGGGATTATATCTTTCATAATGCTCCTTACGATGTTGGCTGGATGCTCGCAGAGGGTGTGCGGGTTTACGGCAGAATCGTGGACACAATGGTCGTGGCACCTCTGCTCGATGAAAACAGATTTAGTTACGCATTAAATGCTATTGGTAGGGATTATCTACAAGAACGTAAAAGTGAAGTTGAGCTAAGAGAGGCGGCGGCGGCGTTTGGGGTAAATGCTAAAAGTGAGATGTATAAACTCCCTGCACATCATGTAGGTAAGTATGCCGAACAAGATGCCGCGCTCACTTTAAGGTTATGGGGTCATTTTAAAACCTTAATTATTAAAGAAGATATTAAAGATGTGTTTGAACTCGAGTTAAATGTTCTTAAAACAATTATTCCAATGAGAGAACGTGGTGTTTGTGTAGATGTAGATCGATGTGAAACTATAAAGAAAGACCTACTCTCCCGCGAAAAACGGTTACTAGATAATATAAAAAGGCAGACAGGCGTTGAAGTAGAAATATGGGCGGCTGATAGTGTTGCTAAAGCTTTTGATGCTTTAAATCTGCCTTATAATAAAACTGAAAAAACAGGTGCGCCGAGTTTTACAAAAGGGTTTCTAACTCACCACCCACATGAGGTGGCGCAAATGATTGTGCAAGCTAGAGAATACCAAAAGGCGAGGTCTACTTTTGTAGATACAATATTAAAGCATCAGGTAAATGGGCGTATCCATGCTGAATTACATCCGCTAAGGAGTGATGATGGCGGTACAGTAACAGGCCGATTTAGTTATAGTAACCCTAACCTCCAACAAATCCCTGCACGGCATGGCGAAATAGGTCCAATGATCCGTAGCTTGTTTATACCAGAACAAGACTGTTTATGGGGTGCGTTCGACTACTCTAGCCAAGAACCGCGCATTGTTGTGCATTATGCTAAACTCATGGGCTTCAGAGGGGCTTCAGACTTTGCTGAACAATATAATGCAGACCCCCGCACTGATTTCCACCAAATGGCGGCTGATATTGTGGGCGTCCCGCGTAAACAGGCAAAAGATATCAATCTTGGTTTGTTTTATGGGATGGGTAGTAAAAAGTTAGCGGCAAGCCTTGGCCTTGAATTTGAAGATGCACAAGATTTATTTGCTACTTACCACGATAAAGTACCTTTTGTCCGCGAATTAAGTGAATACAGCACAAATAGAGCGAGTAACCGTGGGGTTATCCGTACATTGCTGGGGCGTAGGTGTAGATTCGATAAATGGGAGCCAAATAAGTATGGCAGTTGGAAACCTATGACTTACCAAGAAGCCTACGCTGAGCATGGTCCTGGAATTAAACGAGCATTTACATATAAAGCTCTTAATAAACTCATACAGGGTAGCGCGGCCGACCAAACTAAAGCCGCGATGGTTGCTTTAGCAGATGAAGGCATACTACCCATGATTCAAGTTCATGATGAGCTAGATATTTCTGTAGAAAATGAGGCACAATCTAAACGTATAGCAGAAATTATGGAACATTGCGTGAATTTAGAAGTCCCTTCAATTGTAGATGCAGAGTTTGGTCCTAATTGGGGGGAAGCAAAACAAACATTTAGCGAAAAGCCTTGGCTTAGAGGAGTAGAAGATGGCGGCACAGAAATGCGGCATAATACCGAACATTAAAACCCTGACAACAGCTTGGGATGCACAATTTTTACTAAGATATCATACGGTTGCAATGCAATCAGAAAGGCAAACCGTGGGAGCTCATTCATACGCAGTAAGTATTTTAATTGATCAATTATGGCCTGACAGTACAAAGCAATTAATTATGGCGGCACTTTATCATGATGTGCCAGAAATAGTTTTAGGTGATATTCCTGCCACCGCTAAATGGTCTTACCCTGAAATACAGCAAGCCTTTGAAAAAGCTGAGAAAAAGGTATTTGATGACCTCGGGTTGATATTTGTACTCAGCCCAGAAGAAAAAATACGATTAAAAATGGCTGATATGTTAGAGCTCGTTTTATATACACACCGTCATTCTCAAGGCAGTGACCAAATGAAATTGATTATGCACTCTGGTATAAGTTACCTTCACCAAAAATTCTCTTCTGAACAAGATTTTGAGCCAGTAAAGGCAGTGTTAGCTCATTACAATTTAGGAGTAAATTGATGAATTGTATTAAGTGTGGTGCAAAAAGCAAAGTTTATGAAAGCAGGACGCATGCCTCGGCATTTGGAAAAACTATGATGCGTAGAAGGGAATGCACTAAATGCAAAACCCGATACAAAACAATAGAAATCATTATGCCTGAACAATCAAAACCAGTAGCCGTGCCTAAACCTGAAGAAAAACGCAGAAAAAAGATGAAAAAACGTAAACCAATGCCACTTCATCAAGTTGAACCAGATTTTGATAATATGACAGATGAAGAAATTGAAGCATGGATTACCAGTGGCAAAGACTATTACGTCTAATTTGCTCTTAGTTTGCACCTATTTTATCTTAGGGCATAAGTTTTGCAGTGTTTAAGGCGTTATATGTATGTAACACCTTAACCTAATGGAGTGTATGATGGAAGAAGCAGTATGTTGTGAAGTAAGCGTATCTTTATTTAATCCAGTAGAGTTTAAAGATACTTTTATTGTAGAAACTTCAGATAGATATGAAGCTATGAAGTATGTTTTAGGGAGTTATTCCCAAGAAACACTTTCTTATCTAACTGATGTAAAAACCAAACTTATCATTGAGTAAGTAAGAACAGTCTTCTACAATTAGCTACTGTATATTAAGGTATTCTGCAGAAAGGGAGTGCTTATGAATATCTTTATAGTTGATTGGGATCACACTATTTGTGCTCAATGGCATTGCAACAAACACGTTGTTAAGATGCCACTTGAGACTACCCAAATGCTCAGCACTGTCCACCACAGGTACAGTAATGATGGACCATTTCGCCCTGTTCATCAAAAACACCCCTGTACCTTGTGGGCAGGGCAAACGATTGAGAATTATCGCTGGCTTTGGCGGTTAGGTATCGCATTATGTAAAGAATATACTTATCGCTATGAAAAAACCCATGCTTGTGAGAGAATTCTTGCAATACTTCGTTGTCCTCCTGTAGAATTACAAGCGAGGGGGTTTACTAAACCCGCTCAAGCAATGCCCGATGAGTATAAACATTCTGATACTCTTATGGCGTACCAGAATTATTACATAGGAGAGAAAGCGAGGTTAGGTGTATGGCACAAAAGGCCAGTTCCCCCATTCATGGAGGAGATAATGTTATCCCGTTCGTCCGACGAGAAAACCAATCAGACCCCATCATAGACGAGAAAAATTTTATCGTCACAGAACACGAAGTAGAGATTTTGCTTTGCTCGCTCTGTGGATCAGGGTCATTTCATCTAATCTCAGGGATGAAAGGACAGATAGGATGCGGAGAATGCGGATACCTCGTAGGAGCTAAATGGACTTCTAATATAGAAGAATAAATTAGAGAAAATACTTTTTGTCATCAATAAAGTCTACACTTATATATTAATTACAGCCAAACAACACTCGTAGAAAGGAGTTAGATATGCAAGCTGTTGATTTATCTGGTTTTACTGGTACGCAATGTCTGTATCAGCATAAACTTCCGATGACCCCTGAGTTACTACTTACTGATGGGGTTAAGTATTTCGCTGAAAAGTGCGGAGCTTATTGGTTTATGGATATCGTAGCCACTGAGTTTACACCAAAGCTCAGTGATGAAGATTACGTTATCTTTATCCAAGTAACTGTTAGTGATGATAACAGTGCTGTTATTATAGGTTCCGATGGTGATAAAGGTGATGGTCCTATAATACTGCATACTCGCACTATTGAGTATACTGACCTACCACCTAACTCTGAATTCAAATTTATCCTGACGCGTAGCCCCAATACTTTGATGCTACCGAGTGAGTGGTAAAATGGTTATCGGTGGTTACTCCATGGAAGATGAGCAGTTTAACGGTGAACGTTGTGTCACCGTTAAACAGCATGAGTCTGGGTGGTCTTTCTTTTTGCAAGGTGAGACCGCACAGGATTTTTGTCGTGAATGGGAAATTTTTAAGTTGACCACTTGTGGTCTTAGCTTTGAAGATTTCTTATATGAAAACGACTATAACCTTTGGTTTCAATAGGAGGTACGATATGTACTCAGCACAAGTTTATTATAACTCGCGTGAGGGGCATTCCCTCACGCCTATGTATCGCACTATAAAGTTGGTAGAAATCTATTTAGATTACTGCGGTTTAATGAATAATGTTGATGATGTGCGTGAAATCGTAATATTAAAAGGTGGGCGTCGCAAGATGCCCACTATCCACGGTTATTATGATTGGGTTAAAGGCAGACTCAAACTTGATAAGAGTAAACCAGCTTTTATCCACAACATTTTTTATGGATTGGGGGAATAATGGGTAAAGTAAAAGAGCTTTGGATGAACGAGCTTGAAAAGTTGCAAGATGATTACTGCGAGGCTAACATTACTGAAGAAAAGTTTAGACGCAGTATGGCTAGTCTTGGAGTAGATTGTATAGATATTGATTGCTATATAATTGAAGCGCAACCATTGAGGGCGGTTAATGAAGCATTTAAACCGTTTTTTGATATAGATGGCAAACTTAAAGTGCAATAAATGTGAGCACAAAGCAGAGGTGGAAACTAGATTTTCTCTGCTTTGTACCTCTTGTTGGTATAAAGATTATGTAACGCTCTCTAGAAAGGAGACGCAGAATTATGGAATTAGACCTCTTAACCGTGATTATGACAGTAATCAGCGTTTTAGCTCTTTTGTGAAATTTTAACCCGCGTGATGGAATGGGTAGACATAACGGACTTAAAATCCGTGGCCTTTGGCGTGCTGGTTCGAGTCCAGCCGTGGGTACCATTATCTAGGAGTAACCAGAAGAATGACTATTGATTATACACAACTGTTTCCTGTTGGGGATGATGTAACTCATCGCCTTTGCCCTGAATGTGCGGGTGATGGTCGCGTTGAATATGAACGCGCTGTGATAGATTATCAAAATGGTGGTTATCTACAAGGGTATTTGGATGATTGCGAAACTTGTGAAGGTTGTGGCGAAATAGAAATAGATTATGAAAAGCATTGTATTGTAGATGAGATGGGTAATCTATATTGGAAGCCAGATGAAAGATTTTGATGATAACAAAAGACTTATCATTATAAGTCAGTTATGGCATATTATACTTAATGGCAAGGGGAGGTCTCTTGTCATATAACAACTGACCACTCAAGAAAGGAGTAGGTTATGAACGAGAAAGTAGTTCCCGATGATAATATGGTTGATGGTGTTTGTGCTAGTTCTGGGTTGCCTAGTGATAGCGAGGTAGATAATGCAGTATGTACTGATATTGCCGCCCGTGATGAGTTTGACCCTACTAAGCATGTTCAACATGAACAGATAAAAGCACAAGCTCAGCGTATGAGTGATGTGCGTTCTAGGTTTGAAAACCTTGGTGCTGATATGCAACATATCATGACTCTGCTTTATGGTTTGCAAGACCGTGTTTCACGGTTTGAAAAGCTGTTTGATGAAGTAGGGGCTCCTGTAAAAGGTATGTCTGTGCGTGAGCTAGAACAGTTTGAGCCTATGTATTCAGGGCAAGAAAACATGCGAGCCGCTGGTAAAACAGTTGATGATCTATACTGCCGCATTATCGACCTTGAAAATGAAGTTGAAAGTGTTCGTGAAGAAAGTATAAGCAGTAATGATTACGACCCCGATGAGTGGGTACGGCAAAGTGACCTTGCTGATGAAGTAACTAATGCTATCCAAGAGCGTGTTACTTTTAATGCTGAAATTACAGCTGAGGCAAATTAATCATGGCTACTTATAGTGATGTGAGGGGGGCAGTTTCACATCTACTTAATATTGCCGCAAGAGAATGGGAACTTGAACAAATTCTCGGTAATGTCCCCCCTAAACCTTTTGGAGATGACCGTGCTTACGGTCTTCTTGCATACTCTCTTGCTACTGTCTGTTTCCGCAGTCCAGAAGCAAGGGCAATACTGGAAAGCATGATTGCTAATAAAGCTAGAGAAATAGCTTTGATGGAAGAAAGGACCAAAAAACATGGCAGATCCAGAGCAGTATAAATCGGTATCACTTGATCTTGATACCTACAATCTACTTAAAACTGTGGCAGAAGCTGAGTGTCGTAGTATTGGGTTGCAGATACGGTGGATGATTAAAAATGGTATGGTAAATCCAACCAGCCCTAATGTATCGCCATCTGCACTTATCCCCGCACAACAGCCAATCCCTACAATGACGTCTGTAAAACGACGTAAAGGTAATAAGAAATTATTTACCTCGGGTGCGACATGTGAGATTTTGTTGAGGTTGTTTACTACAAATGCAACACTGACTGCGAGTGATTTTGTAGATGCAGATTTAGAAGACCCAAGTGGTGCTTTATATAATCTGTTTAAGCGTGGTGATGTGCAACGTCTTGGTGAAGGTAAACCTTACCGATATCATATTACTGTCCAAGGGGTTGCTAAAGCCCGTGAAATCTTACGCAGAAGGGAACGAGAAGATGCCGCGTAAAAATAAAAAGTATTCCCAAAAATTGATTAACTCGGTTCATGCAGATAAACTTGCGGGGGATACCCTCCGCGAGTTGCAGAAAAATCATAACCTAACAATGAACCAGTTAACATACATTCTCTATACTCTATCCCCAGCCGAGAAGAATGTTAAAGAAATCATTCCAGATGTAACACAAAGGATTGGTTCCGCACCTCCGTCAAAAATAGGGCTTTGGGATAAAGTAAAACTCATGTTAGGGTTTTAGGCGTCAGTTATTGACATATTCCTCCCTTAGACTAAACCCCCAATCAATACTGGTTGGGGGTCTTTTTACCACTAAACATTATTCATGACCTAAAAAAGAAGCCGCTCAGACGCCGCTCGATGCTCTCAAAGCACATGGGTAGGGGGTAAGTAGGGGGTAAATTTTGACCAATAAACATGGTCTCTGACCCACTTTGCTATATAGGACCAAAAGATGGATAGAGTAAAATTTGTTTTTTATGATTTGATAATATACAATATATGACTATCGCCCTATATACAAAGAGTTAGAAGGTGAATTACGAAGATTGATCCGATATCTTGTTCAATAGACAGTAACTTTCTCTGTCCGCGCGGTTTTGATTTGATGAAAATTTTAATTTTATGTTTTTCGTTTTTGGTCCTATTATACAAAGTGTCCCATGTTAGAAGAGGAGAACATGCAAAATGGCTCTAGCCAAAGCTACTCACAAGCCCACGATTGATGTCGTCGCAAATCCTAGAAAAGAAAAACAGATCACGCCCAAACAAGAAGAATTTGCACGATTGTATGTCTGTGAAGATATCTCACAAACAGAGGCCGCTGTCCGCGCTGGATTTAGTGTGAAATCAGCCCACGCCATTGCATCACAATTACTCAATGGTGTGCGGTATCCCCATGTGGTTGCAAGAATCCGTGAGCTGAAGCAAGAACTATCTAAAAAGTATGAGGTCAGTTTTGAAGGCCATGTAAAAAAACTTGCTGAAATCCGTGATGCCGCCATGACGGGAGGAAACTTCGCCGCCGCTGTCGCCGCTGAAAAATCACGAGGCCAAGCCGCTGGGATCTACATTGATCGTAAAGAAATCTTGCACGGCAAAATTGACCAGATGAGTCGTGATGAAGTAATGCGTGAAATAAAACGAATCCAAGAAGAGTTCCCAGCTCTGGCAGTCGTAGCTGAGGGCAATATGGTTCTGGAGCATGAAGATAATAAGGGAGACTAAAAGACTTATCGTTTAATGTCCACACTGTTACTTTAATATTGTAAACAGCTCGCAGAAAGGAGCCTCGTATGAAAAGACCAAAGCCCGATATGTTTGAGTTCAACGGTGGTAGATCGCTCACCATCTTGAACTACTCCCCTGTCAATGAAGCCTACTTGGTGTACCGACAAGACGGTACGAATCAAGGCAACGTAAAAGTGCATAACTCTTACGATGATGCCAAGGCTGATTATGATAACCGTGTAGACTTTATTAAAATTATGGAGGCGCAGAATGTCGCAGTTATATGAGTGGACAAAAAAGCTAGGTCAGCAACACTGGTCTATCCCTGGATCTTACACTGGTACTCTTTGTGGGATGCCGATGCTCGGTAACAATTATGCAAAGCATATAGATGAGGAAGATAAAACACCTTGTCCTCAATGCCAGCAACAAGTTCAAATGTTTAGGCTGGATGAATCATGAGTGAAATGTCTTACATTGTGCAAGACACCCAGACAGGCAAAAAGTTTGTCTGGGATTTGCCTCGCATTTTAAAAGAAATCAACCGCGATAGATCAGCAGAGTGGTCACCGTATGATGCAACCGATTGGACAGAGGGTTGGCGTGAGTTTGTGTCGGGGTTGACTATTGTTGGCTTTGTCAGTAAAAGGAATTAGTGCATGGCGACTAAACCTGAGTCCACGTTGTGGAAGAATCTTCGTGAGGGAACTAAGGAGCTAGGTGTGTTTTGGACACGCCTAGAGTCTTGGTCTAGTCCTGGAGTACCCGACTTGCACGGCATACTTGATGGT
>Ga0208899_1000336_pt1 | contig 34044 bp, 49 predicted proteins | sample VirMetDEL_Nov_24_FD_184518 | JGI IMG/M metagenome (GOLD analysis project Ga0208899, IMG submission 184518) | Aqueous microbial communities from the Delaware River and Bay under freshwater to marine salinity gradient to study organic matter... | ecosystem: Environmental > Aquatic > Marine >... | reverse complement strand
CAAGGAAGTCCATTTCAGACCTATCTGCATTAGTGCCTGCCGTTAGAGTTATTTGTCCAACTCTTTTTTGAAATTCGTTAGTAGCAGAACCATTTACCCAATAATAACCACCCAAAAACCCACTAGCACTTTGAGCAGATTCTGCTATGAAACTAGCAGATTCATTTGTTCCAGTACCACCTTTTACGTGAAGTTCCTTGCTACTAAAGGCAAATAAAGAAGGATTTGTTTGTCCAATTCCCACATTACCTGAACTATCGATACGAAGGCGCTCGCTAACACCCGAAGTACCAGTATAAAAAACCATATCACCATTAGCACTTTGCGATTCTAAAAGTCCAGTATTATTGAATGATGCTCCATAAAAAGCTATACCTGCACCTGAATCTTTTTGTAGAGCAAGTACATTTCCTCCTGCTGCACCCAAAGCAATAATAGTCTTTCCGTAACTACTTGGGCTAGTATTACCAATCCCCACGTTACCGCTTGAGTCGATGCGCATACGTTCTGCGTTGTTAGTACCAAATACCATAGGTGTATTGGTAGTTGAATATAGATAACCTACATCGCCACCAGTAACACCCATAGCAAGATTGGCTTGACCGCCAGACCGTCTAGCAACAAATTCACCACCGTTTGAATTGCCAACATCAACAGCAACATTACCTGCTGAAAGAAGGGCTGAAGGACTAACCCCAATCCCCACGTTACCGCTTGTGTCGATGGTCATTTGTGGTGTACCATTTGTAACTAACGACAATGGGTGATTCGAAGTTGCTCCCATATAAAAAGTCGAATCAGGTTCGTGCGACCTAAAAATACCTTGTACATTTGTAGATTTAATAAAAAGACTTGCGTAATTACCTGCGTTTTTTAATGTAATAAGTTTTTCTCCCGATATAGCACTAGGTGTTTCCCCAATCCCCACGTTACCTGAACTATCAATCAAGAAAGCGTTTGATGTGCTTGTTCCAGTAGGTGAACCTGTATTTACTTCAAAGTTTTGACAGTTTATTTCGAACTGTCTTACATTGCTATTAGTAGAACCTTGATAAGTTGTAAGTGTTGCTCCACCCTCACTATTTGTTCCAATTTTTAAACCACTAACAGAATCAGCAACAATATCTAACTTTTCAGCAGGAGAAACCCCAATCCCCACGTTACCGCTTGTATCTATTTCTAAACCCGTTGAACCACTATTGAAAGTAGCATTTCCACCTTTTATTCTAAAAATTTTCCCATCACCTGCTTGTAAAAGCATTCCCGTACCATCATATCCAATATAAGCACCACTTGCACCGCTTCCCCTAAATGACATATATTGAGCAACATTTGTACCAGTACCTACATGAAGTACATTACCCGTACCATGAATGTCTAAAACTGTGCCAGGCTCAGTCGTACCAATCCCAAGACGTGCTTCGCTTGCATCCCAAAATAAACCTTGATTGTTAGCATCGTCATAAAAGGCAATATCGCCATCAGCTTCGATGCGTATTTTTTCGTCATTATTTACATAAAACGACATAGGGTTGTTATCCCTTTGATTTATAAATGCACCAGCCGAATTTTGAACTATATCAAAACTAGCACTTCCAAGTGTTGTTCCTGCCGATAATTGCAAAACACCTGCACCACTAGAACCCCCAACAACATCAACAATAGTGATTGCACTTGCTCCACTTGAAAAAACACTTAATGTATTTGTAGGCGAATTCGTACCAATCCCAATCGATGTAAGTAGTTGACCATCACCATTCTGAAGCCCACCAGTAGTTGGTGAACCTGCCGAAGTTCCAATCGTTAATAGATTGCCATAAGTGTCTTTGAGTTGTGTACTTCTTAAATCCATAATTTAGTGCTTGTCAAAATACATTGTTGATTGATTCCAAATTTGATTGGAGCGTGATAAAACACCCCATCTGATATGTGATATATAGGTTAATAATCTCAATCTAGTATATCTATTAAAAGAAATTTAGCCGTTCTGTCGCTCGCTTCGTTACTTGCTCCCTTGAGCCTAACCTTGTTCACGTCTTTAAACACATCAGCAGGTAATGAATGCTTACCAGTTGCTACCGTTACACTATACTTGTTGCCAAACGTATCGTATATGTCGAACCACGTTCCGTCTATCTCTACTTGTACGTCAAATGATGTGTTCGTGTACGTGCCTTCTAGGATTAAAGAACCCATCTCGTAGTCTATGTTTCTGCCATCTATCTCTACTGCTGAAGAAACAGATTGACCACTTGTGATTGTCGTTGTTCTGATTTGAGCCATAGTTTTACATTTGTTTACAAATTACGAATTTTCTGTGTCTTTTGAAATTACCCTGCCGAAATCTTTAACGTTCCGCCATCATTATATATCACCCCTGCTACTTGTGGGTCAGAAGTTGGGAGATTTTTCATTTTAATAATACCCGATAATTCGTTTTCACTTCTTGTTAGTCTAGCATATTGCGTGTTTGAAGAATTTACAAACAAACCATCAAGAGAAAGCCTTGTTTGACTGTCATAGCTTTTTACTATAATGTTTTGATTCAATTCAAATTGCGAAGCAAACCCAGTATCATCTGAAAAAACAGTAATGCGTATTTTTACCCAATCATAAGAATAAGAGTGTGCGCTAAATTTTACAGATACTGTATTGCCCACACTGGTTGCTAGTGAACTAAGAAAAGAACCGAAACTCGTATAACTACCGCCCGAACTTGTAGAGCCTAACGCTTCTACTTGAATATAGGCTTCCGAACCATCCGCACCTAAAGAAGTAAGTTCTGCACCCACATCAATATATAATGAATCGCCTTTTGTGGTTTCAAATGCACTTGATATATAAGCCGTTCCTTGATTTATAACAGTCGCATCGCCCGCATTATATTCGCTTGTTTCAGTTAGTGAAAAAGTACCATCATTAACATCTACTTGGGTACGTACTCTATCAGCATCTTCTAATTGAATGCGTTGATTAGCCGATTCTACTTTAATACCACCACTTGCATCGGTTGCGTCTAGGGTAAAAGTTGGCACTTTTATTTCAAAAGAACCTGCCGTTTCATTGTATTCTAAATAATTCGTTCCATCGCCTACCTTGAAGCGTATATCGCCAGTTGATAGTTTCCAAAAATTTTGATTTGTAACCGTAGGTGTACTTATCGTTAAACCTTGTTCGTTGGTATTTAATTTACCAAGCGTAACCAAATAACTGCTAGTGCCTATTACTATATTTTCATTCGCACTACTTATATCTAGGTTTGTAGTGTTTAAATCAAATGTATCGGTTTGTATATCAAATGAAGAACCATTAAAAGATAGGAAATTAGTGCCATCGCCTACCTTGAAGGTATTGCTTGTTAATTGTGCAAGTGTGCTAGCTCCATCCTTTAGGAATAGCCCACCATCAGTAACTAAAATATGCTCGTTTGAATTATCCCCTGCAAAGAAGCCGAATGTTTCCGTACTTAATCCCGAATAGCCGTTTAAATCCCCAAAAGCTACCCTTGTATTTGTTACGGCTTGTAGGTCCGCAAACGAATTGACTTCTGTTTGAAGTCGCATAATTAGGTTATCTTCCGACCTATCAACATTCCGATACATTATAGCCTGCCTATCAGCATCCGAAACGTTACCGTATGCGATAATCAAATCGCCCTGCTCTAATTGTGTAATATCTCCTGCATCAATAGTAACTACAATATCGTTGCCTGATACGCTTGTAACCGTACCTCGAACCGACTTAACAATAGAACCAGTTCCACCACTTTCTAAATCGTTGTTAATATCTACTACTTGACAAATCCAAAGGTCATTCGCTTTAAAGGCATTTCCTGCCGTACCCGTAACATTTTCGACCGTAATTGTTTCTGCTCCTACGTTTACGCTTGAAACTCTACCCTGCGCTATACTTAATATCTCCGAACCACCTATCGTACTAATTTGCTTCGCTATAAACTCATAAACTCGTAATGCTCCACGAATCCTCATTTCTTCAAATTCAGCCGAACCATCTGCGTTTATTTTCCAATTAGTACCTGCCCACCCTTCAACAAATCCATCGTCTGCTAAATTTGCTTGAGTAGTAAGATTGCCTTGCAGGTTCATTGTGCTATTAAAGTCAGCCTCACCAGTCAAGGTTAGAGAGCCACCTACGGTTGCATTATTAGTAACCGCTAACGTATCAAAAGTTACACTATCAGAGGTACGAACGTTTTGATTCATTGCATACAACTCGTTATCGCCTTGACCAGTATTCAATGTAGGTGCATCTAACGTGCCTGATATGGTAGTATTACCAGTTACGCTTAACGTGCCACCCACTGTCGTACTTCCACTTACATCTAATGTGCTTAGTGTAGTTGCTCCAGTTACATCTAGTGTACCGCCTACCATTGCGTTAGTTCCTACATCTACCGTAGTGCCTATTGTTGCACTTGTTCCTACTTCTAAATAGGTATCTGCTTTTAGGTATGTTCCTGCGTGAATATGTTGGTCTGCATTAATACCATTATCAACGTCTAAACTCGTGCTTATATAAACTGGATTGTTGAATTTTTCACTAGGGTCAGCATCCCATACTTGAGTTGATGTATTCCATACGATACTCGTAGTGTCTATCTCATCGGTAATTATAGTGCCAGTGCTTACAATACCATTAAATGTAGGCGTATCACCAGTACCTAGTCCTAAGTTTGTACGGCTAGTATCTACATTATTTACATCACCGAAATTATTTAAAATACGTAAATATCTAGAGTCAGCTTCAGATTCAGTAAGCCCCTCAGTTTCCGGAGGTGTAACTATTATGCCTTGATTGCCGGACTGGTCTATGCGCTTTATTGTTGTTAGTGTATCTGTGCCGGTTTGTATATTTATTTGCACAAGTGTTGGCCGCCACCTGCCATTATATGTACCACCTACGTAAGCATAGTAGCTTCCATCGTACACAGATACATTAACTGGCTCATAGTTGCCAATTATATTTGCATTTATTTTAGTTGGCCTGCTGCGCTGCGTATCTATAACTTCTTTAAGTAATAGTTCTTCAAAATTCACATAACTTGCCTGCGAGCGCCGTTTCCAACCAACTGTAATATCTTCTAGGTTAGTACTTGTTCGATAAGCACTTCTACTCCAAACATAAGGACCATCGCCATAGCGTATTGCGGGTAGTGTTAAATCGTCAGAAGCTACCGCAGTATTCTGCTCTAGCTTATAAACTATACTAGTACTCTCCGGATTACTAGGGTCAATAAATTGTACTATTGTATCAAGCCATAATGTTTCATCTATATACCCGCTTGCTATTTCACTTTCAAGAACCCTGGTTGGAAATAAATGTAGGTTAAGCTCAACTGTTTGGTCGGGCGGTAAGTCAGTAATCTCAAAACTTAAATCACCAACATATTCGGCCAATTTAAGTGTATCAGATAAACCGCGCACCATGCTTGCTCTTTGCACTGTGTGTGCGCCACTACCTTGATTAGTAAGAGTTATAAAACTACCACCATAACTGTCGCTAATTTGAAATGAATTTGTACTGCTATTTACAACATAATAAAACGTATCAGCATCTATGCCACCAGGTAAACTGCCACCAGTATTTGTAAAAATTACCAACTGTCCATCTTTTAAACCATGGCCAGTAAAATCTACACTGTCTGTTGTTGTGTTTATATTTGCAGCAGTAAGGTTTATTATACTACTACTCATGCCAGTGTAACTAAGCCCAGGCGTTAAAAAACTACCAGTGCCAGTATCTAAAAAGTTTGCACCTAGTGTTAAAGCAAACTCCGCATTTTTTAAAGTTACTTCTTCTATGGTAAGTACTTTACTAGCACTGCCCGCGCCGCCATCACTTGTAATATCTACCGGGTTATTTAAACGGTTAGGAAAGGTATCAAAATAGTATTCATCACCGCCATAAGGTTTAGCATAGTAAGTAACACCGGAAGAAAGCCCACCAGGAAGAGCGCCAACATTATTTTCAAATCTTACTTTTTGGTCTATACTTAAACCCGGTGTAACATCTATTGTATCTGTACTTATATCTACATCAGCATTGCTAAATACATCGTAATTATTATAAGGCACAGTAACACGGCTAATATTTCTAGCGGTAAAAATAATGCTTTCATCACCACTTAGCCTCACATTCATTGTGTATTTTTGCTCACTTGGGCTGCTTATGGTTACAGTTTGTGGCACTGTAATGTTTGCATTTAAACTCTTATGGTCAAACTCTACTGTCGCGCTTTGTAAGGCAGGATAGGTAGTTACTTGGCTACTATCAATTAAAACTGGTAGCCCTAAATCTTTATCGGTGTAAATAGTTTGCTCTAAATCTACAGTTACAACACCTGCTGCCGTACCATTTAATTGATAATCACCTCTTACAACATTTTGACTATCCTCAAATGCGCTTAACTGTATTACATTAAATGCACCGTTCATCTGATAGATTAACAACTGAGGAGCGGCAGTATATTTTAAGGCATCATATACGCTTATACTTGTATCAGTTTCATTACCTTGGCGGCCATAGTTTCTAAGTTGTATAGTATCGTGATATACTTGATTTAAAAAATCATCTGTAAGCGTTGTTCCCTGAGCCTGCCAACTAGTAAAAGTACGTAGCACATTACCGGTATAACGCAAAGAATCTAAACCCAGTTGACTTATTAAGTCGGCAATAGTTTGAATTACTTTTTGCCGGTTATCTGTTGGCGTATATTCTTGTGTCTTTAATACTTCAAAATCTTTAAACTGTAATTTAGCAAGATATTTTTCCTTCTCCGGGTAACTTAATATCCTTCCGCTTGCATAGCCCTGCCATAGTATATTACCAGTTGTCCCCTGCGCCCATTGTATGTAGTATTCTTTTTTGCTACCAGTTTTTATATCCTCTATTAGTTGCTTTGTGCTTGCATCTTTACCCCAAACATTCCAGTCAAGCACACCCATTAAAATTTTATTGTAAGTAGGGTTTAAATAACCCTCGTTACTATCGGAAGAAATTTCCTGGTGTTTAAAAGTAAACCCAGTACTATCGGTTATCTGTAAGCTAGAGCCAGTGTAACCATCCTGGTAAATATGTAGGTAGTCTGTAACATCGTTATGATTTTTAGTACTCCAATATGCTCTTAGTCCGTATGCCATTTAAAACCCATATTGACCCTTTTGGCTTAATGTAAAAAACTCATCTGGGCCAAGTTTAGCAGTATAATTTTCTAGCGCCGTTTCAAATGCAGAAGCTACGTCAAAACTTGTATCAACATTAACACTATTAAGGTTATTTGCAGCCAACTGAGTTGCAGTGCCTGCAACATTAGGTATAGCGGTATTGTTACCGGCTAATCTTTTAAACAAACTGCCAAGCAGTCCACCGCCTTGGCCTAAAAATCCGGCAGTTTCTGAACCACCAATAGTAAGCCCACCAGTAAGCAAGGTTGTAAGTGCAAATTGTAGCGCTTTACTTGCTAATAAGCCGGCTAACTGTTTTAATTGGTCTGCTAAACTTTTACCGGTCATTATTGCCTTTGTAAACGCATCTGCTATGCCCTCACCTAAACTAGTGTACGCTCTTTTTACAAGTGCTGCATCGCTTTTTATTCGGTTAAAGTCTTGTCGTACCCTATCTAACAGAGTTAATGTTTTGGCTACCTGCCCTTCATCTACTGTTGGTGTTACATCTACTGCATCTTCTGTTGGTGTTACATCTTGCGCTGCCATACCAAGTAACTCGGTAAGGCCAAGCGTTTCCATTATGCCCTCTTTACTAAAGTTTACATAGTCACCAAACTTTTTAAATTCGTTGTTGTATTCCTTTTGTTCGGTTTTGGCATCCTCTACCGAATCTGCTATTACCCTAAATGGATTAACTTTGTTTATATCGCTAAGTGCTTCAACGGTTTTAGCAGCAAAATCAGAACCGGACTCAGCGGCTATTTTAGCATCTACACTTGCAGCAACTAGTTCCTCGCCTAACTCCCGCACGCCAGCGGCTGCACCTTCGAAAAAAGGTATTTTAGCTAGCAGCTTTTGTGCATTAAAAGCTAAAATCGCAAATTCACCAAGTATATCTGATTTTACCGTTAGCATTCTGCCCACTAACCAATTAAAAAACCCACTAAACTTTTCGGCCATAAACCGCACGGCGATAGTTATTCCATCAATAAAAAGACTAAAAATATTGTACCTAAGTACAAATTGCATCATTTCTATTAGTGTGTTTTTCCACCAGTCAGTATCAGACATGCGTTCTTTAACTGCTTCCCAGTTGTCAAGCATGTAAAGGAATGCGCCTACAAGGGCAGTAATCCCGGCAATAATTAAAAATACCGGGCTGCTTACCAGAGCCATACCAACCGCAACTGCTTTTAGCGCTGCTGCAATAATTAACAATGCAGGGCCAACGCCTGCCAACACTGCTAGTAATTTTACTATATTTTGTTTCGTTTCATCACTAGCATTTGTAAACTGGCGTATCTTTGCAGTAACCTTATCAACAAGTTTTTCTGCGCCACTTAAAATGCCAATATCTGCAAAAGATATAAGCATGCCTTCTAACGCGCTGCGTGCCTCTGTAAGCGCACCTGATAAACCTTGCATCTGTCGCTCTGCAATTTCTTTAGCAGTGCCGCCGCTATCTTTTAGCGCCGTTTCAAAGTCGCGTAACTTTGTTGTGCCTTGTTGTAGTAATGCAACCAAGCCTGGGCCTGCTCTTTGGCCAAACATATCTATTGCGTTTTGTGTGCCACCACTTTTAGCAATAAGTTCATCTAGTAGGTCAGCCATGGGCCGCATTTGCCCATTACTGTCATTCATACTAAAGCCAAGTTCTTTTGAGGCCTCACCTAGCTGCACCATAATACCACGCAAGGTTGTGCCCGCCCGGCTTGCTTGTATGCCCGCATCTGAAAGCATACCAATTATGGCTGAAGTTTCTTCCATGCTTACACCAAAACCCGCCGCCACTGGTGCAACAAAACTCATAGCAGTACCTAACTGCATTAAGTTAGTATTGCTGCTTGTAAATGTTTTGGCCATTACATCAACAACACGCGCCATATCTTCCGCATCCATGTTAAAGCCAGTAAGTATATTACTAGCAATATCAGAGGCAGTTGCTAAATCCATCGCGCCGGCACTTGCTAAGTTTAAAACGCCTGGCATCGCAGTCATTATTTGGCTAGTTTCAAAACCTGCCATAGCTAAAAAGTTCATACCTTCAGCAGCCTGCGTAGCAGTAAACTTTGTAGTGCGCCCAAGTACTTTAGCTTGTTCGCGTAGCATGTTAAATTCTTCGCCAGTTGCACCAGTTACCGCACCCACCTGGTTCATGGCTCGCTCAAAGTCTGCCGCAGTTTTTAACATAGCAGAGCCAACACCGACAATAGGCACAGTTAGTGTGCGCGTTAAAGTTTGCCCAGTTTGCTTAACACCGGCGCTAAAATCTTTAAGCATACCACTGGCCTGGTTTAGCCCTTGTTGCAGCTTCTTTATGTCAACGCCTAATACTACATTAAATGCGCCTAACATATTCCTCTCCTTTTATTGCTACGTTTAAAAATTTCTTGCACCTGCTCCCTGCTTAACCTTGGCTTTTTTTCTATGTCATTATCTAGTGGGAACATTTTATTAGGTGTTAATTTTTTTCTAAACTTACTATCTAAGCCCGAATATACAGAAACTAGATAAGAATTTATACGCATCACGTTTAATTCGTGCAGCATATTTTCCCTATAAGCCCTCGCCATAAGGTTGTAGTCATAAATAGTGGTGCTGCGAATGTTCTCCGGTGTTAGGCCCATTCTAAAACCTAATACCAACATATCTTGCAGTGTAGCTATTTGGCTTTCTTGTTTTGAGGGCTGCGTAGGTTTCCCACTGATTCGCTAACCAGTGAAAATATTTCATTTAACTGCGCAAAATCCATAGTGCCTATTACATCCGCCGGTACTTCATTACCACCGGAAGCGGAAAGGGCCTGGATAAATAATTTAATGTTAGCAACTTTATCTAATGCCGCATCAATACTATTTAATCCAACCCCGGCTTCCTCGGTAAAACGCTCTAAAGCGTTAAGGTCAAACCTAAACGAATAATCTACGCCATCTATGGTAATAGATTTACTGCCTGCCATTAGCTAACTGCAACTCTTGCCAATGGACCATCGCCAGTAAAGCTACCGCTCAAAGTTGCAGTATCTTCGTTAGCTGCTACAATGCTTACAGAAGCCACGCTTGCAGTGCCAGTATATGATACTCCTTTAGTTGAGAATGCAGTGCCAGTTGGCTCAAACTCTAGGCTAACTTGTGTTCTATCTAGTATGTAGTTTACTAAGTCATCTACATTTTCACCAGTTTCGAAGTCAGCTAATCCATCAAGGTCCACGCTCCAAGACTTTTGTCCTAAAATGTGTTTAGCCCAACCGCTACTATCTTTTGTAGATGCATCGGGTAAATCTAGTTCTATGTTAAGTGTTGCACTAGTTGTTAGGGCAATAGCAGTGCCACTATCATTTAGTACGATTAATGTTCCGTTTACTGCGGCCATAGTTTTATTTCATTTAGTTAATGTTAAACTCTGTAAAAGATAAAAAAAAATTATCGGTAATGATAGACCCACTATTTTTCTTCTATAATATGCCTAAACCTTACTTCCCTTATAAAATAAGTGTATGTATCCGACTTTTCTTTACGCATTACATCATTATCTAAAACGCTAGTAAGTACGTTAAAATTAGTTAGAACAAAAGGTACTGGCCTTGCTCTTATAATTTGTTTAACCTGGTTCACTATACTATTTATTTTGCTGCGCGAACCGTTATCAAGGCTAAACCTATCAACAATGCTTAGGCTAAAAGTAACATCGTCCATAAAAGTACTTTTGGTACTATTGTCGGTAAGTGTTGTTGCGTTGAATTGTATGTGCGGATAAGTACCGTTGGCAGGAACTTCATCATACACATTCACTGGTGTGCCACTTATTGTTACATTATTATTTAACAATGTATAATATGCAGTCTGTAATTCTGTGGTTGAATCTTTAGCCATTTTGTACAAGTTTAATTTCAAAGTCTATCGTCATCGGGAGTGTTTGACCGCCTTTACTTTTGCCCATAAAAATTAAGTCCGTTTCTTCTTGTATAGCTATGGGAGCGACAAAATCAACCGAAGTCGTACCCTTTGCTGAATCAATATCTGTGATAACTCTCAAGGCATCAAATGGTGCAGTTGTATTCAAAACGCCATTCCTTTGCATAAAAATAATTTCAGCTTCAAGTGTTGCTTGTACTGAATAAGCTATTCTATTTATTAAAGCAGTATAACCACTAGGAACAGTATAGCATCCTATTTGAGACTGTCCTTTAAAAATTCCATTGGCTTTTATAGCCGACCAAATATCACCTGCTCCGCTTTCTTGTATAGTTAATTCTCCTTGATGGCTTGCGCTTGATTGCGTTGCATACGTTCCGCTACTTGCAACATACCATCTATAAAGTCTTATAAGAGAATCAGGAAGCGCAACCGGCGTAAGACCGTTCATAGTTACTGTGTTCGAAGTGATAACTAACTCACCTGCCACCTCTTTTAGCCCTTCGTAATACACCGTTCTAGCTCCAATACCCGAAGCATTATCATCTGCACTATTAGAAACAATTTCTAGCGCCGTATTTGAGGTTGGCATTCTATAAAATCCCGATTGTGTAATTGGTGCAAACGTACTTCCTACATTAGCATTTCTCCCAAACTTATGTATAATGCTAAAATTAGGCACATTACCCAAAGACATTTCAACGTGGAAATCCAAGACTTTTTTATAGTAATCTCGGTGTGAGTTATATACATAATCTGCCCTATTTACGTAAGTATTATTCTCACGCAACATGCGCCCAGTTTCCTTGTGCATCTTGGTTATGCCGTATGTGCCAAAATCATCTGCCATTGGTAATCTTTCTTAATGATTTTAGTAACTCTTTTTTTTCTTTTTCAAAGGCAGGGAAAAGGTAGGGCCTAGGTGGAACACCGCCAGGCCCACCATCTGATTTTTTAAACTGTATTGCTACCTCTGAGTAATCTACACCGCTTATTGTGGTGTTTACTTTTTCCCTTGTACCGAACTCAACATACGGTGCATATTCTACATTGGTGTGTACGGCGCGCCCAAGGCTGCCAAGTTTTTCAGTTTTTATGCTGCTTTGTAGTACACCGGTATCAACTGGCACTGCTTTTTTTGCGTTGCTTTCTATATTTAAAGCATGGTAGTTAAGTGCCAACTCGGCTTTAGCTTGTACATCTTTTTTCATGCCTTGCACCTGGCCTATAACTCTTTGCAGTTGTGCGCTATTTACATCAGCCCTAAGCATCAACTTCCTCAACTGCAATTAACTCTGTATAACCCTGGTTTTCACCTTTGTCGCGCGCATACTCTATATTAAAAGTTCGCCCATCATATATGGCACGCAACAAATAATCATACGTGGCTCTACTGTAACCCTGGCTAATAAAATCATCACGGTATCGTGTTGTGATTCTATATTTTACTTTGCCTTTTAAACCACCAACTTCATAACTTTCGTAGCCACTGAATGCAGCTACTTTTGCCCAAACAGTTACAAGGTTATTCCATTCCTGCGTGTTGCCACCCATGCCATCGGAAGTGAGGGAGTAATATTGGAACTGTACCCTCTGTTTCATTAAACCTACGTTGCCTTGTCTGTCTTTGGTTTTCATTCATTATATAAATTTGGTGTATTTTTTAAAATATGTTTTAGAACTATTCGGCAATACACTTACTGAACCTTCTACCAAATCTTGTCTATCTTCGTAAGCTGATAGCACTGCTTTTTTTAAACCAACCGTAATGCCACTAGGTATGCTAGTAAAACCCGCAGTGTACACAACTTTTAATCGCAACCTTTGGTACGGCGCATCATAACCATGTACAGTATTAAATACCAGTGTATCACCAGTTAAATAAAAATCGTCCCCGGCAGTCAATATAGTTTCAGTGCCTTCGTGATTTATGGTTTTGACAGAACTCACCGACTGTACCGGGAACAAAGGTAAATCAACACGCGCCGAATAAGTTTCATATTCAGCCGTTACGGTTTTTTCTATAAGCTGAAAGCTATACTGCTGCTCAACTGTATTTATTGTTTCTGTCACCAAGCTTGCAATCAAACTGTCATCATCACTTGTTTCTACCTTCATCCAGGATTTTGCGTCTGCCGTGCTAAGTACATCAGATGGAGTATTTGTACCAGTTGCAACGCTACTTACCGTTACAACGCCATTTAGGCCGTAGTCCGGTGTTCTTATGCTGCTTCTAAGAAAGGCCATTTAACTCCTCCATAAGTTTTTGTGCTTTTGCCTGGCTTAACCTATCTATAATCTGATTACCGCGCTTTACATAGTACATAGTCTTGGTGTTTACATCTTTTTCTAAATGCACCTTATCTGTAACATTGTAAGCTCTTTTATCTTCCTTTGTTTCGTAAAGTAGGCCTCGGCTTAGCATGCTATTTATAGTTACGCTATCTGCTTTGAATGGTTGGTCTATTTTGTACGGTGTTTTTCCGTGTCTAAAATTTTTTCTGCAACGGTAAGGCATGGCAATAAATTTAGTTAGAAGGAAGGGCAGGAATCGAACCTGCCCAAGTTCCAAACTTCCTTGGGCAATTTTAAGAATTACCGTTGGGCAATTTTAAGAATTACCTGCATTAGTGATGGCAGAAGTAAAGTTACCGAACGCACCTGCATTGGGTAGGTAAGTTGGTAAAGCTAAACGGCCACTAATTTGTACAGTTACCAAGTCTTTGATAACGTTATCTTGGTCTTGCTCGTAGAAACGAACTTGTACGCTCTCGCGGTCAAACAAGGTAGTAAGCTGCGGGAAGTCAGCTACTAAGAAGTCATTCGCGCTTCCATCGGTGTCGTTAATTGCATTGGTTGCAATAATAGGTACGCCGCGCACAACTGGTGTACGAGTACCAAACACAACATCGTTAGGGAAAATGTAACGACCGTCAGCATCTTTTCTACGTATCATTTCATAGAATCGACCAATACCCATCATAATTGCAGATGGTCGGTAGTTACGATTTTCAACTTGCTTAATAGCTTCTAGCAATACATCATGCTCGGTTGCATCAGCATCACCAGTGTATAGGTCTAGCGTGTAATCAGTAGAAGTAACAGTAAGCCCATAAGTGCTATCGTATAACAACCATGAATCTTCTTCCTTCATGTACTTTTCTAAACCACGTAAGCTAATGTGGCTTGCAAGGCCGGCAGTATCATTAAGCGCTTCTTTCGATACGCGGAAATGTGCAGCAATTTTTTCAACCACTGCATCAGTAGCTACCAAATCAAAGTCGTTCTGTAACGATGCGTCACCCTCAGCAACTACACCAGTGTTATCAGTAAAGTTGGTTTCTTTAATGTAACGGATTTTATCGCTATTGGTTGTACCATTTGGTAGGAACTGTCGCACATGCGTTTTACGCTCTGCATCGTACTTAATACCTGCAACATAGTCAGCAGGAACAACATCGCCGGTATAGGCACTGGCTTCAGTTATAACCGCTTTGGTGTCCATTGTAAAACCGCTTATGCTACCTGCTTTGAATGCAGCCATTTGCTCTTGTACGGTTTTAGATTCTAGGGCTTCTTGCAACACATTTTTAACGTTTGCAGGCTTTTGCGCGCCGCTTAGTCTTTTTTGTGAAAGCTCGATGCCTTCTAGTCGTTCTTTTTGGCTGCTGATTAAATCTTCAATGTTTTTGATTTCAGCTTTAGTTGCTGCATCAGCTTCGCCCGCAAGTTTTACTTGCTCTTGTAATTTATCGTAGCGGGTTTCTAAATCGCCTTTAAGCACGTCCATGTGGCTTTTTACCGACTCTAGCCCTTCCGATAAGGTTTTTTCTAAGTCCATTTGGTGAACTCCTTTTCTAATTTTAGTTGGTTGTTAAATTTATCGAACAAACCTTTTATCGCATCGGCTTCAACTTTACTCGGAGTGGCTAGAGCCGGCTCGTTAGGCTGAAGTGAATTCTTTAAGTTTTGTTCTAGGTGTTTTAGTTGTGCTTCTATAAGTAGGAAAGTATCATCAGTGTAATCCCCACTATAAAATGCTTTACTAAGTTCTTTAAATTTTTCCACTCGGTCAAGTATTGTACCTTTAGCCATGCCACCAATACTTAACTCGTTTGCACCCCAAGTAACTGTGCTGCCTTCCCACATGCGCACCTCTTTTACTTCGTATGCATCATCTTGGCTATTATAATCACGCTGCACAAAGTTTATACCAACACTGTGTTCCTTTAAAATGCCATCACGGTACAATTTTAAAACATCTGTACCCAGTGTTGTATCAGCTATCATTGTACGAAAGTACAAACCTTTTTCATCTTCCATTAAAGCCATTGGCTTGCCAAGTACTTGTAATGGGTCATGCTGATATAAGTGCATAATTCTGTTACTACCATTTGGCCCATTTTCTTTAATGGTTTTTTCGTAGCAACCCTTTAGCATTACATCACCATCACTGTCCTTAAAGTCAAAAACACTGTAATAGCCTTCGACTATTCTGCGGTCAACATCTACGCCCTTAATGGTGGCGGTTGTATCTTTTGTTATCCATGGTAGTTGCATAGTTTTACCCTGCCTTTGTTCTTCTAGTTGTATATTACGGTCGTGGCTACTACAAGCCATAAAATATTGCTCCCCATCTAATGTGTGTACATGCGTGCCCTGGCAGCCCAGGTACTGCGCATATTCTTCAGCCTCTTCCCTTGTTCTAAAATAAGCTAATTCCGGTTCTTTTTTCTGTAAATTTGTTGGCATACTTTTACTGCTCATTGGGTGGCCTTTTGGTAGTAAATCGGTATCATGTTTGCCGCTTTTGAACTTTCCATTCCGCAGCGCATATAAAAAAGAATTAACCCTGCCCATCGCCCATTGTTGCGCACTTGTTACATTTGGGCGCACGCTTTGTGGGTTACCTCTGTAAGCACCTATACCTCTGTCATAAACTTTTTTAAGCGTTGTTGCGTTAGTACTTTTACTTGCCGCATTATTTACACTTTCATTGTGTTCCTTTGCTTTATCACGCAGCGTATCCATTAACGCTTTTTGTTCACTTTCTTCGGCCTGGCTTTTATGGTGCATGTACTCCGCATCTAGCGCCTTTTTTTCTTCATCAATTTGTTGGCTTTTACGTATCGCCCAGTCCACACCTTCCGTACCACCCCAAGCATCCCACATAAGGCCACCGCAACCCTCATCATACGGCACATCTTTGTTCTGCCTATGCCGGTTAAAACTTGCCATTCTTTTAACTGTGCGCTCACTAAGGCTTTCTCTGTTTGCCAACTGGTTAGCCCTTTGCCACCCAACTGGTGTGCCACACCCTCTAGGGTTGCCACTTTCCTCGCGGTACTTTAGTGCGCGTTTAGCGTTTGTGGTTGCTGCTTTTGGATAATCGTTATAGGACATAAGCAATTTTATTTGGATTTAAAGTACGAATTTTTTACACCATTTAACAATTTTGTATATTAGTTTGTAATTATGTACTAAATTTTATTATGGAAAAAGTAATATACAGAGTGCAGGAACAGTTAGATAATAATTGGGCGGTAGAAAAATCCGACATACAATTATTACTGATGTTTGCTATTTGTTATTGGAAACAAGTGAGTGAACAACATTAGCTAACTCGTTCTGCCTGGTGTTTTTTTGCTCCCTGCGGTGTATGCTGCCACGCAGGTGGCTTTCTGCGCTCTTTATCCAAAAAATTTTATGCTGCAAACATATAATCCGCACACCTTTTTTTGCCAGTTCTAGCGCCGCCATTAAATCGCTCATTCTATAATCTTGCCAGGTAGTTGCATCAAATTTTATAGTGTCTGTGTGGAACGCGCTAACACCAGTGCCCGGCACATCTATTTGGTAATCACCATCAACATTACGTAAACACTGGTATGTTATATGGCCAGTATAATAAGGCAGGTTAAGACCGCGCAACTTGCGGCCATGAAATGTAAGCCATGTGCCTGGGTATTTTTTTAGCGCGCGTTTTATTGTAGCCACATAGTCGGGTGGGTAATATAAATCATCATCGCAGCTTAGGTAAATGCCCTTGCTTTGTGGTAGCCAAAAAAATTTAGCGTTATCGGTATAGTCTGTACCAGTATATACTTTAACATTATCGCCTTTTAATTTGGGTGTGTAGTCATTACCATATACCCGCACGGTATCAACTTGGTGTCTTAGGCTATCTACTACACCTTGCAGGGTAGATTTCCGCGCTTCTATTGTGGCAAGGTTAGCAGTAATCATTTTAGCACCGCTATGTAATCACTTTTGTATTGGCGCACTTTGTAACCGGAGCGCATTAGTCTGTTTTTTACTTTAGCTATATCCCCTGGCCTGGTAAGGTGGTTAGCTTCGAACACAATATTTTCGGGCTTAATGTTTACCGTATCTAAAAAGTCGTTAAGTATAATACAGTCGTGGCCTTCGGTATCTATTTTTAACGTGGTAATTTTTTTTATTTTATGTTTTTGCAGCACTGTTTTTATACGCTCAACCTTTACCTCAGATTTTTTTATATACTGCAAACCTGCCTGGCCAAGCTTGTTTATAAGAAGCCCAGTAATTGTTGGGTGTGGTTTATTAACAGAGTTACAACCCCTGGCCCATTTAGGCAGGCCTAAAAGTTCTATATCTTCCGGCTGCATATAATAAACCCATAGCGTTCCTCTGTAATTGCTTATGGCTATGTTTTCTTTTCTGCATGCAGGCAATAAATCATAATAGCATTTTACTGGCTCTATAAATAGCCCATCTTCTAAGCCTGCTCTAGTTCTAAAATCGCTTGTGCCTATTTCGACTATCATACCTATTGTTTAATTTTGCCCAATAAATCTTCTACTTTTTGCTCAACAAATATTACCGTATCGGTTTTGGTAGCTATAAAGTAAAATATCAGTATCAAGGTTATTTGCCAATCATATAACAGTGATAGTAATACACAAAATATTCCCGATAGAATGCCTAGTTTATTCATTTGCTTATTAGTGGTTGTATTTTTCTTAACTGTGGGTGCATCTTGCTTTCATGCTCGCCGTGGTAACATAATGATTTTTGCGGTATGTACATAGGAATGAACTTTTTATAAAGTTTGCGGCTTTGTGTAAGGCCAACACCACTGCTTGCACCAGGTCTTCTAAACCTAAATGCGCTCACAAAATCTTGCTCAAAATTTATTGCTTCTAGCGTTGCTCTATTAGTAAAATAACCACAATCAACATAGCTTACTCGCACGCTATTTATCCCGGCTACTGAAACTGGCTTGTGTACCACTGGTGTCCAACACGGTGGCCGCCCATCATTTAAAAGATTATAAACGTACTTGCCTTCTGTGTTTTGGTAAATATGTTGTATGGTATTGTGGTTTATGTGTAAAAAGTCATCGGGTATAAACAAGAAAAAATCATCGCTACTTTGCTTGCATATTTCGAATGCGTATTGCCAGTTTATGTAGTATTGCTCGCGGCCTTTATGGCGCAGCCTATGAAAGTAACTCTTGCGCAATAAAGGCATGCAATCAAAAGTAGAGCCATCATCTATTACATAGGGTTTTTCCGGGCATTGGTCTATAACCTGCTCCAACATATCCGGCCTATTGTAACTAAATATTATAATCAAGTAAGAAACTCCGGTTTTATTGGCTCGTAAATTATTGTGCAACGGCAATTAATTGTATTACCAGGGCTTGCGCCTTGGCTACTATCGCCAGGGTACTGCATGGGCTCACCATTAACATCGAAGTTGCCTTTAAGTTCAGTAGCTTTTTGGCCATCCATTATTATGTGGTCAAACTTGCCAACTGCAAAACTTCTAGTGCGCCCATCTATTGTGCTTAACCAAACTTTAGAAGCAGCAACACCGCTTGCCTGCGCGCCCAATAAAGAACCCGCATTACTTGCAGCAACAATTTCAGTACGGCCAATGGTCATACCACGTTTTATACTAAACCCATAATCCTGGCGCAACTGTGACGCAAATTTTGGCACTGGTGTACCATCTTTTAAAGCATTATAGGCCAGGGCCTCTATACGCCTTTGAGTAAATGCAGTTACACCGACTATTTTAGTAGTGGTGCTGCTAGCTTGTAAAAACTCACTGCCATTTAGCCACTGCGAAACTAAAATATCCCAATTTACATTGGTTTTACGTTGTTGTGTTAGTAAGTAATTATAAGTGTCGCGCGCAAAAGTTGGCATAGCATTTTGGTACACATCTAGGTACGCCGCTTGTATAGGTTCGGTAGTTACAACACCAGTTAAGTCAATATCTATACTGCCAAGCCTTTCTACTTCCTTGAGGTACGCATCTAGCTGCTTTAATAATGCGGCATGGAATTTACGCGCAGCACTTTTTTCATACCTGCGCCGCTTACTTTCTATGGCTTTAAATGCCATGTATTTTTTATGGTGTTCCAGTTTGTTTGCTTCAGCATACTGGTTGTAACAAATTGCAACGGCTTGTTCTTGCGGTGTACCCTCATCAACTAAAAATGTTACACACCTGCCCATAAATGTGCTTTGTGGTTCGCCGCTATTTGGTTTAGGTATGGGCATGGTAAAAAAAATACCAGGGCTATTCACACCCCGGTATTTATGTTAAACATACTTAATGGAATTATGAGTCAAGAAGTTGTTGTAAAACCTGCATAAACTGCTCCACATCATCGGGTGTTAGCCAACCCATAACAAGTGCAGTCGTAAGCATTATTGCCACAATGTTGCGCAGCGTAAATGCTTCTAGAATTTCTTTCTTAGTTTGCTCCCACTGGCCCTGAAAAATAGCTTTAATCGCTTTGCCCAAGAATTGGTTAGGCAGTGGCAATATGTCGAGTGCGCCGTGCAACACTTCCCCGGCTTTGTTTTCGCCTCCGGCAGTTTGTTGTATGATACGTACAATTTTCCAGTCCTTTATTTTAGTCATTTTATTAACTCCGCTACTGTGTTTACTACTGCGCTTGAGCCTAAACCTGCTGCGGTGGCCCAGGCTATTACTTTTTGTTTAAATTTTTGCAGTTCTGCTATGTCAGTTTGATTTTTAGACACCCTTTTTACTAACCCTTCTTGGCCAAATTCATTACCAATAAGTGCTTCTTTGATTTCCTGTATATCTTTAGCCAAAATTTCAATCATGGTTTCCAATTTATCAATATCAAGTTTAATTGCGTTTAGTTCCTTATCCATAATAGTGCCATAATACTTTTTCGGGTTTAGCCTTGTCCATATCTACGTGAATAAAATCCTTGCCAATACCTATACGGTTAAACCCAACTGAAATTAGTGCATTTATTATTTTAAATCTAGTAACACTGTTGTCAGCTTTAATATCTACCGCCAGGCCTTTGGTATGCGAACTGCTTCCATCGCGGCCCTGCTCTATTTCGTAAATTTTGCTTCTAAAGCCCGATGTTAGAATAAATGGTACACCACTAAGATGTCGCGCACTATCTAGCAGCTCAAGAAAAATTTGGCTTAAATCATCCTTATTACATGGTGGATTACACTCTGCAAACTCACTATCTGTAAAATATCTAAGGGCCATACTGCTCCTTTAGTAATTTTACTTCTTCTTCAGTTAGCCCGCTTTCACCTTCCGGCATTAAGTTTACTGGTATATATCTATTATTGTCACCGATTGGCTCATAACCCATTTCGGTTCTTTTTTCATCAGCAGTAAGCCACCATGCTTTACTCAACCAATCCACCTTATCTGCATTATCCTGGTTAAGCGCGTCAATACTTTGTATATCGAAGTCCAGATGGTATTGCCTACCAGTTGCCCTATTAAATATTGGCACTAAACACCGATTAAGTTCTGCAAAATCCCTGCTAAGTTCCGGTATCACATTATCCAAGTACAACTGCTTACGGCTTTGCTCTTTATTGGCATTGGTTTTGTTATCCGGGTCATTAAGTAATTCACTAGGGAAGTTATAAACATTACATATATCGCGTTGCGACATTTTACCGGCTTCAATTATTTCCAAATCCACTGGTGGCATACCAAATTTTTCAAACCCAAGTTTCACACTGCTTACTAACCAGGTTTTATAACTATCCGGTCCTTGCATTTGCCGCAGGTATTGTTCCAGTTGGCTACGCTGCATTGGTGTAAGTTGCTCTAAGTCCGGGTCTGTTGGATACACAACACCACTAGCACCGCCATTTTTTAAAGCCTTGCTTAATGCCTGGTCACCATCGTTGCCCAACCGTATTGAACGGCGCGCCGCTTTTAAAGGGCTCATGCCGTATAAGTGTGAGCCTACTGCATCATAGTCAGGATTCCAGTATTTCCAGTGCATTACACTTTCAGCGCTTAACTTATGGCCATCATGGCCGTACATATCAATTATGTAACCCTCAACCAAACTTTCATAAGTAGGGTTGGCAACTATTTTTGTGTACTGCGAAGGCATAACCCACATCTCCCCAAATGTGCCATCGCCTAACTCTATAAAGTGCGTATAACCATTACCAGTAATTAGCTGAAAGCCCTTCATATTCTCGTACCACTCCGGGTAACCTTGTAGCGGGTTGGGCTTGTTTATAAGTTTGTATAATGGGTCGTTATAATCATCTACCTCTACAAACGCTTCATTCTTTAGGGTTAGCAGGTTATCCAATGTGGCTTGAGTTGCCTTTGTTCTTATTGCCCTGCTTAACTGCTTATACTTTAGTGCTTTTGTTTTGTTTTTTACAACATGCACTATTGGTGGCACTGCTGCCGCCGCCTTTGTAATACCATTAACAACACTGTAAACATCGGGATTATATTCGTACCCATCATCTATATAAGCATATTGGGTATCATCTAGGCTAATTGGTAACCCGCGATGAAATCGAAATAATTGTTTGTTAAGTTCGTTTACAATTTTTGTTTGCGGCGCTTTTGTTTTGCTAAAAGGCAATAAATCTAGTAGGGTCATGCTGCGTAATTTTGGTTATAAAGAAATTAACAATTATTTACAACATTAGAAACATACAAAAAAGCCAGTGACTTTTCACAGTCACTAGCTTAAACAATACATAATGGAGTATGAATCTACTTACGTTAAAATAGAAAATAGCCTTCTATATTCCTTATCAAAATTTAAACGCTCTTTGTGGCTTTGCCGCATGTGTATTACAGTTGAGTGGTGTAAGTCTAACAACCGGGAAACTTCTATCATACTTATAGAAACCCAGTTTGCAAATAAACACCTATAACGCACGTGCTTTGTTTTTCTACTTTTAGCAAACAATTCATCGTAGGTAATATCTAGAGTGCAACAAAATTTATACACATAGTTACTGTAATCTACAACTGGTAATTCACCGAGTTGTTGTTGATAACGATTAAAAGCATCTAGTGCCATGGTGTACATTATTGCTCCTGCTTTAGTTTAGTTATGTGCCATTTAAAGAGCGATACTAACCTCAACTTCGTCACCCCAAACATCCCAACCTTCTGTTGTTTGCCGAGCAAATAATTCAACTCTTGGCAAATCCCCACAAAGTTCAACTATTCTTTGCCTAACCTCATCAGGTTTTTTACTATGCTCTAATCTTTGGCTTTCGATATAAGCCCTAACATTATGTTTCTTTACAAGTTTGTGTGCATCCTTACCCTTTGTGGCAAGTAAACACAATTCAACTCCACTTTTCATAGTATATGCGCCCATGAAACAAACTTGTTTACCTTTCTTGGTTTTCTTTGCCCAAACAAAACCAACGGTCTTATATTCAAATCCCCAACTTTTTATTACTTCAAGACATTTAGCCAAATGATAATCGGTTGTCCAAATAAAAAGTATTGCATTATTGTCAGCAATATCTTTTACCGGTAAATTCATTATTTCGACTGAACTCATTACCGAGTAAGGGGGTCGCCTCATGCCTTTTATAGTGGTGCAATCTGGTTTAGCATTACTATCATTGTAATAACTCCACGCAGGGTCTGCATATATTATTTGATATTTCTTCATTGCTCCTGCTTTTGTTTTTCCAACTGCAATTCTCTAACAGTTTGGAAGCTTGGGTTTTTTGCAGTACCGGCTCGCAATCGATAAAATTTACCTGCATCCATTCTTAATTTTTTAGCCAGTGTTGGTATGTGTTGCGTGCCTAACCACACTCGGATTTCTTCTTCTTCTATATATGATTGTAGCATATTATTCCTCCACCCAGGTTAGCTGAGCGCCGCTATACATTTTGCGCACCTCGTATGTGATACGGTCTGTAAATCCAATTTTACTTTCGCCCTCTAAACTAAAGTAAGTAAAGTTGTGATAGGCGTGTTGAAATTTTAAGTCCATTTCATAATAAGTAATGGGTTCACCTTTCCAGTCGGTCAGGTTTATAGTTTTAAGTGTTGCGTTCATTGTTTTTTACGTTTAGTTATTGTTCTTATTAGTGTTGAATCTTTGTAGTTACTGCCGCACTCCTGGCACACATAGTCAAAATCATGCTTCGCTTCTATCCAGTTATCTTCGGTATATAAGTAGTTGCAGCCATGGCAGTGTCTTATTTCTTCGTTTACATACCCAAAAGCAGTAAGTTCCTCTAGCCTATTCTCATCAATTATCATTACTGTATTGCACATTGTATTGTAAGTTATGGGCCGCCGGAGCGGCCCTAGTTAATGTTTAAAGTTGGCGCTCTCTTACTGCGAAGTACTCTCTATTGCCCACCTTGTTAATAATTTTATCAGCAAGCGCAGTGCCTGCATCATTAGTTGAGGTGCTATAAAAAATCCACCCATAGTAGCCATCTTTTTTGCACCCAACCTTCTTAGCAAACCGCCAGTCCTTACCTACATACTTTACGCAAACCCAGTTGGCATCTAGGTACTTCATTTCCGGGTCGGCTTGATGTTCCTGCACAATCTTATCTAATGATTTTCTAAGCATATATGCATCTATTTCAATACAGTATTTTTCTTGTTCTTTTGTCATTTTTTTGAATTTTAGCATTGTTGTATTGTTTTAGTTTAGGTTTATAATAAGTTTATTTTTGATAGTAGTTGGAAGTAGGCTTTTTCTCCTAAGTCACTATCAACTTCCCCTAGGAAGTATTCCTTAACTGAATCGTATGTTGGGAATGTTTCCTCATTCTCTACATATATGTACTTTTTATCATCAGATGCTTCTATAGTTAAAGTCCATGCAACTGTACTTTCATATTCGTTAAAAATCACTTCTGATTCTATTATTGCTGAGTTAATTGTTATTTCGTTCATTGTTGTATTGTTTAGTTATTGTTAATTCACAAGTAATCTAGTTATAAGAAAATTACCATGCAAACTTTTTTTTAAACTTTTTTTTAATAAAGTTAAAAATAGGCCTTTTTGGGTATATAAAGCGCGTTTTTTTATAAAATTTTTTTTAGGAACGAGCGTTCCTTGCTTTAAACCAGGCTTATATCTAGTGTCTTTTTCTTTACCCTGGCCATTACTGCGTAACGCCCGGCATCTATTGCGTGGTTAAAATTATCCACTGGCTTGTTTGTAGGGCTACCGCTTCGGTCTTTGGCCCAAGTATAACTGCTAAACTCCTCGACTATATTCTTGCTTTGCGCATGTATTTTTATCGGGTAATCTTGCAGCAGTTGTATGCCATACATTACACTATCTTTGCCCTTTTGTGCAGGCACTACCCACACACCATTGTTACGCAGCTCGGCTATACTTTTTGGCTCGGCACTATCTGCCACTATATTATCCGTTATCCCTAAATCCTTTATTATTCTGCCAATACTTTGGTTGGTAAGCTGCTTCCGGTATATATGTTCGCGCCAGTATAACGCGCCGTGTGCGTAGCGTATTTCAACTAGGGCAGTTGGGTCATTGGTAAAACCCCAGTCTAAACCGTACACGCGCCATTTATAATTTTCGGGCCATTCGTTTACCGTTTCAAAGTCGGGGAACACCAGGCCCTCTAACCGGCCCACCTGGCCCATGCCATATACCATCCACCTAAATTGGTTGGCAGTACCCGCCTTAATGTTATCCGGTGTAGGCTCATAACTTTCAATCTTGGCACGTATTGTTGGTTGTATAAATGCGTTATCCCGGTAAGTACTAACAAACCAGTCCACATCTTCGCGGCCCTGCAATTTATCATGCGCCCAAAAAGCTGCACTAGGGTTGAAGTCTATAATAGTCTGCTGGGTAGTTCGCATACTAATCTGTTCAAATATCCCGTAGTCTATACCGTTGGCTTCATTAAAAAAACTATGGGTGCGTTTACCACTTCTAGCGTCTATTTCATCGTTATAACTGTTAAACTCTATCTTAGAACCCGTAGAGAAAGTAAACACCCTATTGCTTTTATTGTGGTCTGTTAGTTCTTGCGTGAAAAAAGGGTCGTTATATATGATGTTCTGGGCATCCCTATAAGCACCTACCCTAAGGTTTGGAATGTCTTGCCCTACTACGGTTATAGTAAGGTCTTTCTTTTTACTGGCTATGCTTATAAGGTACTGTAGTATAGCATAAGTCTTTCCGCTTGATGTGCCGCCTTGATGTACTATATATGGCTTATCAGATTCTAGTGTCCAAAAGAATAAATCATTTATCTGAATCTTGTGGCTTGACATACTCAAAAGTTACATTCGTAATTTTCTCACCTTCACTAGTGTGGTCGTGGTGCTGCATACTTAAAGCCTTCCTTTCTTCATCGGTACATATAAGCTTGTATAAAGCCAGTAACCCAGTTGGTGATGTACTTTTATGTAATTTAGAACGTATGCTTATCTTAGTACGTGCTTTATTTTTATCTAACTCTTCTTTTATAGCGTTTGATTCGTCTGATTCCAAAGGGAAATGCCTATAAAAAGTATCTTTACTAATACCTAAATAAGCAAGAACATCAGCCACAAAGAATAAGTTGTATTCTTTAATTACGCCAAGGGCATCTTTATATAAATCTTCAGTCTTATACGCCATAGGGTTCACCGTTAATTTTTACTTCTAACGTATCATCTAGCTTGACCATTCGGTCTATTATAACTTGGCAGTATTTAGGGTCTAACTCCATACCGTAGCATTTACGTTTGAGTTGGTGTGATGCTACCATTGTTGAGCCACTTCCTAGAAACAAATCAATAGTGGTATTACATTTTTTATCTTTCAATATATCTACAATCAATGATATTGGCTTTGGAGTTGGGTGATAACCTTGCTCTGCTCTATTGTTTTCTCCACCCACATTGTTTACTGAATAGACAATCTGTTCGTGTCTTGTTTTATCATTGTGATAGCAATACATTGTTTCAAAGTGTCCGGCTTGCCAACCGTTTGTTTTATGCCAAATGTGTTTTGAAGTTACCATTTCTGCAAATGGTGGAAATTGTAAATTATCCCAAAACCATATCATCAATCCATTGCAGTAGATTCTTGAATTGTTAAATGCACCCTCTATATTATTTATCATATCGTGCATTATTTCACTATTGTTCGGAAATGGCGGGTCTGTAAATACCATGTCCGCTTTTTCTCCATTCATAAGTTTAGCCACTTGGTCGCTATCGGTACTATCTCCGCACAATAGTCGATGTGGGCCAATCTCGATTAAATCGCCCAGCACTACATCAACCTTTATATCATCAGGTTCTTCATAATCATCCTCCTTTGCTTCTACTTCTTCAGCTTCTATATCCCCGAATAGTTCTTCATTACTAAAACCCCAGTCAGTAAGTTCCTCAACCTCGAAATAATTAGCTAGGGCATCGTAATCCCAAGCACCCGTATTTTTATTAAGCCGAATGTTAAGTTCTCGTTCCTTATCACGGTCTAGTTCTACTTCTACACACGGAAAGGTATCCCACCCTAGGCTTTGTGCAGTCTTTAACCTTTGGTGTCCACCTACTATAATATTTTTACGGTCTGGGTGTGTGTTTATAATAGCTGGGTCAACCGCCCCAAATCTTTGCAAGCTTGCTTTTAACTGTTCGGCCTGCTCATTGCTTAGCTGCCTTGGGTTGTATTCAGCTGGTATCAGTTCGTTAATTTTTCGCTCAATTACTTTCATTAAACCTTGTGTAATATTCTTGTTTTATTCTTTTAAAATAACTTTTAGCACCACCGGTTGCAAATAGCCCACTATCTATACTATTGCCATTAAGCATTTTAATTATTTGGTATTGCCTTTGTATTGTATCATTATCAAACTGCTCCACTTTTTTACTACTATTAGTGTAAGTTATTGGCGCTGCTTTTATATAGTTTATGGCATTTATTTTATACCACTCATTAAAACACCTGGCCAGTGCGCTAATGTTATTGCCCTTGCGTGGCGCACGCTCGTACACTACATCTAGCATCCAGTCAGCATAAATTTTCTCAAACCTTACATCATCGGGGAAAATAATGTTGTTTACTGCTATGGTTTCATGTAAGCGCACCAGGTAGCTTAAACCCTCTTCCCTGCTATTTGGCAGCTCTTTCACTGCACCAATATCAGTATGGAAGTCGTATAATAGGTTTAAAAGCGTTTTATCGTAGCCAAATTTTGCGTCTGCGGCGCGATAACGTTTTACATCTATCTTTGTGTATGCTATGTTCATTTAAAAAGGCCTCTGCATTTTTTTGTTTTCCTTGTTTTTGAATTCTATGTACTTGTTAGCCCAAGTACCTGCTCTGTACTTCCAGTTGGTAATTTTATTACCTGCATGCATCCAGTTAGTGGCTTCGTAGTAATTAACAAAATTCTCTGCTTCTAATGCTATATCATGTTCATTTATCTTACCGTTTTTAGTAAAATAATTTTCTACCTCAACTTGCGTGGGATACACACTAGGAGCATTATTTTCATTCTTTACATTCTTTTCATTCTTAGTAGTTGTTAGTTGTGTGTTAGTTGTGTGTTGCTCGTGTGTTAGCCGTGTGTTACCTGGTGTGTTAGTTTCCTCATCATCACCCTGGTAAGTATCGTAATTGCAAACACTTATAATAGTTCCATGTGTGTTACTTAGTCTGTTGATTTCTCCGGTGCTTTGTAATTTACGTAAAACCGTTCTTAAACTTTGTTTACTAAGTTGCAATTCATACGCTAGTACATCTAGGCTAGTTATAAAAGTGCCACGCTTAACCAGTGTGCCTCTGTACTTTTTATCTTTGTGGTTAGCTTTTAAAAGGCAGTGAAGAAAAACCCTAGTGCAGTTGGGTTCATCATACCATTCCCAATCTAAAAACTGTCTATGTAATTTTATCCAACCTTTGTTCATAATCTATTAAAAAAGGGAACGCCTTTAGGTTGTACGCTAACCGGCCAGGCATTCCCCTTGTTAGGAGAGGTCACAATGTATGCGTAGCGTACACGCTTAAATAGTAACCTTGCATTAAAGTTATAATAATTTTTCACAAATTAAAATGGCAGCCCATCTTCTATATCGTTTAAATCAATATTTATTGGAATGGGTGTCTGCTTTTGTGGCCCTACATTGTTATGCTCGCTCGTTTTCTGTCCGCTTATTAAGTGTAAACGGTTAGCAAGTATTTTTGTTTTTACCTTGGTTTGACCATTGGCATCATATTTATCATAAGTTACACAGCCTTCTATGCAAACTTGCTCGCCTTTTTTCACATAGTTACCGGCTACCTCTGCTGTCTTGTTAAAGCATACAACGTTGTGCCAATCAGTAATTGCCTCACCGCTTGCATATCTATTTGTAGCCAGTGAAAACCTACATACCGCCACACCACTTTTTGAGTAAATAAGTTCCGGGTCTTGGCCAACTCGGCCCATTAGTGTTACATTATTCATATTATTTTTTCTTTTATTAGTTGTTCACATTCTTGTTTATAGTATCTAGCCATGGCCATTACTTCATCTTTATTCCATTTGTGCAGTAACCGCGCCATTTCTTCTAACTCCTGCGCCGTACCCGCACCGTATAAAGAATCGATTTCTATGCCATGCCTATACTGCTCACCACTGCCATAATTGTTACATGATTGGCATTGTGCGTGTGCATTTTTTTCCTCCCACCTGGTAGCAGTAAATCTACGGCTCTGAAAATGGCCACAATCCATATCGCTCCAGTGTTTAACAGTGCTGCAAGTTATACACCTGCACAACCCATTATGGTTGGCATCGCGCAAACGTATATACTTGCTAAACCATTCATCGCATGTAGCTTTAGCAGCGCTTAGGTTCTTACTTCTTATTAAGCCCATAAATCCGGTTGGCTACTTCGTATTAACTTGTATTCAGCAAAACTAGTTTTATTGCCAAATCTATTAGTGGTTGTACGTTTTTCACTACTAATATTGTACCCGGAGTCTCGCAGGTTAAATATAATAGCTGATAGCCTGGTTATGCCGTATTCCTGGAAGGCTTCCCAACTAGTAATCTTCCCAAAATATGTTAAGTGTTTTAGTACTGTATCGTACTGCGTTTGCTTCATAATATGTTTAATTTTTGTGTTTTTGTTTTTCAAACCTGCGCCAATCAATTAACGCAATAGCTATTGCATACAAGGCCAGGAAGCCAAGTACTTGCGCAATAAAACCAACCGCATTAAGTGTGTTAGTTATTAGTTCCATTTTTGTACTCCAGTAATTTTTTTACAGTTGTATAGGAAGGGTCTTTCACCCTTCCTTCTTTAAATGCCCTTATGCGTGGCACGTTTATTTTAACTGCATAGCTTACATCATTTATGTCTTGTTTTTGCAGCCACTTGCGCAAATCTTCTACTTCTTTATCTTTTTTCATGTTGTGTTATTAGTTTGTGTTGTGCAATGATTTAAAGTATTCGAAATGTTGTTTACTTACTTTGTATTTATCGCGAAGCCTAATAGGGTTACCGCCGCTGCGTACAAATGCCTCACACTTTTCCCAATCGGGCATACCTTCGTTCAACCAGGGTTTATCATCATTGGTGTTATTTTTAGTTTTTGGCTTTGCCCTACCTACTACATCTTCGCCATCTAAATCCTCGGCCTCTATACCTATTAAACTGCCCAGTGTGAAGCGCCGATAATAAGTTATGCACGCGCCCACCTTTTGCGGGTCTTGTAATTCGGGTAATGGCAAAAACGCCTCAACGTACTCCCCGGTATCTATGTCTATGATGCGTGTACCAACTGCATTACCTTCTATGGGTTGCAGCAGTAGTAAGTCCTCTGCTATAAGCGCGGGCCTTACCGCTTCGATAAGCTGATTTACATCAAAATACCTGCTTCCAAAAAATGGGTTGGTGCTATCCTTCCTCATCTTGTCCATTGTACTGGTTACCTTAAACAACTTTTTATGTATGTTCATTTTATTATCTCCACTAAGGTTTTTGGTGCGCGTTCCATTTTAATAAACCCACTGCCGTGTTTTACCTCTACCGGGTCTATTACTTCGCCAGTATGTTGGTCCACTATGCTTACACCATCATTAGTTGCAATCTTTATTAAACGCTCTATGCGCTTGCGTTCCTCATCGGCTTCACGCCATAGGCTTACACCTTTATAGTCATAACTCTTACGGCCCGCCATGTGCGTTATTTTAAAGCCATCAACTATTAGGTCTTCACGGTCACTAATGTAAGTTATCTCACTTACCAGTTCCGCTTCTACTGCCTTAATTGCTTCATCTAATTCGCTTTTTAAGGCCCTTAATATTACGTATGCTTTGCTCGGCTTTATATCGCCTTGCATTACATTATTTACTATTTCGTATGGTTGTATGTTTGTCATAATAAACTAAGTATGTTCCAGTTATTGTTATTAGTGCAAATTGTATTACTAGGTGTTTTATAGTTTCACCCTCTGCCATAAGCATGGTAAAAAATATAATCCCACAAATGTATGCTAGTATTTTCATAATATAATTGTTTTTATTAATTTTTAAAACTTTTTTAAAGTAATTTTCTTATATCGGCGCTTGCCTCTACAATAATGTCTAGGGCTGCAAAAAATGCCTGCTTTTGTCCGCGCAAGTATTGTTTGCGTTTTTGTAAATCAACTTTATCTATCCACCCTAACGCTTCATCTGATAACTCGTTGTTAAGTTGTACCAGTTCCATATCAATTTCCATTATAAATCCTTGTATTGTATCTTCTGCTTTTTTCATAATTGTATTGTTTAAATGGGCCACCGCAGTGGCCCTTGTTGTTCTTATTTTATTTTTAAGTAAATTGGTCGGCCTACTTGCCAAAGCTCAACCTCAACACCCATATCAGCTAATTTTGATTGCGCCTTTCTAGCTTGAGTGTAATTAGCATACTGCATGGCGTTTACGCCAAATTTCGTTTTCTTAGCTACAAATTTATAACCTTTAGCAATTCTAGTATTTAATGTAGTTGTTAGTGTCATTGTTGTATTGTTTTGTTATTGTTTAACTTGAAATAAATATAGGGAAAAGAAACAATAGGAGCAAATTTATTTGCAAGTTTTTTTAAAAAAAATAAAAAAAAATGTAGAAATGTGGCTCTACAGTATTAAAAACGCACAAAAAAAATTAAAAAAATTCTACTGGCGTTTCTATAACTTGCGTGATAATCTGTTGTTCAGAGTTAGATTTCTTTAACTTAAAATCAACAAACCACCCGCCAATATCGGTAGGGTTAAAGTTCTTTTCTACTGGCCAACCTGCCTTTCCTGCGCCGATACCATCAACGTAAGAACCGGACTGTATGTATTTGATTTTATCTTTGTAGATGCGGCCCTTTGGTGTAACACGCATGCGCGCCGTACTAGGGTCGTACCATTTTTGGTGGGTATGCCCGCGCACTAGTATATTTGCATCGGGATATTTCATCGCTTCTATTTGCACATCTAGCATACCTTTGGAGCGTTTAGCACTACCACCGAAGCCGTGGTGATAATGTATCTTACAAACCTGGCTAGTTCTTTTGTTTTTCATGCGTATAAAAACCCACCCACTGTATGCACCCAGGTTTATATTAACACCGTTCTCCAGGTTAAGTGCCCAAACAATGCTGCGCAAGATGTCGTGGTTGTGAAACTTATTTATGGTCTTTTCATGATTACCATAGCTTATAAGCGCTATATTTTGCGCGTAAGGCTTTAAAAACTCAATAGTGTATTCAGCTACCAAATCAAGATAGGTACGGCCATGTACAATAAATTGTGGGTCTATATCTTCACGTTGTAAACGTCTATCCCCATACGAACCCATCACATCTAACAAATCCCCAAAAATAAAAATGAGGCCATCAGCCTCTTTTATTTCATCGAAATGTTTTTTTAAAATGTCCCTTTTACACCCAATAGAATCTAAGTGTATATCAGAACAAAAAAGTGTAGGCACTATGTCAGTAGAACGGCATCCATCAAACTCAAACAAATGCACATTATCGGACAACTCTTCAACGTGCTTTTTCATAAAATTTGGTTAGTAAAGGTTTACCAAAATTATTGAATTTAAACTGAAAAGCAAAATTACCAACAACTTGCCCACACACTAGAATTATTCTTCAGTTTTTTCGGCTTCTTCAGCTTGAGCCTTTAGGGTATTTTCATACCCTTGCTTTACATATCTGATTTCATCAAGTTGCATTTGTAAACGTGCTTCTTGAATTTTCAGTTCTTCGATTCTTTCTTCTATTGTCATCTTGTACAATTATATTAAAGGTTGCCCAAATATAACTACCAAGCCAATCCTTTCAAAGTCGCAGGATTCTTTTGTGCTTCAATTTGAGCCGTAATACTTGCTTCAACATCTTCTTCGCCTACTTCAGCTTTTACCCAACCAAGAACGATTTCTTCGGTTAAGTCATCAAAAGCGATGTAACCCTCTGAAGATGGTTCAGGTTGGAAAGAGCAAGAACCGTACCGTCTGCCTGAGTAAGACAAAGCGTCATCGCCTTCTCCAACTTCAGTATGGGAGCAATCCCAATGTGCCGTTACAACTCCTTTGTCAGAGTCGTTGGTGTATTCTAGTGTGTTAATTTTCCAGTTCATTTTGTTGGCTTTGGAAGTTAGCGATTAATTCGTCAGTCCAGTAAGCGTTGCAAACGTCTTGAACGCTTTGTGGTAAGCTAGTAATATCGTCTAATGGCGTTACTACGCTTCTGTGATGAGATTGTGAAATGACTTGTCCATCTTCTAGTACCTTCGTGGTTTTTCGAAGTTGAATTTGTCCAGATTCTATTACTTCTATTTTTGAATAGGTTTCTTGTTTTTCTAACATTGGTTTATTGATTTTATTTTAAACTACGTGAACAGTAATACTAGCATTAAGGTATCTTCCACTTCCTGCATTATGTATTGCGTTAACCCAAGAAGTGTTAGTTCTACTTCCTAATAATTCGCCTGTTGTTGAAGAAGAACCTATATATAAATTTAGATATTCTCCACCGTTAAAGTCTGCTATTGAATGAACCGAACAATTACCTGAGGCTATATTAGTAGATGTTGTCGTAAAAGGAAATCCGCTAAACGTTATATTCCCACTAGCACCAGTTGTGTCTACATTATTAAATGTAAAATTATAGTGTACTACATTTCCAATTTTAGTATAGTTAGCAGTTGTTGTAACTGTTGTGGTTGGGTCGGTTGTCGAACCACCTAGTGTTAAATCAAAAGTACCTTCCTCGTAATCGTCTAAAGCGTTGGCAGATGTTGTACCACCTAGATAAACACTACCACCTAGATATAGGTCTTTGAACCTCCCACTAGCATATCCCAAATCAATAGCGTTATCTTGAACTGCTCCCGCAGATGTTGCAGGAAATGCTATTCTATCACCATTGAAAAACCCAATGCCAGTATTTGTTTGACCGATTGCAAAACTACCCGATGTAACACCAATACTTCCGACTGTTGTAGTGTCTTTTCGGAAGTCTATAATATCACCGTCTGATGTAAGACGGTTAAGTCGCATAGTAACGTTCCCATCTACTGTATGATAAGCAGTACCATCATCGAACAATGAAGTACCTACTGTTGCTAATGCAGTAGTAGTCTTACCCACCAATACGTTACCGCTTGAGTCGATGCGCATTGCTTCTGCGTT
>Ga0208899_1000334_pt1 | contig 34076 bp, 58 predicted proteins | sample VirMetDEL_Nov_24_FD_184518 | JGI IMG/M metagenome (GOLD analysis project Ga0208899, IMG submission 184518) | Aqueous microbial communities from the Delaware River and Bay under freshwater to marine salinity gradient to study organic matter... | ecosystem: Environmental > Aquatic > Marine >... | reverse complement strand
TTATCCCAAGATACATCTGAATCAGTATCCTGATCTTCAATCTCTACTGTATTTTCTTCTTCAGTATTATCTAGCATTCAATTATTACCTGCTATTAAGTAGTTAACCCTACTGTATTAATCTAACATATTACTTACTAAAACGACCCCCCAGTTTGAGCATTGTTAAGAGGCTTGAGGGGTTCTGTTGGTATTGAGGCATTAAGAGGCTATCGTACCAAAGTCCTTAAAGGTTGGGCTACTGAATGCCACAGCTGCACTAGACACGGTGGCATCCGCATTAGAATCAATTGTAATTGTAGTCCCTGAAATATTTGTAATGATCTTTGTTCCTGTTACGCCCGCTATAGTGATGTGCTGCCCATGCTTCAAGCTGCTAGCATCATTTACAGTTAATGTGGCTGTGCCTGTTGTTATTGAGCCAGTTACACTAGAAAGAGTGCCAGCAGTGCCCGCAGTTGTGCAGATAACGCCTAGAACTCCAGAGGCGCTAACATTCCAATAGTCAAAGCATTGTCCTCGCTGCCATGTCTCTCTACTCGGAGCGCCTGTAATTGGGTTTTTGATAGCTGCTACTTCCATGTTAGTAAAAGCGTTGTTTCTAGTGACCTGAATCTCTGACCCTGTCGTATAAATACCGACTCCGTATAAAGCATGCCCTACACTGCCCGCCGCTGCCCCATCCGTATTCTCTACGACGTTACCATCCACAAAGCCAAAGGTTGTGGTATTGTAAGCTATACCTGAATGAGCTTGTGTGCTTGTTGAGTCCACGTTGGCATCTCTATTACAATCAATAATCGTGTTACCTACAGCCTTCCCATAATAAACCCTAGCAAAGAATATACCGGCTGTGTCTACGTTCTTGATCACGTTATTATAGGCTATGCCCATCTCGCCAAATGTGCCAGAAGCATCCCCAAAACGAATAGCATTTTCGGTCAGATTCCCAAAGGACACGTTTCTCACTTCGTGAACAGAGTTGGCAGTGTTCCCTAAATAGCAACCATAGCCACCATCTACTATGTTACCCCCATCTATAACAATTCTTTCAGGCACAGATCCGACCGCCTGTATTGCTTGATTGAAGCCTTTAATATCATTATTCAGCAGATAAGCATCATCTAGCTCATTCAGGTTAAACCCAACCACGGTATTGTTTGGGGATGTAGGTGCCACACAAACGTTATCTCTTGCTATTAATTTAGTTGGAGACCCATCACCACTATATAGACAATAACTGGTCTGTGATCCGCCAGAGGCCGTTGTGTCTATACCCTCAAAATAGCAACTATCTACTGTTAGCACTTCAACGTAGCATGGATATAGAAATACAGGAGTGTCTTGAGTGCCTGGAACTAGGGTATTCAAAAATGTGCAATCGTTAACATAGACCGCACCGCAGCTATCGCCAGAAGTCAAAAAGTTTTCTTTGGCAAAATAAACCGCCGTTGAAAAATTGTAAAACTTGCAATCACTAATCCGTACGTCATCGCACCCATAAATATTCATAGCTGTACCAGTGACCACACTAGCCCCAGCCAAATCCCCCACAAGCTCTAGCCCTGATAAGGTGACACTATCACACCCAATAAATTTCAGTTTAATAGTGCCCGCCGTAGTTGGTGCTATTTGTATCTTCATGTCTTTAAATACAATACCACTCCGATCTTTGGCTGCAAACATTCCATTGACTTGATCGTCGTTAACGTCGTTTGTGACATTGCTAGATATAACTGATGATACACCATCCCCAAACCACACCTGGCCCGCTAATATCTCTATAGTACCTGTGAGGTAGTATGTGCCCGCAGGGATATATATAGCTGTGTTAGCAGTGGCAGCCGCTGATTGAAAGGCAATTGTATCATCAGTAACCCCATCCCCTACAGCACCACAGTCCTTAACAGATACCACATTACCATTAGTTTGGTTAAACGCGAATTGTGTTGGCATTTTAATCTCCTATTGCCTTGTGGGCATGGCTTGGGGGGTCTGTTAGGCTACTCTAAAAGCTACCCAGTCAATGTTCTTTGCTGTAGTGTTGTGGTTATATAGAGTAAACCCAGCGACAGTTACAGATCCAACGCTAACAGCTCCGTCAGATGTACTTGAGTTAAGTGTCGCCATGACTTTGATTGTAGAACCCCCTGGCCATGCAGTGCCAAATGTAACCGCCGTACTTCCACCCCCAGCTACAGATGCTTCAACACCTCCCTGAGTTTGAGGAAGGGTATATTGATTATTCTGCACTACACCTGTACCTTGATTTAACTCAAAGTTACCTGGACCATCCGTTGATATTTTGATCCATTCATTGCCAAGTGTTTCAATAACTTCTGTTTCAGCTGTGGCTGTATAGTTATCTGCTAGCACTGCCTTAGCGTTGGCATTATTCAACTCTATCAATGGTGCGTCTGTAAATTCATTATTACTAAGTTTCCATTTACCAGATGCTGTAGAAACTATGTGTGCATTAGTGGTAACTGCACCTTTAAATCTACAGTTTTCTACTGTAATCAGGTTAACTGCTGAGGCGTGCGTCTCAACTATAGAGCCAGCATCATTACTCTCAAAGTACATACCGTCAATTTTCCAATTGCCTGGTACACCTCCCATCACAATACCCTTCTGAAACGCTTGAATAGAGCCTCCATAAATATTTAGCGTGCTAGATGTAGCGCCTGTAGGGTAATCTATTGCCATCTCTCCCTTAGCTGCTGCCACGCCTTCCATTTGTGGTCCAAAAAAGTGATTGTCGTTAGCTGACGCGCCCACTCTAAAGCGTATAGCCTTATTACAAGACGATGATCGATACCCGAAAAATGAATTTGATAATGCGCCATTACCCGCGCCATCACTATCAAATACCAAACCGGCACCACCTGAAGTCTTAAGACCATTAGCACCAGCTGTCTTTAGTCCCCAAAATGAACTTCTATTGCAACCATTCAGCACCACAAGAGCATCGACCATCACAGATCCTGCTGTACCATCTAAAACTCTAAGATTAGTTATTTCAAGTTGAAGTGTAACCGTGACACCTGCGTCACCAAAAGTTATTGCATCAGCCGCAGTGACACCATTCCAACGAAAAGAACTGTCAGCTGCACATGTTAACGTTCTCCTCTTCCCTGTGACCACGATAGGTGTATTGAATAGATAATGTTTACCAGACGGTACACGACACTCATACCCCGCACTTAGTGCAGCAAAGAACAAAGTTACAGCTGCATCATCATCTGTCACACCATCACCGACAGCGCCAAAATCTTCTGGTGTTACACCAGACTCTCTAAGCTTACTCTGCACATCAGTGGGAACAGCACCTGTACCTGCTGGGGTATAGGTTACATTCACAGCATCAGTTACCCTAGAAGTTAATGATACATTAGAGAAGCAATCAAACTGATCTCCATCATTTGGATCAAAGGTTAGTGTAATAGATCCAGTTGAAGTCTCAGTAAAATCTCTACCAACATCTAACTTCTGGCCATTACGAAATACCCATAGATTATTAGCAGCTGGAGTATAAGATAGTGTAGTAAAAGTACCCACCCTAGTAGAGAAAGCAGAACCTAACAAAGTCTCATTATTAGTGACTGTACCTGCAATATTAATAAAGGTAATTGCAGTAGTACCAGGAGTCCAAGTACCTGAAACAACTGTTGCATACATAACACCAGAATTATTATCCAGTACTAGCCAACCATTACCTACCTCACTAGATTCATCAAAATCTGTAGTACGTGTCCAAGCTCCAGAGTTTGCCCTATAAATACCATTCTCAGTGTTATCTGTCTGACTACGTACAAGTACCCTATCTCCAGTAACTACTGCTACAGAATCAATAGTCTGTTCACCAGATAAAGTAATATTAGCAGTTGTGGATGCTACTGTTGGACCTTTAAGAAATAAAATACTTGCAGCAGTATTTATAGCAGCTAAGTTATCATAAACAGTCTTAATGACATCATAAGACGTACCTAGATACTTATCTACAGCTACCTTACTAGTAGCCATATTATTACGAATAAGAGCCATTAATTACACCCACCCATTAGTGTCTAATTTACGGTTTAAAGTATTCTCAACATTATGTAATCCAGTATGTTTAACTAGTGCTAATGCCTCTTGGTACTTTCTGTAATACATCCCAGCTTGATTAGTCTCACCTACACCAATAGAGCTATGGATCTTATGCAAAGTGTAAGCCACTAAACAGTTTATCAACTGATATGGAATAGGAACCCATGTAGTTGCTGGATCAACATTAGTGGTATCCAATAAAGTAGGTGCTCCCCTATAAATAATATCTACAGTATTATCATCCTCAGAGAAAGGAATCTGTATAGTATTATAGGTAGGAGTAAATACAGAGTACTCCTCAAGAGCCTCATTGATAGGATACTCATCTCCTGCCTCACTAAACACATTATCAATTACTAATACATCATTGGTAAATGGATTCTCAGCAGAATCATTAATATACCTATAAAGCTCAGTTGATGTTGTATTAGTTTGAGCATAGTCTGTATGTAAAGTATACAAAGCAATATGCTCATACAATTGTAAATTTAATTGTGCAGTTCTAAGGGGTAATACTGAATAAAGTTCAATTAGAGCAAAGTTAATATTAGTAATAACCCTAGGTTGATCAATATCTTGGATACCACTTGTCTCTATACCACCTAAGGATAAATTAGCTAATTCACCATAAGTAAGGTAATTAAACACTTCGGAAAGAAACATATACCATCCTATGTAGTGTATACAAATTAATTTGAAGTATAGCCTTATATAATATAGGAGTCGAGGCTGTTACTGGTTGAACCAGAATCATCACTCCATAATGAGTTCTCTACATCATCAGGTTTAGGGGAGTCAGCACTAGGTTTCCAAGCTTTCATACTAGGTAACATAGAAATAGGGTCAATACAATCATCATGTTTAGATTTCATACCAGCTGGACTGATTAAACTTAATTCAAGCATTATCTCCATAATTACTGGATCATCTTGCATCTCTTCTGGGAACCACATCTTCTTAAGCTTAAACATAGGTTCCATAACCATAAATCTAACCATCTTATTAGTGTTAGGTCTAATACCTGGTTTGTTTGAATTATGATCAGAGGCAAGAGTAAAATAATTATTCCTAACCATCATCTGTTCTTGAATCCAAGGAATAAAACCTCCTTGCTGTCCTGTAACCTCTATACCAACACTCTGAGGTCTATATATCTGAGCCAATCTAAACAGATCATTGATATTCTCATTCATGGTCTGCCTTTTACATATACCATCTACCCATAGCCAATCGCCATTAGCATTATATGCCCATACAAATATAGTACTAAAGTCTGCACTAGTCTCTTTACTAGTAGCAAAGTCGGTAGTGATATAAAAGTTAAACATCCCTTTATTGTGTAATACATTATTACGCTTATACCAAACTATATCAGAATCCAATATTACACGATCATCATCACTCATGATACGTAACATTAATTCCTGGTTAAAGTCAGCTACCCTACCTTGTTTCTTAGCAAACTCATATTGCTCTAGTACATACTCATAATTAAATCTATCAGGCCATGCTCCTCTAAAATCCTCCTTTCTACAAGGAAACTCTTCACATACAGGAAATACAGATACATGCCATGCACCACTCTCTACTGCTTTATACAATGGATCTCTAGAGTTAAATGGAGTACCACTCCATATAGTTTTAGATCTAGTAGGATGTAATGCAAAGTTAACTGCCTTATTAACCGTAGACTCTATAGATTCAATAATAGTAGTTGATCTAGCATCCTCATCTGATACCAAGTCATCCAGAACTGCTAATTGAGGACGTTTACCCATCTCCTTAGCACCACGTACACCCGTTTTTCCTCCGTACGCCTTTATTATTAGAGTACTACCATCTATATTTTTAAACTCCCATCTAATATCAGTAAACCTAGTATAAGGGATATATTTCTTAAGAAATTCAGAATTTTCCCATCTAAACTCTAAATTCTTACGCATATTCTTAACACCATTCTCAATGGAGTCGGATACATATATAGCTAAATCAATCTTACCAAATCCAGGTATCTCTCCATAAACAGCTATATATAAAAATAAGTACTCCCCTAGTACAGTAGTATTATGTGTAACTATGTAATCTCCTGCTAAATATGTATGAGTAGCGTTATCTACTGCAATACATTGACTTGGAATATCTTCAATATCAGGGATAGGGGTAATACTAACAATACCTACTTTATTTTGGGACTTAAATAATTGTCGATTAGCTTTACGAGGTAAATGAAATACTCGCTCATTAATTCTAATATTAACTCTATAACTATTATCCATAGGAGTACAGTTAGCTATGCCCCCCAAAGAGCGTACTAAATCTACTACCCCTTTTGCTAATGCCAATGAATTACTACTAAATGCAATACCTCCATTAGTATAGCAAGTGCCATCTGTATCCATTAATCCACGTAGTAATTCTAGTCGCTGGTTATGGGACCCACAAAAATATTCAGTAGGTATAAATTTATTATCCCCATGGACATTAATACCTAGCATCTTAGTAATTTTACCTAATTTTTTAATACCTTGTGTACGTACACTAGTATTCCGTTTATCAATATAAATACTTCCAAATTCATATGGAATTTTATTTAGGTATGTATCGAAATCGTCAATATGGCCATGTAAACGAACATACCCAGTATTACTATCTATAGATCCATCTCCAAGAATAGCTCCCAATGTATACGGGTCAATTGGGAGAGTTTTTTCTGAATACTGGATACTTTGGTTGGTAGGAATCCAAAAATTACATTCAAATCCTTTAGGGTTTTTAAGGGTTTTTTTGCGATCGGTTGTAATAGCGTATTGGAGTAATTCTTTAGTACTTAAATTACGCCGTTGATACTCAGTAACACATTTCCCCTTTCTCCCCCCATACCTGACTTTACGTTTATGAATTACAGTATTTATATGATCTTCACTAACTATTAATTGCCTTCCATCTTTCAAAAGAATTTCATACATAGGTTTATGGAAAACCTCACTTTTAGCGGTAACTTTGGTACGCTTACCATCTTCCCCAATAATAAAATCCCCCACTTTTACATCTGCAATTGTAGTTTTACCTGTATCTGTAAATAATACAGTATCAAGAGGTAAAGCTTTAGCAAGACCCCTTGAGCACATATTAATAATCTTTTTATTATCTCCAGCTACCTTATCCAACATACGATAGTGGACTACAGGAGTCTTATGCTCTTCTCCTTCAGCACCATTAACCAACTTAATAAAGATGATGAAATCTAAAGCAAACTCACTAGGAGAATACGAATCATCTGGAGCATATGAGACTGTATTAAGCCAATCTTCTACAGACTTTTGAGTAATCTCCATTAATCCAATACCTCCCCTTCAATAACTGTAATTAACTTACTCTCAGCTACCTCCTTAGTATCCATAGCTCCTGCTTCAAGCATAAGCCTTTGCTGTTTAACCAATTCTAAGGTACTAGCTCTCAACTCATCTATAGCAGAATCCTGCTTAACATTAACATCCAATTCAATCTTAGAAGTTTCAGGCATCTTAAGATGGGTTAACAAACTATTAGCAGCATCACTCCTAACTTTAGGACTAACCTCATCATCAACCATCAAAGCAGCTTGAACATTAATAGCTTTTTGATACAAATCAGCATTCAAAACATGGGTAGGAACTAAAGTCTGGCTATAAATCTTATTAACCAATTCAGTCTTATTGTAAGCAGAAGAAAAGCTACTAATCTGCCTATTATCCATCCCCTCACTAACCATCCTATTATATCTATCAGGAAAGGTCTTACAGTATGCCTCTATATTACTTGATCCAAGTAATTTATGACTAACATACCTAACTGCACTCACATAACTAGTAAGCTTATACCTACCATCATTCATAACAGAGGTATAACTTAACAGATTATCCCTAAAATTCTCCCTCAATTGAGGATCAGCAAGTAATCCATTAATATCATCTATAATTTCATCTGTTACTGTACACTTCTTAGGTAATACCCTTAAGAACTGCTCTTTAGTTAATACCTCAGAGGTAGTAGATAAATTCATACTAAACACTCCCTACCTAAGCCAATTTAAGTCTACTTTCTAAGATATGCGCATACTTACTCATAACTACCATCTGCTTACTTAATAGCCCTCGTTGGACTATATTTAATTCAGTAAACTTAGAGCTACTAGTAAACTTAGATAATTTAACCATTTTCTCATTAAGATCATTATATTCTTCTAATAACTCATCAACACAGTCACTCATTTAATAATCCTTGCTCATATTGAACCAATCTATTAGCGTAATCCAATAACTTCTTAGCCTCTATTAATGGATCATCTTTCTCACCATACCTACAGGTATACCTATCAAATTGAGCCAACATCTTAGCCCTAAATACCCCAGGAGCATGTTCTCTAGCCCATCTATCAATTAGATCCTCTTTGGATTTACCTAAATACCTATCCTGTTTAGTACTAGCAGTACTTGATGCAGATGTAATCTGATAACAAGTATCACCTACCTTTATAGGTAATCCAGTATCATTGTAATACTTAAATACCATAGGCAACTTATCATCTGATATATCCCAATCTTTAAACGAACCATATGGATTCTTATTCATATACCTACTATACCTCGTTATATCTCTCATTAATTTTACCAAACATCACTATAGATAACTGACCATCCAAACAATGTGATACCACAATATAAAATATCATCACTACACATATCATACACCGGACCTTGGATCTTAAACTTACTATCATTCCAAGTCTTATCTCTTAAAAACAGTTTCCAGACTCTCCTATAATTACTCATATTTCCACTTCTCTATTTAGTAAGTTACCTAGATAGAATGATCTCTCCATACTACACATAGCTGTCCATAACTTAAGGTCATTAGGTGCATCACTAGCTACCCAACCTATTGAATCATTCTCTGTATAGCAAACAGCTATACCATTAATAGATCCAGATTTAATTGATTCAACTATCCCCTCCAATACCTCTAGAGCATCCTCATTTACTCGTACACCTATTGGTTTAATATTACCCATACTTACCCCCCAATGTTTAGTTAAGTTAGCATTAAGGGTAGGTTATGTAAAGGGGGAATAAATAGTCAAATAGACTAGGTTAATATTTAATCAGAAAACTATTTTGAAATTTTAAAAATTTTATATATTTAGATTCAACTTTTTTGAAATTTTTAAAATTAGGTATTGGCTAAGTACTCACTACCTAGCAATACCAAAAGCACACATACCCCCCCTATCCATCAGGAGTAACTATCTTTTTTCCTACTCATTTTTGTGTAGTGGCAGTTAACTTAATACCTTATAAGGAATACCACCATGACTAAGCAAGTAAACGAGAATATCCCAACAGTAAGTGCAATGGACATTGGACTGTTTGCATCGTTCAAATACGTACTAGTAACCATCTTTGGTTCAATCGTTAAAGCAACGCAAGTCATTGATACTACTCTAGATGTAGCTCAAGATTGTGTAGATACTACTCAAATTTATTCATCATCAATGAAAGCATCTGCAAGTCTTACAACCGAACAACAATTAGCTCAACTTAGCCGTGAGACTAACTCCGAAGCTACACCATTCAACTGATCAACCAACCCTCTTCGGAGGGTTAACCAATGCACGTAGTGCACACTTCCAAGCACACTTAATGCACACTTAATGCACACTTAATGCACACTTCTAAGTTCTAAGATAGAACTTCTAAAGAGTAAGAACCTCTTACACACTAATCAAGAGCATTTTCATGATCAGGTAATAATCAACCATCACTTTTAATGGAGCATCTAATGGAAATTCGAATACTTACTAACAAGAAGTACTCAGTAATAGAACTCTTAACTAACTCAATAGGAGAAGCTCTTTACCATACTCACAATACTCAAGGACCACATAGAGTATACATAGACCACAATCAGGTCTCATCAGAAGAACTTCTAACCTATAAAGAAGGGACTACTTATGGCATATCTACCCAAACTGGAAACATCTATAAACAACTAGGTAAAGAACTCTACCTATACAGACCATTGGATCAAGGATATAGCTTAGTAATTCAAGGAGATGGATCAATTCAATCATTAATCAAACAATACGAAGGTAACCAGATATGGCCTTAACAGTAGTAGCACTAATCATACTAATAGTATTCCTATCAGTAGGAGCTATAGAAATCATAAAAACAAGGGATGACTCTAGGTATCCATTAGTACTAGCTGTACTCCTCTTATGGAATACAATAATCCTAGCTTTAGTAGGAGTAGTAATCCACCTAATAACATTCCAACTCGCATAATTAATACTTCCAATGTATTAATATACTCAACCGTTTAGCTCGCATAACGTTTAGCGTACTGCTGAAATGGTGTCTTGTCTACGGTTATAACCTCAAATAAATGTAATCAATAGTACTATTCATCTAATGAATATAGGTCATATTATGAACATAGATAAACTAAGAGCTGAACATACAAGGATGAAAGAAACCTTAGAGAAGTTGGCTCAATGGAAGTTACCTGCTGTATGTAATCCAAATAAAACCTATGAAGAGGAGTTTGGATTAATAGGAGTTAAAGGCTTCATTACAAGTACAGCTAATCAATCACTAAGAGGTATACACAATGAACGATAGAAAGTATGGATTTATGTTAGTTGGAGTAATGGTACTAATATGTACATCTGAATACATTGTAGAGGTTATAGCCTCATATCCAATGTAAGCCTCTCTAAGCAACAATCAATCTAAGGGTAGCCATAGTATTGGTTACCCTATAGATCCTCTCACAAAGCAATACAAGAGCTAAAAGCAAGAGCATTTTTGTGAAGTGGTAAATCCAAAACATAACTTAATTAAATAGGGTAAATATTATGCAAGTACGTAAAGAAAGTTCAAACAATCAAAAGAAAGCTGATGGGTTCTTAAATGTAGTATTGGTAGATGCTAATGGACATCGTCATAACTTCAAGATGGGTATCCCATTATACTCAGAACGTAAGATTGATGGTGTATTACTTAATGATCCTAAGATGGTAGATAGACTTACTATCGATAACATTGAATTAGTAGTGAATCCATTAACAGAAGCTGTAGATCCAGTATTCTAACCAATATACCAGGCCAACCTTAATTGGTTGGTTCTGGTTTAAAAGCACACAAGCATGTCTATCTTGGTGTAACTCCTTACTTTTATTCCTTAATTTTTGTGAAGTGGTAGTTAATATTAACTCTTATCTGGAGGGTACTCCTATGTTTGAAGCACAGTATAGAACGGAACTTAAATACAGTAAGAAACATATTAAAGATGTAGTACTAGAGGAGGTAAATTTAGAAAGTCCTATTATAAAAGACTTAATGAAAAGTATTGATGAATATAGAACAGGGGAATATTCATATGGTAGTAAATGTAAAAGAATACAGGGACTTAAAACATCTAGTTTAAAGTTAGCAATAGATTTAACTGTAATAGTATTAACTATTGAAGCGGAAGTATCCCCAATACAAGTAGTTATATCTCAGCTAATTAGCAGTATGCATTATAAAAACATATTGGATGCAGTTAAGACAGCAGCTGAGATTATTGCTGTATGTGAAGGAGAGTTGTACTCCTTACTTCATAGCAGTAATGAAGATAATGGTACAGGTACATTAAGTATTAAACCAAACTATGAAGTAAGTACTAATGTACGTAAGTTTATAGATGGTACTAAGTATTTACCACCTATGGTATGTAAACCAATCCCTTGGAAGAGTAACTATGAAGGAGGTCATCTTACAGGAAGTGGTAATGTTGTATTAGGTAGTATTAATCATACTCCTAGAAAACAAAACCTTAATACTATTAATACTTTACAGAAGATAGCTTGGAGTATTAATACTGATGTATTGGAGTTTGTAGAAGAGTCTAAGAAGATATTAGATAGTTCTGAGAAGAAAGCTAACTTCTTAAGATTAGTGGAGACTAGTGAAGAAGTATATTCAGAACTATTGGATCAAGGGAATAAGTTCTACTTCGTATGGAAATATGACTTTAGAGGTAGGAGCTATTCACAAGGTTATCATGTGAATCTACAAGGAAACTCTTACCGTAAAGCATTGATAGAGTTTCATAATAAAGAACTACTTACAGAGGAAATAGTTAAATGAATGAGTACATATTAGTTGGATTACTTAGTGCATCAGCCGTTTGCCATATCTATTGCTGTGCCAAAATACGTTTACTTACTCAGGGATGTATATTTCTAAACAGGCATTATGGGAAAGTTACATCATATCTAGCTGATGAGTTAAATACATTACATGATCGAATTGATAAATTAGAGGATAAATAATATGAAGTATTTCAGTGGATTAGATTACTTAAGAATTGATATAGCTAATTGTTTTGGATTAGATAAAGAGACTTGGGATCATAGATTAGCTTGGTTTCATATGAATGTTGATAGCTTGGAGGACATTATACCTAAAGCAGATGAACCATATCTAATGGCTAAAGCTGTTATGGCTTATAGGAGTAGTATGAATGGGAATGAGACAGGTCATAACATGTTCCTAGATAGCACAGCATCAGGTATTCAGCTAATGGCTTGTCTATCAGGATGTAGAGAGACTGCTCTAAGGACTAATTTGATCCATACAGGGAAAAGAGAGGATGTTTATACCTATGTTGCAGATAAGATGAATGCCTTACTAGAGCCTTCTGAGGCTGTTGTAAGAGGTGATATCAAGCTTCCAGTTATGACTAACTATTATTGTAAATTAACCCAAGATACTCTCTCAGAAGCTCAACAGAAAGCTTTCTATACTGTATTGGAGGAAGGATTTACAGGAGCTGAAGAAGTTAAGAACCTACTTCAAAGCTGCTGGGATAACAATGCTTTAGAGCATAGTTGGGTAATGCCAGATGGGCATAAAGTAGTCTGTAAGGTTAAGGAGATGGTTAATGCTAGAATAGAGGTAGATGAATTAGACCATACTACCTTTACCTATAGATTTGAATCCAATCAACCTAGTAAGATTAGTAGTCCACTTTGTGCAAATGTAATCCACTCTGTAGATTCCTATGTAGTAAGAGAGATGGTTCGTAAGGCTAAGCTGAGAGGCTTTGAGTTGGCTCATATCCATGATTCTTTCTGCTTTAGTCCTAAGTATGGGAATATAGTTAGAGAGCTGTACAGGAGCATACTAGCTGAGATAGCAGATAGTAGCTTACTAGCAGATATATGTAGTCAGATTACTGGATCAAAGGTAGTTATAGAGAAGTCTACTAATGATCTTAGTAAATATATCAGAGAGAGTGAATACGCACTTAGTTGAGTAAATACTATGCAATGTAAAGATTTAGATACTATACAAATACTTAATTTCATTAACATTCATGGAGGAATTGGCTGTACTTGGTTTGATTTACCAGATACTCCTAGATCAATAATTAATGCAGTATCTAACACTATACCACCTAAACTATTATTAGCTAAATTAAAAAAGCTACGTAAACAGGGTTTAATTGTTGGGTGTTGTTGTGGATGTAGGGGAGATTTTCATATAACTAGTAAAGGTACAGAGTATATAAAATAATCAAGTATATAACCCTGCATCTGAGGGGTTTTTAATTAAATTGTATACTCATTAGGGCAACCATCCGGTTGCTTTAGTGAGTTTTTTTTTTATTAAAGGGAGATATTATAAACTAATGAAATCATTATATATATTTGATATGGATGGTACTTTAAGTTTAATAGACCATAGAACACATATAATAAATGAGACGTCCTCAGATAAGTGGGATAGGTTCTATAAACTTTGTGAAAACGATACTCCTAACATACCTATACTTGAAATAATGGAAACACTCCAGGTAAATCACGAAATATGGGTATTTACAGGTAGAAGAGAAAGTGAACGTCAATTAACAATTGATTGGCTAGATAAATATTCTTCATTAGGAGCACTGTTTAAGTATTACCCAAATAAGTTAGTTATGCGTAGTAATGGTGACTATACCAAAGACTGGTTATTAAAAGAACAGTGGTTAAATTCTATGTTAGATATTGATAAAAATAGATTAAAAGCTGTATTTGAAGATAGACAGCAAGTAGTTGATATGTGGAGAAATGCTGGAATCACTTGTTTACAAGTAGCTCCAGGTAAATTTTAATAAAATTCAGTAAAGAGAGATATTATGACTAAACAAGAATCAGCAATAATAACTGCGTATACAGGGATACTAATAGGACCATTTAGTGCTTTTCATGAGTATGCAGAGATACTATTAGATAGACCTATTTTTACTCATCAATTTCCTGACTTAATGGAGGAGATTAAGGATAAATCTAAAGAAGACTTCTTTAATTTAATGGAATCTATTGAGAGATAAGATTATTAAGAAGCACATCCGTGCTTTGTTGTGATAAGAAATAGAACATGTATAAGAAGAATTATAATAACTAAGTACTTCTTATAAGAAGTATAAAAAGAAGCTCCACCTCGCAAACTGATACCTCTATCTCTGTATATTAATCATACAGATTTAGGGGTTATTTTTTATTTAAAATAGAACTTCTATAGAACTTCTAAAATAAGTCTACCTCAATCCTAACTTTTTAAAACCAATAAAAAAGCATTAACCTACCCTCAAGACTAACTACCTAATTTAATCCAAAATTCTATTTAATAGATTTGATTAAACTTTAATCAATAATATGTATAAATATGGAGAAATAGAATGATAAAAATAGATTGGAAGCAGGTATGCAAATCTCCTGGGTACATCTCTCTAAAAGCCGCATATAAAAGAGATGTTGAAGAAGCCGAAAGATATCGACAACGTTTTAATAGAAAGCCTATGCGTGAGAAAGCTGAATTTCTAGAGCGTTTCAAATGGGTAATCTCACGAGCAATGCACTATGCATACCACCAAAACAGAACAGTTGAAGATGTTCTAAACGAATGGGAAGCAAAAAGAGATGGTTCGTGGTGGTTGAATGCCTATCAAGAAGGGTGGCAACCGAGATTGAATAGTAAAGACTCTCCGTTCAAAGGCTTGAATCCAAAAACAGTAAAGAGGATGTATAAGAACCGATACGGGAAAGATTGGTCAACCGTTTATCGGCAATCAATGCTGCAAAATAGATCAAAGAACAAACGCTGGTCTTCTGAAGCAAAGAAGAGAGCAAAAAGAATGTGAGCTTACAACTTATTGTAAGTGACAAAAGAGTCTGTAAGGCGATTGCTCGAAGGGAAAAATACAACCCATAACATGTAGCGATGTGAACGGTTGGGATAAGTACCAGATTGGAGATGTAACGTTACTAAACGCTAATAATGTAACGGTGAATTTCCTTGTGAAGACGCCCGTAAACCGCTTTAACATACATACCTTCGGGGCTAACGTGACAACAGTTCAATCGCCAAGGTAGTTAAAGCACTAATTAATTGGAGAAATATAATGCTAAACAAAGACGAATATAGGCAAGTGATTAATCAAGTTAAGAAAGATATTGAACCGCACATAGAAGCTCTACTAGTTGCTAATGAGGAGCTTACTAGAGAGGCATACCATGGGATGTTAAATAATATCAATGATATTGTATTGAATATTATGACTACACGTATGCCAAGAGCAGGATACAGAGATCAGGTTAATCAAACTAAAGCAGCATCTTGGTTAGGTATAGCAAGAGGCACAATGCAATCATTAATTAAACAGAGGGATAGTAGAAATGATTGAGATTACTAAGCGATGTAAATTTAGTGGTGAAACCGTACTTATCTCTAATGAAGAAAGAGGTCGTCATGCTTACGAATTGAATCTGATTAAGCAGCCTAGCTATCATGATGGTACTCCTAGACCTAGCTGGGAAGAGCTTAATCCATTAGCTAAACGTACCTGGAGAAAGAAGAAAGGTAATTTAACATGATTGAAATTAATGGATTAAGTGATATTACATTGGTATCAGTATTTAATTCTTTAGGGCTAACAGTAGCATTAGCTATTTGTTTAATAGCTATGACTATAAATAAATATAGGAATAAAGATACTAGTACAGATGATTTAATAGCACTAATGTTTATAACATTGTTAATAACTATGGTTATAAATTTAATACTTTTAATACATTGTTAGGATTAAACAATTATGGATATTAATGATATTGCGTTATATGCAACTGATCTTGAAATAGTGGATTCTATAGCTTGGGCAATAGAAGATGATCCAGAGAGTATTAATATTGGATCTATATTGGAATCAATTAAACAAGGATACCTTAAAGATCTTGGTAATAAGATGATTGAATATTTTGAAGGTGATCAAGAATTTGAAAGTAGAAAAGTTGAAAATGAAAAGTTACTTAATGAGTTAGATTCAATTAAATAGTAAAGGTGAGTCAATGCCTGATAAAACAGTTAAGAATGTACAACAATGTAATCATGAATTCACAATTACATTTAGAAGTATTAATAAGAAAGTATGTAGGTTATGTAAAGCTTCAATTGATTGGAAATTAAAAGAAGGGCAGAAACCTCTTATAACATCAAGTAAAGATAGAGGACTGTAACTAGTAATACAGTTAATCCATTAATAGGAGATACAATGAAATACTTTGTAATAGTTTTAATGTTATTAGTACAGGGTTGTGGTGGAGGTAAGATGGTATCCCTAAGTTGGGTACCTCCTAGTTACAACGTCGATGGTAGTGAATTAGCAGAGGCCGACATATCGCACTACGAGCTAAGATGGGGCACTGAGCGCGATAACCTAAATCACAGTAAGATAATTAAAGCACCTAGCAATCAAACAGTAGTAAAGCTAGTGCCGGGAACATATTACTTTAGAATAACAGCGATAGTGTACGAAGGTGTGACAAGTGATGAGTCTAATACGGTGACAAGAGGGGTGGGTCTATGAGTTTCACTACATTCAAAGATGTCAATTCAACAGGTACCGGCTATAAGTGTAGTACCTGTGGTTTTGAGAAAATACTGCACGACGGTGCATATAGTGTGTCCGATTTAGATCATGATTGTAGCAAGGTGATTGACCAATATACATGGGATCTTTCAGTTGAGAAAGCATCCGGCATCAATGCTCTTCCAGAAAGCATCAAAGTGAATGGGGAGACCTATAAAAGGTATGTCAAAAAGGAATATAAAAAACTCCAAGCCGAATGGTACGAGAAGGGGAGGAAAGTTGGTCGTGAGTCACTGCAAGACGAGTTAAGGGAACTTTTAGGGCTGACTAATTTAGATGATGACATGAGTGGGAGCGGAGATTAAATGGAAACACTACTAACACCAAGTGAACTGCTAGTTGTTATGATGTTGCTATCTTTCATTGGAGTACTATATCTGGCTTATAAGGATGGTGGTATCAAAAACGTTATAGAAATACTTAAAGTATTGGGCATAATTTGTTGGTGCATAATTCTGGTAAGTTTAACGTTTCAAGTAGTTTGGTCGCGAGAACCTGCACCTATAAATATAACGGGGGAATAATTATGATTATTAAAACAAATGATTCGAGAATCAACACACGATTGATGAGTGTTTGGACTCAACATGAGAATAAGATCAGATTTTATGAGATAGGATGCTCTTCTGGTTCAGTTACTTTTACGCTTGTGCTTAAGGATGCGGATGTTGCTTTGAGTGCTATGCATGAGATTGATAACGCAATTGATGCGGGTTGTAAATTGTTGGATTTAGATGAAGATCTACCAACGCATCTAATCGATAAGTCAACAAAGCCAAAAACTTTCACAGTAAAATATAGAGGCATGGTAAACGATTACGTTAGTGTTGACGCTAAAACAGCTGCGACAAGCTTCATGATGGAGCTTAATGTCCAAGTTGGTGATGGGTTAACTGTTGAATGCGAAAACGGGGTTAAGAAAATGTATACAATTGAACGTTCGGCAAAATTAATTGAGGTCAATCGTGACTAAATCAATCGAATACGCAGACCGACTAGTTAATGATGTGCGCGATGCCAGTATGATTTTTTTAGCGGATCAAAATCGGAGACTTAGAAACGAAAACGAGATTCTAAAAAAAGAGCTAGATAAATTTAGAGAGATATATAGGGGGAGAGAAAAATGAACTTAATTGAAAGCGTATACAACGAACCGGATAAATGGAGTTTGAGTAAATACACTTTAATACATGAATCTGGTGCTGAATTATGGACTTGCAGTGGTGTATGGTTTTGTCAGCCTCTAGAAGGGTATTACAGCATGATCAACAGGTTTAGAGCTTGGAGAGCATATAAGTGGTGGGTCAAGAACGCGCCAGTCGAAAAATTAAGCGTATGATTTCTGTAGCGTGAAAAAAGAGTGGTGGCACAAACACAAGCAAACAATCAAAGAGGAATATGACAATGCTTAAACTAGTTAAAGGTGTGATCGAATGGGGCAGCGAGAAAGGTATTCATGCAAAGCTAAGCGCTTCCAGTCAGCTTGTGTTTGCGATTGGTGAGCTATGCAACGAACTACCCGACGCTATCGCTAAGGGTAAATCGGATGATGAAATTAAAAAAGAACTCGGAGATGTAATGGTTTTTTACATTAACTATCTAGTGATTTATCGCGATGCTTCAGCGGTATATATAGCTAAACGCGTAGAATCGGCGGCTACGTACGATGGTGGCTTTGATGCTGATAATGATCTCGCTGAAATCATTATCGATGGACTTAGAGATTCAGTAAACGGAAGCTATTCACTTGGTTTTTTTAGAATGCTTCACGCTATCGCAGATAGACTCGACGCTACACTTGAAGAATGCTTACAACTAGCGCACGACAAGAACGCTAAACGAAAGCATAAAATGCAGAACGGTAAGCTTGTTAAAACAGAGGATTTATAATATGAATAACTTTGGTTGTTGCGTCGATATGGATAGCGGTAGGCGTGCTATATGACGCTAAACAAAATAGAAGTAGCGCTAGCTTGGCGCTTAATTTATTCGGCTTGTATTTTTTTGGCGTAGTAGCAGGGGTTACTTTGTTTGGGGAACTGCTTGTGTATTTTGATTTAATATGTTCGGCGCAAGGTTAGTCTACATTTATTTTTTAAGGGGTGAGTAAAAATGGATATAAAATACGGAAGAAAACGAAGCGGTATAAAGAGAGAGATTCAAAGAAAGATAAAAGATTGGACTTCAACCATTGACGATGAATCCATTATTAAGATAATTGAAAAGGACGCAATTCTAACAGGTGGTGCCATTGCTTCAATGCTTTTAGGGGAGAGAATAAACGATTGGGATTTTTATTTTAGGACGAAAGAGTCTACGCTTAAAGTAGCTGAATACTACGTTAAGAAGTTTAACGAAAGCAAGAAGCTGGAAACCGCCACAGGTGTTAGTGACTGTGCGCCTAAAGTGTGCGAGGAGGTGATCACTAATTTGAAAGGGGCAGAAGAGGAGCGAGTCGTTATATTTATGAAGTCGAGCGGTGTAGCTAGCGATTCGCAAGGAACTTACCATTATTTTGAAAACCAATCAGTTGAAAAATTGGAAGAATTTGCGGAAACATTGCGAGAAGACGAGAGCAATAAAACAAGACCAAAATACAGGCCCGTTTTTTTATCTCAAAATGCAATAACGCTGAGCGATAAAATTCAGCTGGTGATAAGATTTTATGGTGAGCCCTGCGAGATTCACGACAATTATGATTTTGCGCACGCCAAATGCTACTACGATAAAGGAGAGAATCTACTGCATTTTGACCCAGAAGCGATGGAAGCAATGCTAAGCAGAACACTTATTTATCGGGGGTCTTTGTACCCTATCGCGAGCATCTTTAGGATGAAAAAATTTATAGAGCGCGGGTGGAGGATAACAGCAGGGCAGCAATTAAAAATAATGTGGCAAATTGCTGAAATTGATATGACCTCTCATCAGGTGTTAAGAGAGCAGTTAACTGGAGTCGATCAGGCTTACATGATTGAGCTAATAAAAGCTCTTAAAAATGTTGAGCCGGAAAAGATTAATAGCAGTTATGTTGGCACCATTATTGATCGTATTTTTGATTGAACTAGTTTGGGAGAGAATTAAAATGAAAACATTAGGCGAGATGACAGAAGACGAACAAAACGCTTTGTTTAGAGCGAAGTATATTCACGGTAAGGTTATTGAATTTAAGCCGCTCTTAGGCGATCGGTGGGCTGAATGTGATAAACCAACCTGGAACCCTGATTGTTGTTACAGAGTTAAACTAGAACCCGCGTCAATAGACTGGGATCATGTTCGTGATGATCTTATAGAGTTGAATTTCAGTAGAGGATGGCGGCTGGAAAGTCAAGGAGGGGTGAAGAGCGTGCCGGCTACTGTATTCGCATCATTTAAACCGGGCGATATTGATACGGTCGTGTATAGACCCGGATGCGAGCATCTTTAGGATGAAAAAATTTATAGAGCGCGGGTTGCAGAAAGGCGCATGCCAATTCATTCACGTGCTGAATTGACGCGGTGTAGGCCGCACCGTTGCGGGTTCGAATCCCGCCCCGCGTTCCAATTTCTTAAAAAATAGGAAATCAATAAAATGAAACAAACATTAACTTTAATACGTGGAACCCCTGGGAGTGGAAAAACCACTCTAGCGCGAATGATGTGCCACGCTTACGGAAATTGCAATTTGCTTCATGAATCTCCATATTGTTTTTATTATGAGGCCGACATGTTCATGATTGACAATCAAGGAAGATATAAATTTGACAGAGATAAACTCAAATATTGTCACGATACTTGTTTTGAAAACGCTATAGCTACATTGAAGGATGGTTACAACGTAATAGTTAGTAATACATTTGTTAAGCGGTGGGAGATGGAACGCTATCGAATAGCTGCTGAAGAGCTGAACATCCCAGTTATAGAAATAGTGTGCAAGGGTAGATTCAAAAGCACTCATAATGTTCCAGCGGAAACCGTGCACAGAATGGAAAGAGAATTCGAGTTTTAAACACAAGTAAAGCAGCAAAAAAAACATAAATCAGGAGAAAGAATAAATGCCACTCTTAATACTATTTGCACTCTGCTTAGTTATTTCAATCATAATTACAGAAAGAGACAATCCTAAAATACCGGACTGGTTTTTGTGTGTAGCAATACTAGCAGTCGGGTTTCTTAGCGTTTGCTTTTGGGAGGTTTTGACATGAGCAGTTACTGTCAAGCATGCGGTACGCCGCAGTTGAGTGACGCTGACATTGAACGCGAGCGGAGACGTAACGAGAGCAGACAGGAGGATATAAGGTTACTTAAGAGGGCGCTACGCAAATTAACGGGCGGTGATAAAAACGTAATCGCTAAACTGCTCGATGAAGTTGCAAGCAACGACACATATGGACCAAGCTATAGAGAGACTTAAAATGAAAGAATTCGCGAAACTATTTAATCACGATAGATTTGGGCGGATACTCGTTGTTGCTGACAGAAGTGAAGATGAGGATGGAATCTGGAAACCGAGAATAACAATAAGGTTCATGACCCCAGCGTTAGGGATTGCCGCTATTGATTGTTTTTTTGAAGATTCAGAAAACGGCTACAATAAGCGGAACGCAGGCTTTAAAGATATGGATGTGAACGCAGCTGCAAAAGTCATCGAGCCAGTGATTGAGGACCTGTTATGAACTACTACTACAAAGAGAAAGACCTGAAAGTTAAATTTTGGGACGCAACCATTGAAGAAATTAAAGACCTAGTATTTTACAAGTCTGAAATAGCTCACAGCCTCGAGAACATAGTTATAAATGGTCAGCTATACAGTTGTCATTGCACTAGAAAACATGGCGACGACAAGTTCATAATGGTTGAAGAGTTAAACATAAAGAAATCGCCAGCGGACACTAAATTTAAAGATGAAATCACTTGTCCTTTTTGTGGTTACGAAGTGCGTGATAGCTGGGAAATGTCGGACGATGATGAAATTGATTGCAATGGTTGTGGGTCCCAAATCAGATACCGCCGCATAGTCGATGTTAGCTACAACTGTGAGCCAATCAAGCTGAACGATGAAGCTGTGGCTGTTTAGGGGTTATAAAAATGTTAATCGGTAAAAGATGTAAATTCAAAAGTCAAAAATGGCAAAACGGTATTCTGTGCACTTCTGTAGAAGAAGGCGTGATTGTGTCGGGGCCGCTAGTGGATGATCACAGTGCGTGTGGAGACTGGCTCGTTTTAATTTTACTAAATGACGGATCTCTATGCAGGATGAATACTGATTGCATTAAAGTTATTGTTTGAATTAAAGCAAAGCAAAGGTAAATGGATACGAAGGTGTTCAGCTTTGATATTGATGGCGGAGCAATTAAGTGACTAACAACATAGAACCAAGACAGCTAAAATTTAAGGTGTGGGATGAAAGCCTTGGAATGTCTGAACCTTTCGAACTAGGTGCACATAGGGTTGTATTTAACCATCACAAAACCAAAACAATCAGTAATATAGATCTGTCCATGCGGTTCCTACAATTCACGGGGCTAAAAGATTGTGAGGGTAATGAAATTTATGAGGGTGATATAGTTAAGTGTTCGAACCAGCTTGACAACTTACTCGTCAGCTTTTGTCACGGAATATTTTACGCTTCAAATAAGTTTGTGGCCGGTGATGTAATAGGATATAGACCTTACAATTATACAATAGTAGGCAACATTTACGAAAACCCTGAATTGTTAGAAGCTGGAGAGATTAAATAATGGTTAAGTTAATGGAAGTAATTGTTTTTTTAATTAAAGTGATGGCTCTGGGGTGTATTGGTTACGGGGTGTCAGCAATGTTTTTTGATTTTGGCGGAGTGTATGAGTGTGTGCGCGTAGAAAATGTAGACGAGGATAATTAAATAATGGGCAACTTACTTAGGGTAGCCGTTTTATTTCTATTTGTTTATGGCTTATCGTTAATGGTTAGCTATTTAGGTGATACGGGTGGCCCGGCATATAAGTGCGTATGCGTAGAGCCTATCAACGAGGGAAGCTAAATGAAAGAACTAAGAAACGGGGCAGAGCTTGCTATAATCGCAGTTGAGCGAGAAGTTAAGCGACTGGAGAAGATTGCGAAAAAAGCCGAGGCTGAGATTAACGAAACCATGGACGCGGGGTTAACAATTATCGACGCAAGGAGGGAGGCTTTAAAAGTAGTGAAAGGGTCCAGCTTGCAAGTCGTTAAAACCAAAGCGTTAGAGGATTTAGCGGAAGTTGAAAAGAAAGCGCTAGCAGCGGGGAAGAGAGATTTATTACCTTTGATAGATAAAAGCACCGCGGCTAAAATTGAGCTAGATTGTTTAAAACGTGAATTGTCGAATATGAAGCGGCGGCACAGGATTATAGGAGCATAACTATGTGGGCTGTAATTTCATTGTATATCTTAACATCCATCGGCGTTAGTTTGGCGGTGGGGAAGCTAATTAGAGAAGGAGGTAGAGATGATGAGCAGGATTGATGTAATCGGGCAGAATGGAAACGACGGCGATCATTATGAGGCTTTTTCAGTTTGCGAAAAATGCGGGGAAGAGATAAGCGGGGGTGACTTGCAAATTAGCAAAACTGCTTGTCATCAGTGTAGAGCGGAAGAGGCTAAATTAATGTTAAACGAAAAAGGAGAAGCGAAAGATGATTAACAACCTGATTTGGTTCGCTATATTGGTGGTAGCAACAATCGGAGTAGTGCAAGGAGATCCAAACCTTAACTCGCTAGCTCTAATATCTTCAATTATCCACTATCACTTTTCGAGGTTGTCATAATGACAAATAAAGACGATTTTAAAATAGCAGTCAATTTAATTATGAATAGTCACGACAAGAAGTATAGCGACACGATTAGAGCAATCAACGCGCTAAGGAAAACATTAGCAATCAATTGTCCAGACGCTTCATTTATTTTTGACGCTGTAAATATGCTTTATATTGAACGCATGCTTTATCGCGCAAACTCAACGTGCCCCAACTTCAATAAAATAATAAAACTCACCACTTTTATTGAAAAGCACAAAAAAAACAAAGTTAAAATTATTTCAGGAAAAAACCACGAGCGTCCGCCAGCGGCAAAGCGTTATCAGGACCACGTCTCAATCGGAACGTTACCGGGGCCCGTGCATGTATGGGCGGTGGTGGCTTAAATGGGGAATTATTCGTTTAGAGATTCAGCATGTAAAAAATGTGGCGGAACAATTTATTATAAAAATAACCTACTGTGCGTCAAATGCAATCCCAATAATCGCGAGGTCAAAGCAGCGATAAAGATCAAGCAGCGGATCAGGCGACGAATAGAGGAGCATCAGCGGCTAATTGATGTGATGCAATAGCACTAATGGCTGGTTGCCCTTCTTGTCGCCTCATGACACAATAAGACCCATTCAGCTGGCATTCATGTTTGCGTGGTTATTGTTTTTAACGTTTGTTTGTTGTACCGTTGAGACAGGATACAAATTAAACGGACAATTTTAGTTGGGAGTTGCGATTGTGACGGATTTGGCAACTGTGGTTGCTTTAGCAGCAAAGAATGGGGAAATGATACTCGGGGCAATTGTCGGCGCTGCCGGGTTTTTATTTCGACGGAGTTTTAGAATGTTGGATAGATCTATAAGAGATATTGAGGACACGCTACACGGCAATAGTGAGTTCAAGGGGATAAAGTCGGATCTCGGCGTAACAATGGAGCGTGTTGAAAATCAAGAAAAGATGATAGAACAAACAGATAGGCAGATCTCGCAGGTGCACGACCTTCTTGATAAACTCAATTCAAAAATAACCAGCGAAGCCATTAAGAATTCAGAAAATTTAGGCGCAGTTCGCCTAGAAGTTAATCAAAAAATAGGCGAGGTGAAAGGCGATGTCGGTGAATGCGTCGCAATGTTAAGACTCCTTGTTGACCAGAGCGGAAATAAGCGATAGTATAAAACTCCTCTCTTGTTATTCTCTATATCGACCCCGCAGCCGTGAAACGCGGCGCATCTAATAGCCCAGCCTTGTCTTCTGGGCTTTTTTTTGCTTATAATTCGGCTAAACCCGTGGCGGTTTAAAATTCATGCGAATTTTTTATAGGTGAAAAAATGCAGATAACAGAGCTAGCGCTTAGTGATTTAGCGCCATACGTCAACAATTCCCGCACTCATTCAGGCGAGCAAGTCAAGCAGATACCCGAATCTATCCAAGAATTCGGTTTTACCAATCCAATTCTAATCGACGAATCAAAACAAATCATAGCCGGGCATGGCCGATTAATGGCGGCGCAAGAGCTTGGTTTGAGTTCCGTCCCCTGCATCACTCTTGAAAATCTCAGCGACGAACAAAAACGCGCTTATGTTATCGCAGATAACCAGCTAGCGCTTAATGCTGGTTGGGATTTCGATATGTTGAAAGACGAGATCGAAGCACTTCAAGATATGGATTTTAATATCGATTTGTTGGGGTTTGATGATAGTTTTTTGGATGGGTTGCTAGAGCTTGAGCCCGAAGAGGGGTTAACCGATGAAGATGAAGTGCCTGAATTGCCAGAGGAACCAAAGACTAAGCTAGGTGATGTGTGGTTGTTGGGTGATCATCGGCTTATGTGTGGTGATAGTACCAGCATCGATGCTGTTGAGCGGCTTATGGATGGTGAAAAGGCTGACATGGTTTTTACTGACCCGCCATACAATACTGGAATGACCTCAGAAACTCAAGCGGGGCAAGGCGGGACGCTATGGAAGGGGAATAAAAAAAATGGCTCAACCAGGTTGAGCCATATGTTTAATGATTCTTATACTGATGAAGAGTGGCGAAAGTTCATGAGTGACTTTTGTTCATCGTATGATCTAGCTACAAAAGATAATGTGTTTATTTATGTGTGCTTAGACTGGCGAAGATCGCACGAACTTGTACCTCACTTAAAAGACAGATGGAAGTTCAGCAACTTGATCGTATGGGATAAAGTTGTGCACGGCTTAGGAAGTGACTACAAATACACTCACGAGTTCATTCATGTTTGCAAAAAAGGAAAGCCGAGCGAGTCATCTAATCGTGAAGGTGATCGCGAATATCAGGACGTTTGGCGCATCCAGAGAAAAATTGGGCGCAGCGAGGAACACGCGACAAAGAAACCAATTGAGTTGTGCGAAAGGGCGATTAGGCATGGCAGCAAGTATAAGAACATCGTTATGGATTTATTCGGCGGTTCAGGGTCAACTTTGATTGCTTGTGAGAAAAACAACCGGAACTGCTACATGATGGAACTAGCCCCTAAATACTGCGACGTAATAGTAAAGCGCTGGCAAGATTTTACAGGCAGCAAGGCGACACTGGAAGGCACCGGAGAGTTCTTTAGTGACTAAAAAAACCTACACAGAGAAATCAAAAAAAATTCTAGAAAAAGGATTGTCGTTAGGTGGTCGCCCTAAAAAAGAAATTGATTACAAAACGCTTGAATCTCTTTGCCAAATTCAGTGTACCGGTGAGGAGTGCGCCTCCGTTTTAGGCATGGATTACGACACGTTAAACAACGCCTTGAAAAAAGAAGGTTTTGAGGGTTTTTCGGACTACTCAAAACAAAAGGCTCCAGGGGGCAAAGCATCACTAAGAAGAAGACAATATAAAGCAGCAATGGATGGCAACGCCACCATGCTTGTTTGGCTTGGTAAAAACTGGTTAGGGCAAACAGATAAACACGAAGTGAAACAGGAAACAGAACATAAGGGCGGGATTATGCGGGTGCCTGCAATCGGCAGCGTTGACGAGTGGAGTGATTCGGCTGTTGGTCAACAAGAAAAACTTAAGGGCTCTATCGATGAGTAACATATCAAACATAACGGAGCCGGTAGACAATGAAGTAAAAGAGATTATCGAATCGATTAAGGAGCTTAATCCTGAAAGCTTAATTGTGTTTGCTTTTAAAAACAAACAGATACACATTAAAAGTTGTCGGGTTAATGACACGATGAAAGTGATCGGCGCTCTTGAAGCCGCAAAGATTCAACTATGGAATGAAGGCGGTTGAACGAAGATAACGTTATATGGGAGCCATTACCAGGATCGCAAACATTAGCGATGAGCTGCCCGTGCAACGATATATTGTTAGATGGAACGCGGGGCCCTGGTAAAACCGATTCCCAATTAATGTTTTTTCGTTCGTTTGTCGGTATCGGTTATGGCGCTTTTTGGCGTGGAATTATTTTCGATCGAGAATATAAAAACCTTGATGACCTGATAGCGAAATCGAAAAGATGGTTTCGACAGTTTAATGATGGCGCTAAGTTTATAGGCGGAGGGCAACTAAAATGGGTTTGGCCAACGGGTGAGGAATTGCTTTTCCGTGCCGCAAAGAAAGAAGCGGACTATTGGAATTTTCACGGCATGGAGATTCCATACATAGGGTGGAACGAGTTAACAAAATACCCTAACCCTGAACTATTTGATATGATGCAATCAATAAATAGAACATCATACCGGTCAGAGGATCACGATAGCGATTTACCGCCAATCCCACTAGTTAGGTTGAGCACCACAAACCCTTATGGAGTAGGGCATAATTGGGTAAAGCAGAGATATATCGATGTCGCGCCAGCTGGAAAAATAATAAAAAATACAGCAAGCGTTTTCAATCCAAGAACACAACAACGGGAAGAGATAACGAAAACTCAGGTTAGAATTTTTGGATCATACAAAGAAAACAAATACCTTCCTCCTGAGTATATTTTAGAGCTTGAGAGCATTAAAGACCAGAATAAGCGCAAAGCGTGGCTAAAAGGGGATTGGGATATAACGTCCGGCGGGATGTTCGATGACGTGTGGAGCGCTGAACATAACATTGTTGAAGAGTTTGAGATACCTTTGACGTGGAGACTGTTCCGCTCGTTCGATTGGGGTTCGTCGGCCCCGTTTTCTGTTGGGTGGTGGGCTGAAAGCGATGGTTGTGATATAAAGCTTAATAATGGCGATTGGCGTTCAACAGTGCGCGGCGATTTGTTTAGGATAGATGAATGGTATGGTTGGAATGGCACGCCGAACAAGGGGCAACGATTGTTGGCGTCACAAATATCAAAAGGCATTATCCAGCGAGAATTGAAAAGAGGCTTGTATGGTAGAGTAAAGCCGGGGCCGGCGGACAACTCGATACACGATGTTGAGAATGGAAACTCAATAGCGATTGACATGGCCAAGAAAGTGAAAATAAACGGGAACGTTTACAAAGGCGTTACTTGGACGCGATCAAATAAATCGGCAGGATCAAGAAAGCAGGGCTGGGAAAAGTTGAGAATGGCGATATACAACGCCCAACCTCCAGAAGATGGCGGACCACGAGAAACGCCTGGTCTTTTTGTTTTTAGGAATTGCCAAGATGGATTTTTAAGGACGGTGCCGTCTTTACCGCGAGATGACAAAGATCTAGACGATGTTGATACTGATGCTGAAGACCATTGCGGCGATGAAGTAAGGTATGTAATATTGTCGGCTGGCGACCGATTCTCTTCAAGCACAACGACAGGACACTTTTAAACATGAGCAAGCAAAACGTGCACCCAGAATATTCTAAGATGTTTGATTCGTGGCTTCTTTGTAACGACAGCTTAGAGGGTGAGGAGAAGATAAAAAAGGGCGGAGCAAAATATCTGCCGCCAAAATCAAGTCATCGTCTTGACGGGTATCCTCAAGCGGGTGCCGTGGGAACAGAGGCGTATAACGCCTATCTGTCTAGAGCTGTTTACCCTGGTTATTTTAAAAAAGCGGTAGAGAAAGCGGTCGGCAAAATGTTTAGGCAAGAGCCGGTAATTGAATTGCCTAAAGCGCTTGAGCCTATGCGAAACAATGCGACGCTACTTAACGAATCCCTAACGGATCTTTTAAGGAAAATAAACGTATCGCAGTTAAAAACGGGGCGTCTAGGCTTGCTTGGTGATATAAAGGTTGATGTCGGCGGTGTTCGCCCGATTATAGCGGTTTATGACGAGCTATCAGTAATAAATTGGGATGATACGGCGGCAACTGAAAACGATGCTGATTTGCGCCTTGTTGTACTTGATGAATCCGGTCCGGTAATGGATGACGACTTTACGTGGACGCATAAAGAAAGGTTTAGAGTTCTTGCTCTCGCTGATGAGTATGGGATGCCAAGCGCTTTAGGGAAGTATGCAACAGCGATCACCGACAAAAACGATTTCAAAGGGCTTGCGTTTGAAACTCCGGTTTACATGGGTGATAAGCTAGATAGCATACCATTCACTTTTGTAAACGCCTCGGACCTATCAACAAATACAGATAGCCCGCCGTTTTTAGCGCTGGCTCAGTTGTGTATTGCTATATACAAAGCCGAGGCCGACTATAGGCACTCGCTACATATGCAAGGGCAGGACACCCTGGTTAAAGTTGGCTCTCTAGACGACGAAGAGCAACCGCAAAGGGTTGGCGCTGGGGCCGTAATAAACGTGCCCGTTAATGGCGATGCCAAATACATAGGCGTTAGTTCTAACGGGCTGTCTGAGCAACGAGAATCATTAGAGAACGACCATAAGAAAGCTGAGGCGATGAGCGGCAATATATCTGAGCAAGGTAACCAAAGGTCTAGCGGTGAATCTTTAAAGATTCGCATTGAAGCCATCACGGCAAGCTATACGCAGATAGCCAAGACGGGTGCGGCGGCATTAGAAAAGGTGTTGAAGGACTTAGCCCAATGGATGGGAGCGAACCCCGACGAGGTGAAAGTGATCCCCAACCTTAAATTTGCTGAAGTTGAATTTAATTCGAAAACTTTAGTTGAATTGGTTCAGGCGAAATCGTTAGACGCTCCAATCTCAAACGAAAGCATACATAGCTATTTGCAAAAGCAAGGCGTCACAGACAAGGGTTATGATGAGGAGTTAGCGTTAATCGAAAGTGAGTCTCCATCACTGTTCGGCGGGCTAGACAATGAAGACGGCTAACGAAAAGATATTTGATGAGCTTTTAAAGCACCAAATATTCATGCTCAAGTATGGCGAATCGATTTCTGCAAAGTTGGCCAAGCACATAACGAAAACGGAAAATGATCTTTTTTCTGAGATCGTTAGAATGATCGATCGCGTCGATGGGAGCAGAACGCTAACAGGAAAAGCAGGGCGAAAGTGGCAAAAGGAACTTGAAGCTATAATTAAAGGGCTTCGTGATCCTGCTTGGTCTGAGATTTACGAATCGCTAAACGATGAACTTAAAGAGTTTGCTGTAGCTAGTGCTAGCACTACTATAAATATAGTGTCCACAGCTTCGCCGGTCGCGCTTGATTTAAAGATGCCGCCAGCTGATAAGCTTTTCGCTATTGTTAACAGTCAACCGTTTGAAGGTGATACTTTGAAGGGTTGGCTTCAAAATACAGAAGCGTCAGATGCTAGGCGACTATTGAAGGCGGCAAAAATAGGTGTAATTCAAGGAAGGACGCCTATCCAGATTGCACGCGATATCGTTGGAACTAAAGCTGCAAAGTATAAGGATGGCGCTTCGCGAAAAGCTATAAGGGATTTAGAAAGCGTATTGCTTACGCTTAATAGCGGTATCCAAAACGAAGCTAGGCAAGCAGTCTATGAGGCTAACAGTGATATCATAAAGAAAGAGAAGTTTATTGCTACCCTTGATAGTAGAACGACTTTAGAATGCGCTAGTAATGACGGGAAGATTTTTAAAACGGGCGAAGGACCGTATCCGCCTTTACACTTTAGATGTCGATCGCTTAGAGTGCCGGTTCTTGAGTATGATGTGATTGGGGATCGCGGCTTTGATGCGAGCGTCGAAAAAGATATACTAAACGAGTACGCGAAAGATAACGGGCTTGGTCGAATTGGTTCTCGCGGAGAGCTGCCGCGAGGCCATAAAGGTAAGTTTGACACTTTCGCAAGAAAGAGAAAACGTGATTTTATCGGACAAGTACCCTCTGACACTTCTTTCCCCGAGTGGCTAAAAGAACAATCAACTTCTTTTCAAGATGAATACTTGGGGCCGACAAGAGCAAAACTTTTTAGAAGTGGAAAATACACGCTTGATAGATTTGTTTCTGCATCAGGCAAGACGATAACGATAGACCAACTAACTAACCGCGCATGAGCGCAAAACAACGGAGTGATTCCATATGTTCGAAGAATTATACAGTGATGTAAATGATATCCCGGCAGTAGTTAAACATCTTTACAAAGAAACCGAAGAAGGATGGTCGCTTATCCCTGCTGGCGAGCTGAAGACGGTTAACGACGTTAACAGACTTCAGGAAAGCTTGCGCAAGGAAAGAGCGGACCACAAGCGCGTTAAAAGTCAACTATCTTCTTTCGGTGAGCTTGACCCTAGCGAGATTTTCGCAAAGTTAGACAGGTTCGATGAGCTTGAGGCGGCGGCGGGCGGAAACATTGACGAAAACAAAATTAACGAGATGGTTGAGAGTCGAATTAAAAGCAAGACGGCACCGCTTGAGCGTCAACTAGGGCAACTCACTAGCGAGCGGGACGAGCTGTTCTCAAAAGTTGGTGATTTCGAGAAAAAAGAAAAAACTCGAGTGATCCAAGATCATATCAGGAAAGCGGCTGTTAACGCTAAAATCATCAACACTGCTATGGATGATGCATTGATTATCGGTCAAAACATTTTTGATATTGACGAGCTGGGCAACGTAGTGACGAAGGAGGGTGTTGGTGCTACGCCTGGGGTTGAGCCTTCGGTTTGGTTTACCGAAATCAAACAGACGCGCCCCCACTGGTGGCCGGCCTCTCAAGGTGCGGGTGCATCCGGTAGCGCTGGTGGTGCTGGTGGTGCTGGAAACCCGTGGGCAAAAGATACATTCAATCTTACCGAGCAAGGTAAAATTTTAATGCAAGACCAAGCAAACGGAACCAATAGAGCAGAACAATTAAAGAAAGCCGCTGGCTAACTGTTGACGGATCGCTTGCCGTTTGTTATATAGGTTGAAAATAATTAGGCGCTAGTGATTAGCGCCTAATTTAATGAGCGTCTAAATCATGGGATGGCGGCCTCAAAGATTAAATTCTTTAGCCAACAAATTACCCCAGGAGGTATACACTCATGGCTATCACTCAACTATCAGACGTAATTGTACCCGAAGTTTTCTCACCCTACGTTCAGCAACAAACTGAAGAAAAAAGCCGGCTTATCGCTTCAGGCGCCTTAGTTGTTGACCAAGAGCTTAATAACAAGCTTGCTGGTGGCGGCCTTACTTTTAACGTCCCATCGTTTAAAGATATCACCAACGACACAGAAAACGTCTCGACAGACGCGGAAGACGATGACTTTACAGCTGGCTCAGCAAACTCGGCACCAAAAAAGCTTGGAACGTCTCAAGAAATCGGTGTTCGCTTGTCTCGAAACCAAAGTTGGTCTAGCGCTGATTTGACCTCAGCGCTGTCCGGTGCCGACCCCATGGCCTCAATCGCTCAGCGTGTAGCGCAGTATCGAGCGCGACGGTTGCAGGCTGCTTTTGTTGCAACGATGACTGGCGTGTTTGCTGACAATGATGCGGCCCCTGGCGGGACAGAGCACGTTCAATATGATATGACCAACGATATCAAAGGCGCTTCATATAGCGCTGGCGTCACCGACTTTAGCACCGCCGCTTTCCTTGATGCAGCTGTCACCATGGGCGATTCAATGGAGGATCTAGGTTTAGTTATGGTGCACTCCATTGTTTACAATCGAATGCAGAAAAACAACCTGATCGATTTCGTACCTGATTCCCAGGGTTTGACGCGGATCCCGACCTTCTTGGGTCGTGCGGTTGTTGTTGATGATGGCTTACCTGCAGCTTCAAATATTTATGAGACTTGGTTGTTTGGCGCTGGCGCTGTTCGTCTTGGCCAGGGTGATCCGGCCATGCCAACTGAAGTACAACGTAAGCCTGACTCTGGCAACGGTGGCGGTTCAGAAATCCTGTACAACCGATGGGAATGGATGCTACACCCTACCGGCCACAAATACGCAGGCACCGCCGCTAATGGTGGCCCTAGTAACGCAGCTACCACCAACAACCTAGCCCACGCTGGAAGTTGGGAGCGAGTCTACCCAGAGCGTAAGCAAGTCAAAATTGCCCGCTTAATCACTCGCGAAGCATAAGCGAGATAAAACGAGGGGAGATTATTCTCCCCTTTTTTTAATCATTTCAATGGGTGCACTATGTCTATATATCGCCGTTTTATTCGTTACAGTAAATTCGATCGCGCCCGGTACGGTAAGAAAATTCTTAATTTTCTTGCCACTCAAGCCACCCGATTATCAGGGACCGGCACCGGCTCGGCAATAACTTTCACTAACGCCACCAATATTGTCAACTTAACCACTCACGGATATATTGACGGTCAAGGGCCGTTTTTACTTTCTAATTCTGGTGGCGCGCTGCCTGCCGAGCTGGATAACGCCACGTTTTATTGGGTTAACGCGCCCGATGCAAACACCCTCACTCTGCACGCAACCGAGGCCGATGGTTTGGCCGGCTCTAATGTTGTCGCTTTTACCGATGACGGTACAGGTACACACAATGTTTTAGTTGCTGCTGAATCTCTTGATATTTTTGCGGCGATGAAAGCCGGCAAGACCGCAAGAGACGTCAAAAATTTAACCTCAATCGATAACCTTTAATGGTAAAGGATCCCATGAAATTATCTGAAGCTTTGAAGCTGCTAGACAAATCAAACAAAGATCACTACACAACAGACGGTCAACCAAGCCTTAAGGCGCTGTCCGAATTGACAGGGCGAAAGATCACCCGTGAAGATTTAAAAGCTGTTTCTAGCGGTAAAGCCGAGCAAGCAAAAGAGCAGAACACAGAAAAAGATGATGATGAAGCCGAGCTAAAATTGAAAGAGGCTTTATCGAAAGCGAGTTTGACGTTAAGAGCCGCGCAAAAAGCTTATGATGATGCGGCTATTAATCTTGATAATTTCATCATTCAGAAAAATAGACATATGGGGCGAATCACAGACGCTCACGACATTAAAGCTTTCCAAAAGTCTCAATTCGAGCAGCGAAAAGCTGAAGC
>Ga0208899_1000333_pt1 | contig 34091 bp, 25 predicted proteins | sample VirMetDEL_Nov_24_FD_184518 | JGI IMG/M metagenome (GOLD analysis project Ga0208899, IMG submission 184518) | Aqueous microbial communities from the Delaware River and Bay under freshwater to marine salinity gradient to study organic matter... | ecosystem: Environmental > Aquatic > Marine >... | reverse complement strand
GTCCTATTCAAGACGGTATGGATAGGCCAAAATCCGAGCTTGCATATAGAGTTCCAGCTTCTAAGTTCACTAGAAAGAAGATTACAACAAACGAAAAGCTAGAAGATTTAGAAGGATTAGATACAACTATAGACTGGAAAAATACAGGTGACAATAGTTATGACGGTGAAAAATTAAAGCTTTTAGTACATGATGAAAGTGGTAAGTGGGAAAGACCTGATAATATATTAAACAACTGGCGAGTTACAAAAACATGTTTACGATTAGGTAGTAGAATTATAGGTAAATGTATGATGGGCTCAACATCAAACTCTTTAGACAAAGGTGGAGAAAACTTTAAAAAATTATATAATGCATCAGACGTTACTAAGCGAAACAGAAATGGACAGACAGCGTCTGGGCTATATTCTCTTTTTATCCCAATGGAGTGGAACTACGAAGGATTTATTGATGAGTACGGAAGCCCAGTCTTCAATACTCCGGATTATGAAGCCTACGATCCACATGGGGAATTAATAGATATAGGAGTTATAGACAGTTGGCAAAACGAAGCTGACGGTTTAAAAGGTGATCAAGATGCACTAAACGAATTTTACAGACAGTTTCCAAGAACTACTGAGCATGCGTTTAGAGATGAAACAAAAAATAGTATATTTAACTTAGTAAAATTATACGAGCAAATAGACTACAATGAAGAAATGTCTAGAACATTAGGTGTTTCAATAGGTAACTTCCAGTGGGTTAATGGCGTTAAAGATTCAACAGTAATATTTTATCCAGATCCTAAAGGTAGGTTTAAAGTAAGCTGGACACCACCACCAAATATACAAAACAAAGTTGTAATAAAAAACGGTGTTAGATACCCAGGTAACGAACACATGGGTGCTTTTGGTTGTGATAGCTATGATATATCAGGAACAGTAGATGGTAAAGGTTCTAAAGGTGCTTTGCACGGTTTAACTAAGTTCAGTATGGAAGACGCACCAGCTAATCAGTTTTTCTTAGAGTATTTAGCAAGACCACAAACCGCAGAGATATTCTTTGAAGACGTTCTAATGGCATTAGTATTTTACGGGATGCCTTTACTTGCAGAGAACAATAAACCTCGTCTATTGTATTATTTACGAAGACGTGGTTATAGAGGCTTTAGCATGAACAGGCCAGATAAAATATGGAACAAGTTATCTGTAGCAGAAAAAGAAATAGGTGGTATACCAAACTCTAGTGAAGATATAAAGCAGGCTCATGCCGCTGCAATTGAGATGTATATACAAAATCACGTAGGTATGAACAACGAAGGTCAATTTGGTAGTTGTTATTTCAATGAATTACTAAACGACTGGGCTAAGTTTGATATAAACAAAAGAACAAAGCATGATGCATCTATAAGCTCTGGTTTAGCTATAATGGCTAACAACAGGCATTTGTACGCTCCAAACGCTAAAATAGAAAAACCGAAACTAAACATAAGTATTGCTAAGTATAAAAACACAGGTAATACATCTAAATTAATTAAAGAATAAATATGGCAGAGTCTGTTATAAATAATTATTTTCCAAGCCAAGTCGTAAGTGATTTGGAAAAGATGAGCTATGACTATGGTTTGAAAGTAGCTAAAGCTATTGAGACTGAGTGGTTTCATACTGATAGAGGTTCAAATAGATATAGAACTAATAATAATAATTTTCATAACTTAAGACTATACGCTAGAGGTGAACAATCAATACAAAAATACAAAGATGAATTATCTATTAACGGTGATTTATCTTATCTTAATTTAGACTGGAAACCAGTACCTATTATACCTAAGTTTGTAGATATAGTTGTAAACGGTATTGCAGAAAGAACATATGATGTAAAAGCTTATTCACAAGACCCATACGGTGTTAAAGAAAGAACTGACTACATGGAGTCTATAATTAGCGATATGCAGCTTAAAGACTTTGATAATTTTACATCTGATCAATTTGGTATTAACACTAGAGAAAGTGATATACCTAAACTACCACAAACAGAAGAAGAGTTACAGCTTCACATGCAGATAACTTATAAGCAAGCAATTGAAATAGCAGAAGAGCAAGCTATTAATGTTTTGTTTGAAGGTAACAAATATGAATTAACTAAAAAACAATTTTACTACGATCTTACTGTTTTAGGTATAGGCGCTGTAAAAACTTCATTTAATACATCTGAAGGTGTTGTAATTGATTATGTTGACCCAGCTGATTTAGTTTATTCTTACACTGACTCACCTTACTTTGATGACATATACTATGTTGGTGAAGTTAAAATGATACCAATTAATGAGCTTGTAAAACAGTTTCCACATTTAGATCAAAGCGAGTTAGAAGATATAGTTAAAAACAAAAGCTATCACAAAGCAAACTACAACAACACTGGTTACAATTTAAGAGAAGAGGATAGTAATAAAGTTCAAGTTTTATATTTTAATTATAAAACATATATGAACGAAGTTTATAAAGTAAAAGAAACTGGTACTGGTGCTGAAAAAATATTAGAAAAAGATGATAGTTTTAATCCACCTAAAAACGTAGAAAACTTTGGTAAACTACAAAGATCTGTAGAGTGTTTATACGATGGTGCTATGATTTTAGGAACAGACAAGCTGTTAAAGTGGGAGATGGCTAAAAACATGATGAGGCCTAAAAGTGATTTTACTAAAGTTAAAATGAACTATGCTATTGTTGCTCCACGTATGTACAAAGGTCGTATAGAATCTTTAGTACAACGTATCACTGGTTTTGCTGACATGATACAGCTTACACATTTAAAGTTACAACAAGTATTATCACGCATGGTACCTGATGGTGTTTATTTAGATGCTGATGGTTTAGCTGAAATAGATTTAGGTAACGGTACAAACTACAACCCACAAGAAGCTTTAAACATGTTCTTCCAAACAGGTTCTGTTATAGGTAGGTCATTTACTTCGGAAGGTGATTTAAATCCTGGTAAAGTACCTATCCAAGAAATACAGTCTAGCAACGGTGGTGCTAAAATGCAAAGCTTAATAGCTACATACAACTACTATTTACAAATGATAAGAGATACTACCGGGCTTAACGAAGCTAGAGATGGTAGTATGCCAGATAAAAACGCTTTAGTTGGAGTACAGAAGTTAGCTGCAGCAAACAGCAACACAGCAACAAGACATATACTACAGTCTGGATTATTTTTAACATCTGAAATAGCTGAGTGTTTATCTTTAAGAATATCTGATATTATAGAATACTCACCAACAAAAGATGCTTTTATACAAGCTATAGGTGTTCACAACGTTGCTACACTAGAAGAAATAAGTGACTTGCACTTATATGACTTTGGTATATTTATAGAGCTACAGCCTGATGAAGAAGAAAAAGCTATGCTTGAAAATAATATTCAAATGGCATTGCAACAGCAAAGTATAAATCTTGAAGACGCTATTGATCTTAGAGAAATAAAAAATATTAAACTTGCTAATCAATTATTAAAAATAAGAAGAAAACAAAAGCAAGAGACAGATAGAGCTGAGCAGTTGCAAAATATACAAGCGCAAGCGCAAGCAAACCAACAGTCTTCACAAGCGGCTGCACAGGTTGATTTACAGAAAAATCAAGCTATGGCACAAACAGAAATGCAGCTTGAACAAATGAGAGCTCAATTAGATGCTCAGAAACAAGCGCAAGAAGTTGAGTATAAAAAAGAGCTAATGGCCTTAGAGTTTCAATACGGCATGCAGTTAAAAGGTGTAGAAACTCAAGGGCTTGCAAATAGAGAAAAAGAAAAAGAAGATCGTAAAGACGAAAGAACAAAAATTCAAGCTTCACAACAAAGTGAGATGATTGATCAAAGAAAAACTAATAAACCACCTAAAAACTTTGAGTCTGCAGGTAATGATATATTAGGAGGAGGTTTTGATTTAGGTAGCTTTGATCCTAGATAACAATTATTAATTATTATTATATTATATTATGGAAAAAAACGTAGAAAACGTAGTTGAAGAAACTACACAAGCAACTGAACAACCAGTTGAAGAAACTAAAAAACCAAACATTAATGAAGACGGCGATTACGTTGTTAATTTAGACAAACCAAAAGAAGATGAAACTAAAGAAGATAACCCTGTCGACGAGGGAGTGGTTACAGAGCTTGATAACACCGAGTCCACAGAAAAACAAGAAGAAGTACAGCCGGAAGCTGAAGCACAAGAAACTCCAGTATTAGAAGAAGTTACTGAAGAAGAGGTTAAAGAGCAAGTAGAAGACTTAGCTGAACAAGCTCAAGAAGCTATGTTAGAGTCTGCTGAAACTGGTAAAGCAATACCGGAAAATTTACAAAAAGTTGTAGATTTTATGGAAGAAACTGGTGGTACACTAGAAGATTACGTAAGGCTTAATCAAGACTTTTCTAGTTATGATGACATGACAGTTCTTAGAGAGTACTACAAACAAACAAAATCTCATTTGACAGATGATGAAATAAGTTTTTTAATAGAAGACTCATTTTCATACGATGAAGACGAAGACGAAGCAAGAGAGATTAAAAAGAAAAAAATAGCGTTAAAAGAGCAAGTTGCCAACGCTAAAAGCCACCTAGACGGGCAAAAGTCTAAATACTATGAAGAGGTTAAAGCTGGTTCTAGGCTAACTACCGAACAACAAAAAGCAATTAACTTTTTTAATAGATATAACAAAGAGTCTGAAGAAACTCAAAAAATAGCAGAAAAACAAACTAACACTTTTAAATTAAAAACTAAAGAAGTTTTTAACGATAAATTCAAAGGTTTTGAATACAACGTCGGAGATAAGAAGTATAGGTTTAACGTGAAGAATGCTAATGAAGTTAAAGATAACCAAAGCGATATTAATAATTTTGTCAAAAAGTTTTTGAACAAAAATAATGAATTATCAGATGCGAAAGGTTATCATAAATCTTTATTTACAGCAATGAACTCTGATGCTATTGCTAATCACTTTTACGAACAAGGTAAAGCAGATGCTATGAAAGATAGTGTTGCTAAAGCTAAAAACGTAAGCATGAATCCTAGGCAATCGTTTTCAAACGATAATACTAGTGGTCCTAAGTTTAAAGTGCTTGGCGATGATTCTCCTAACTTTAAGTTTAAAATTAAAAACAAATAAAAACTAATTTAAAAATAAAAAATTATGGCAATTACTGCAGGTGGATCATTAAACTTGGTCCCAAGTCCTATCAAAAGTACACTGGCGTCGAATTATGTAGATTTTACGACATCAAGTACTGAAGGTTGGGCACAACAATATTTACCAGATCTTATGGAAAAAGAAGCTGAGGTGTTCGGTAACAGAACAATTTCAGGGTTTCTTTCACAAGTAGGAGCTGAAGAGGCTATGACTGCTGATAGAGTAGTATGGTCTGAACAAGGTAGATTACATTTATCTTACACAGGAACAGTTACAGTTGCAACTTCTGTTGTTGCAATTACAGCTCACGCTGGAACTAACGCGACTTACGCTGCTGGATCACACGGTTTACGTGTTGGTGATACTGTATTGGTTGCGGCTAATACTGGTGCTTCGGTTACAATTCCTTGTAGGGTTACAGCTGTTGACACTGACAACGTTACATGTTTACCTTATACGCAAGGTCACATTACTGAATTTTCTGTAACTGATGGCGCTGCTGTTACTGTACTTAAGTATGGTTCTGAGTGGGCTAAAGGTTCAGATACTCCTTACACTACTGCTAACGAGCCAGACTTTATGTCTTTTACTAACAAACCAGTTATTATAAGAGATATGTATCACGTTTCTGGATCTGACGTTTCTTCTGTAGGTTGGGTTGAAGTTACAGGTGAAGAAGGTCAAAACGGTTACTTATGGTATTTAAAAGCTGAAGGAGATACAAGAGCTAGATTTGCTGATAACTGTGAAATGACTTGTCTTGAAGGTGTTAGTATTGATAATGACACTACTCTTGATACTCAAACTTTAGGAGGTGCTTTACCACAAGGTGGTACTCAAGGTTTGTTTGACGCTGTTAAAACAAGAGGTAATTCTACTTCTGGTGTTACTGGTGTTAACGCTTCTACTGATTTAGCTGAATTTGACGCTATCTTAGCAGAATTTGACAAACAAGGTGCTATTGAAGAAAACATGATGTTTGTTAACAGATCTACTAGCTTAGCTATGGACGATATGTTAGCTTCAATGAATTCTTACGGAGCTGGTGGTACATCTTACGGTGTATTTAACAACTCTGAAGATATGGCATTAAATTTAGGTTTCTCTGGTTTTAGACGTGGATCTTACGATTTCTACAAATCTGACTGGAAATACTTAAACGACGCTTCAACAAGAGGTGCTATTAATGACAGGGACACAACTAACGCTATACGTGGTATTATTGTTCCTGCTGGTGTTTCTTCTGTATACGACCAACAATTAGGTCAAAACCTAAAAAGACCATTCTTACACGTTAGATATAGAGCTTCACAAACTGACGATAGAAGAATGAAAACTTGGGTTACAGGTTCTGTTGGAGCTGCTACATCTGAGTTAGACGCAATGAGAGTAAACTATTTATCTGAAAGATGTTTAGTTACTCAAGGTGCTAACAACTTTATGTTAATGAACTAATCATTAAACTATTTTAAGGATCGAGGCTTCGGCCTCGACCCTTTCTTTTTATTAATTTATATTATATTATATTATGGCAAAAAAACAAAAAACAAAAGAGGTAGAGGTACCTGTTGTTGAAACTCCAGTAGTTGAAACACCAAAACCAAAAGTAAAAGTTGAACCTAAAAAACCAACTTGGGAAATAAAAGATAGAGTTTATGTTCTAGTGGGTAATAAAAAACCTTTAAGTAAAATGATAAAAAGTTGTAATATTTATTATTTTGACGAAGAAAAAGGTTACGAAAGAGAGCTTAAGTATTGTGAAAATCAAAGAACTTGTTTTGTTGATGAAATGCAAGGAGACCAAAGATTATCTCATATCATATTTAGAAACGGTATGTTACCAGTTCCTAAAGAAAAAGTAATATTACAAAAAATGTTATCTTTATACTACCCTAAAAGTTCTTCAATATTTACAGAATTAAAACCAGAAGTAAAAGCGTCTAATGAAGTTGAAATTATAGAGTTAGAAATAGAAGCTTTAAATTCTGCAAAAAATCTAGACATAGATATAGCTGAAGCTGTTATGCGTGTTGAAGTTGGTTCTAAAGTATCAAGCATGAGCTCTAAAGAGCTTAAAAGGGATTTACTACTATACGCTAAAGAAAATCCAGCTTTATTCTTAGAATTAGTTAATGACGAAAATGTAGTTCTTAGAAATTTTGGTATTAGAGCAACAGAAATGAACATAATAAAATTATCTTCAGATCAAAGAACTTTTTCATGGGGTTCTAATGATAGAAAATTAATGAATGTTCCATTTGATGAGCATCCTTATTCAGCTTTAGCCGCTTGGTTTAAAACTGATGAAGGTATGGAAATCTATGCAAACATAGAAAAACAATTAAAATAATCAAACTGTAGGAGCGGTCGCTCTACGGGGCGATCGCAAACTACAATAAAGAAATATGGTAAATATAGATACAGTATATCAAAAAGTTTTAGCAATAGCTAATAAAGAGCAAAGAGGTTATATAACTCCACAAGAGTTTAACTTATTTGCAGACCAAGCTCAGATGGATATATTTGAGCAATATTTTTATGATATAAATCAATTTAATAGAGTTCCTGGTAATGATACAGAATACGCTGACATGCTAACTTTGTTAGAGGAAAAAATAGCTATATTTAAAAACATAAAACTATTGTTTTATCAATCACCTTATTATCAAAAACCACAAGAGTTATATAGAGTAGGTAGTTTAGAAACTGGTTATGGTGAAATAGAACAAGTTACACATAAAGAATATTTGGCAATTAAATTATCGCCTTTAGCAAAGCCAACATTAAAAAGAGCTGTATATGTTGACATGCCTCAAGGTTTTAGAATTTACCCTACGTTTACTAACAACGTGCAATGCCATTACATAAGAAAACCTAAAAAAGCAAATTGGGGTTACAACGTTATTAATGATAACGCTTTGTACGATGCTACACAGTCTTTAGATTTTCAATTACATCCTTCTGAAGAAAACAACTTAATTATAAAAATATTAGCTTTAGCTGGAATAGCTATAAAAGATCCTGCTATGTATCAAATAGCTGTAGCAGAAGACAATAAAAATATTCAACAAGAAAAATCATAACACATGGGATTATTAGACGGCTTTATACAAAAACAAGATGAAGTTACCGCTGAAGGTGGTTTAATTGATCTTGGGTTAGATTCAAAAATATACTATGATGGTCCTGATGGCGTGCAGCAAACAGGTAATGCTAACTATGGTAACTACCAGTTTACTTCGCTAGAAGATATTATAAACTCATTTGTAGTTGCGTATGTTGGTGAGGGTAAAATTATAAGTAAAGTAAGTAGAACTGATATTGGTTTTCACGCGCAACGTGCTTTAGCTGAATTAAGTTTTGATACTTTAAAATCTGTAAAATCTTTTGAGTTAGAAGTTCCACCTTCTTTAACCTTGCCTTTACCGCAAGACTACGTACACTACACAGCTATATCTAGAGTTGATAGCGCTGGAATAAAACACAGGTTATATCCTACTTCTAAAACATCTAATCCTGTGTCTTACCAACAAGCTACTAATGGTGATATAAAGTTTGAAACTAATACTTGGAAAGTAAATATACCAGATGTTACTTTAGTAGACGGTGCTTTTATTGAAATACCATCTGCAGAAAAACAATACTTTGGCAAGTATATGGAGTACGGTATAACAAGAACATATGATTCATTTGGAAATCAAATAGCCTCTGATAATGATTTTGTTTCTAAAATACCTTTACCTCAGTTTGAAAAAGAAGTTAGATATGCTATAGAAGGTGTTACAAAAGTTATCAGCGGTGTTTCAACAAGTAATTTACAAAGTGTTAACTACGGTGCTAACGTTGACCAAGGTGGTAATGCTACTAATGATGGTATGATTATATATCTTTTTACTGATCCAGGTGGTATAGAAGTTGGTATGAGCGTATTTGGACCTGGTATACCTGACAATACAACAGTAACAGCTATTGACGGTATTACTATAGCGGAAACATTTCCAGGTCTAGCAGTTCATATAACAAATCCACCATATCAAAAGTGGAAGTTAAAAGACTCTGCAAACCAACCAGCAATAAATCCTGGTAAACCTTTAGTTGTTACAAATGTTAATATTTACGGTACAGAGCTAATATTTGTAGATTTAAACACAGAGTCTAACTCTTGGAATAAATACAGAGCACATACATCAAACACTGTAACTGACGATTATGAAGATGATACTAGATTTGCAGCTGAAGGTAGAAGATACGGTATTGATCCTCAACATGCGCAAGATAACGGTTCTTATTATATAAATGACAATACAGGTCTTGTTCACTTTAGCTCTGGTGTATCTGGTAAAACTGTAGTTATAGATTACTTAAGTGATAGCCTTGGTACTGACTCTGAAATGAAAGTGCATAAGTTTGCTGAACAAGCAATGTATATGTCTATTGCTTATGCTATATTATCTACAAGAGCTAACGTACAAGAATATATTGTGCGAAGATTTAAAAAAGATAGGTTTGCTGCTATAAGGCAAGCAAAATTAAGATTATCAAATTTAAAATTAGAAGAACTAACTCAAATACTTAGAGGTAAATCTAAACAAATAAAACACTAATACATGGCTGAAATTAAGCAAAATTTTTCGGCAGGTAAAATGAATAAAGACCTGGACGAAAGACTATTACCTAAAGGTCAGTATAGACATGCTGAGAATATACAAGTGTCTACTTCTGAAGATTCTGATGTTGGTGCTTTAGAAAACATATTAAGTAATACTAAGCTGTCTAGCATTGTACCTGCTGGTTCTGTTTGCGTTGGTGTTTATGGTAATGAAAAAGAAAATGGTCTTTATTGGTTTATATCTAATGTAGACAAAGACATGATACTACGCTATAAAAGCAGTACAGTAACTCCAGTTGTAGTTGATATAAACAAAAACGTTTTAAAGTTTGATCCTAAAAGATTAATAACAGGTATCAACATGATTGACAACCTTTTGTTTTGGACAGACAACACTAGCGAGCCTAAAAAAATAAACATTGATTTATGTATTGATGGTACTATAGATGAAAACACACATACAAAATTAATTGTTTCACAAAGAAGCATAAACACAAGCTCTAACATAGATATTAGAGAAGAGCATATCACGGTTATAAAAAAATCCCCAAAAAATAAATTAGAACTAGAAGTTAACTTAGATGTTGAAACTACTGCTGAGTTTGCGCGAAGCGGTGGTTTTGCATTGTTTGATAACGCTGCTGGGGGTAATTATGTTTTAAATGACACTGCATTTTTAAATGGATTTTTTAATTTTACAGGTCAAAATAGTTTTCAAGCTGGTGATGAATTGCTTTTTTTAAGAAACACTGGCCAAACAGATATCAATGATTTACCAGAATTGTTTGAAGTTAGAATAAGAGTTATTGCAGATGTTAGCGGTACATCTTTAAACGTTCCAGGTTCTGGAGTTTTTGCACCAGGAACTTATCATGTTGAATTTGTTGAAATAAAAGAAGGTTTTACTGACTACTCAGCTATTGATTGGTTTGTTTATAAAAAACAAAATACAATAGATTTTTTTGAAAAGCAATTTGCAAGGTTTAGCTACAGGTATAAGTATCAAGATGGTGAATATTCTACTTTTGCACCTTTTTCTGAAGTTGCTTTTTTTCCAAACACATTTGATTACGAAACAAAAAAGGCTTATAACTTAGGTATGGAAAACAAGTTAAAAAGCTTAAGGTTAAAAAACTTTGTAGAAGCTGACATATTAGAAGATGTTGTTCAAATTGATTTATTATATAAAGAATCAAACTCACCAAACGTATATCTTGTAGAAAAAATAAAATACAATGATTTTAAAGACGTATCTGTAATTACAATAAACAACAATGTGGGTACTACAACTACTTATGAAAACAATTGGATCGTAAATTACTACGACGTTACATCAGACACTATTTACTCTGCACTACCATCAAATCAACTTTTAAGACCTTTTGATAATGTCCCTAAAAAAGCTTTAGCGCAAGAAATAACTGGTAATAGAATTGTTTACGGTAACTACACTCAAAACTACAACTTAAATGAAAAACCTTTAGTAGATGCTTCATTTGTAACAAGATCAGGTTTTACTCCAGTAGCTAAACAACCAGAAAAATCTTTAAAGTCTTTAAGAAATTACCAACTAGGTATTGTTTACTTAGATGAATATGGTAGGCAATCACCGGTTTTTAGTAGCTCAAGAAGTTCTTTTAAAATACCTAAAGATCAAGCAGAAAATTCTAACTCTATACAGTTTACGGCAATTACAGCTGCACCTAGCTGGGCAGATTCATATAAAATATATGTAAAAGAAACATCAAACGAGTATTACAACTTAGCTATGGACAGAGTTTACAAAGCTAAAGATGGTAATATATGGATGGCTTTCCCTTCTTCTGAAAGAAATAAAGTAGATGAAGAAACATTTTTAATATTAAAAAAGAAAATTGACGAAGACGAGCAGGTTAGTGAAAATTTGAAGTATAAAATTATTGCTATAGAAAACGAGGCGCCGGTAGAAGTAAAGTCAAATAACATACTTATCACAGAGTCTAATGGTACTGGAGATATAGAGCTTTTGTTTAGCGGTGACACACCACAAATTGGCTCTAAAGAGTTTCAAATACATGAAGCTACTTTTAAAGCAGATGCAGGTCCTAGTATTGACAACTTAACAGAAACTTTAAGCATTGTTTTTAAAGACAGTTCTGAAAGCATATTGTCTGATTTTTATGAAATTGCTAGCGTAGAGTTTGCAGCACCTTATTACAACGTAAGTCTTGTTGAAAAAATTAAAGACAAAGAAAGTTGGATATACACTGACTTTGCAAATGCAACAACTTTTTTACCATCAGACCTTAACAACAATTTATCGTTAAAAATTTACAAAGATGTTGTAAAAGAACAACCTGAATTTGATGGTAAGTTTTTTGTTAAAATATTTAACGACTCTTTAACTGAAAAATATGTTTTAAAAAGTAGGTTAGATCCTAACAACTTTATTGCAACAGCTTATGTAGATGCTTTTTACTTGTCAGACACTTACGCAGACTACACGAACAGTCTTTTACCACCAGGAACAACTGGTACTGTTTCTTCTACAGGTAACGGAGCTTCTGATACAAGAGGTGATTGGGTTAACAATTGTTTGCAATTTAATAATGGTACTAATAGCAGCGAGTGGTTTATTGACCAAGTAAGATATGCTGGTAAACATCCAGAGTCTAACAAGCTTAACGACAGTGTTAATAATAGCTCTGGTTCTTGGGAAATGAACTCTGGGCTTGGCTCTAGCTACGGCAAAGGTATTTACAAAGTTCCAGGCGGTGCTCCTAACGGTGGGGATCAGTGGTACATGGAGCTTTCTTTTTCTCAAATACTACCAAACGCTGAAGAAAAATTTGAAAACCACGCTTTAGATTTTGGTAGCGCTATTAATAACACTAACAGTACATATAGTGTTTCAAACGCTTCTGTAAATGTAGAGTCTTTGCAAAGAGCAAAGCTTTTTGCTGTAGGATCTTCTATAAACCAAGAGCACGCTGATCAAGTTGATGTAACTAAAAATTTATTAAAAAATAAACTTTTTAGATTTGTTGGAGATACTGAAAAATCAAAATATATTATTAACGGAGATGTTGTTAAAGAAAAAAGATATAATTATAGAAGTTTTGCTCAAGTTAAAAACGCTTTTGAAACTTACTTAACTGCTATTTCAAACTCAGGCTCTAGTGGTTGGGGTCCTCTTTTTTCTAGTAGCGGTACTATAAATACTTTAACAAGTTCTCCAATGTACGGTGATTTAGAAGATGTTTGGGACGAGTTTTCTGAATCTGTTAATAGAAGAGTAACGTACATAATACCTTTTGCACTTTGGGAGGCTGAGCCTGATTTAGATGCTAGTAACAACCCTATTTACGAATCAGCTGATCCACTTACAAACTCTAATTTTGTTAACAGCGGTGGCACGGCGTATTCAAATTATTTAGACACAACAAACGGTGCTGACAATGATACTCCTTCTGCAATACAGTTTTTAGAGCCTAATGAAAATGAAGATGATCAACTAGTTAGTTCTAATCCTGCTATATGGGAAACAGAACCTAAAGAAAACGTAGACTTAGACATATACTACGAAGCTAGTAGTTGTTATGATATATCGCTACATGGTACAACGCAAGAGCTTGATTGGTTCAATTGCTATTCTTTTGGTAATGGCGTTGAGTCTAATAGATTAAGAGATGATTTCAACCAAGTAATTATAGATAAAGGCGCTATAGCTTCTTCAACTATTGATTTTGTTTATGAAGAAGAAAATAAAAAAAATGGATTAATATACTCAGGTATATATAACTCTACTTCTGGAATAAATAATTTAAATCAATTTATTGCTGCAGAAAAAATAACTAAAGATATAAACCCTACTTATGGTAGTATACAAAAACTATTTAGTAGAAACACTGATTTAATAACTTTTTGTGAAGATAAAGTAATTAAAGTTTTAGCAAATAAAGATGCTGTATTTAATGCCGATGGTAATCCTCAGTTAATAGCTACTCAAAACGTTTTAGGCCAAACAATACCTTTTGTTGGTGATTATGGTATATCACAAAACCCAGAGTCTTTTGCTAAAGAGAGTTATAGAGCATATTTTACAGATAAAAACAGGGGTAAAGTACTAAGACTTTCAAGAGATGGTATAACGCCTATATCTGATTATGGTATGTCTAAGTATTTTAAAGATCAACTAAAAAACCAACAAAATTTAATAGGTAGTTACGATCAAAAGAAAAACGAGTATAACTTGTCTTTAAAGTTTACTACAGTTTCTTATGACGAAAAAGTAAAAGGTTGGTCTAGTTTTAAATCTTTTGTGCAAGAACAAGGTGTTAGTGTTACTAATTTTTACTACACATTTAAAGATGGTGATTTATACAAGCACCATGATGATGTAGTTACTAGCTTTAACTCTGAAGTAACTTGGAATAATTTTTATGGCACACAGTATGAATCAAAAGTTAATACAATATTAAACGATGCGCCTAGTGATGTTAAATCGTTTAAAACAATTAACTACGAGGGTTCACAATCTAACGTAATTGCAGATTTAAATGACTCTAACTATTACAACTTGTCACAAAAAGACGGTTGGAAGTTAGAAAAACTAACTACAGATACAGAAACTGGTTTTATACCAGAGTTTATTAAAAAAGAAAGCAAGTGGTTTAATAATTTAAAAGGAGATACTATAAGTGCTAAAGAAGAAATTGATGCTTCAAGCTTTTCTTTTCAAGGTATAGGTAGACCTTCAAAAATAGAAATAACAAACTAGTATGAAAAAAATAACTTCATTTACTATAGACTCTTCACCTATAAAAGGTGGTGGTGATTTTAGAGCTTACACTGTCAAAGGCGAGCCTAGATCTGCTTTTAGTATGTTAATTGTTAATAACACTGGTAATTTTTACAATTTTCCAGAAAATACTGTTATTAGCGAAGAAGAAGGTATTGTAACTCCCGCTGGTAGTTTTTCTTCAACACCAGTCAGGCTTAGTACAAAAACAATAGGTAATAGCGGTGTTTACAATGGTATTATAGATTTTCCTGCTGCTAGTGATGATAAATACACTGTGGTTTTACAAGCTGAGACATATTTAAAAACAAAGTTTGATGAAAGTCTTTCTTTAAACGCTGTTTACCACGCTGCTGAAATAACTCAATTTGCTGACACAACAGTTACTTTTGCGGTTGCTTCTACTGGTAGCTCTGGCACATACACAGCTAACCCACCTGCTACTAACCATGTTTCTAGTGGTCCAAGTACATCTGTAACAAATAAAAAATTTGCACAACCTATATCTTTTTCTAAAACTGTTACTTTAGGAAGTAGCCAGTTTGTTATAGCAAGACAACCTGTTATAAATGATTTTTCTTTTACTACAACAAAAGATACTTTTTCAGCTGGGTCTGGTAAAATTTTAGAACTAAAAGATGTATCAGGTCTTTCTTTAGGTATGGCTGTTAGTGGAACTGGTATAGCTGCTAACTCTACTATAACAGACATTAAGCTAGGCTACAAAGATGAAAACAAGTCTGTTGCAACAAAAGCTGTTTACACAATACCAAAAGACATAGATCTTGTTGATGGTATTCAATCTATTGCTGATTCAAAAGGTGGTACTATAACTTTAAGTGAAGACACTACATCTCAAGCTGTAGACAGAACAATAACATTTAAAGGTTTTGGTAATGGTGGATCTAGAGATTTTAATAACACTATGTTTACTGTTAAAAACTTTAACCTAACAATAGCACCTGTAGTTACAACTACTGATGCAGCTGTTAGTAGTAGCGCGACAATACCTATAACAAGTACAAATGGTATAAAAGCAGTTGATACAGTTATAATGTCTGGTATTGGCGTTGTAGGAACTCCTCATGTTGATGCCGTTAGTGCTGGCGTCAATATTACATCAAGCGCTGCGCAAACAATAGAAGACGGGCAAACAGTAACTTTTACTGGTAGTAGTAGATCTGCAACTATAACGGCAGACATAGAAATTGAAAAGTATGGTAAAGATGATATAACTTTAACACTAGAATTAGATAACATTTTAACAGTAGGATAATATGAAAGCAAAATTAACTTTTGATCAAGATTTAAATTCTTCTTTACAAGTAGGTGATATCATATGGTATGTTCCTACGCCTGAAGTTGGTGGCTATAAAACAGCGTCTACAGATGACAATGCTTTTGAAAAGCTAGGTCCTGTAACAGAGCTAAGCGATCAATATTTAAAACCACAAGTAACTGTTGATTTAATATACGGTGTTATACCACAAAATATAACTACAGATACTTTTATAATGTTTTCTAAAAATAAAGCTGTAAACTCTGCAGGTTTAAAAGGTTATTACGCAGAACTAGAATTTGTAAACAATTCAAATAAAAAAATAGAATTATTTTCAGTTGGCTCTGAAGTAGTTCAAAGTAGTAAATAACACTAAAAAAGTGTAATTATAAATAAATAAACAATAACATATGGATCCAGCAACGGCCACATTAATATCAGCTGCAATTGGTCTTTTTAGCTCTAACAGAATGAGAAAAGACGCTAAAAGAAGAGCTGCAGAAGCGTTAAGACGTCAACAAGAGCAACAAGCATTGTTAGACGAAGAAATAAAAAAGTATAGAGCTATTGAGTTTGAAAATCCTTATCAAAATATTGAAAATCCATTTGAAGATTTAACAGTAAACCAACAAGCTGCTCAGTTTCAAGCGCAACAAATACAACAGCAACAAGCTAACTTGTTAGAAGGGTTTAAAGGTGCAGCTGGTAGTTCTGGCATTGCAGGACTTGCACAGGTATTGGCTAACCAAGGTGCTTTACAAACTCAAAAAGCTTCAGCTAGTATTGCACAACAAGAACAAGCTAACCAAAGAGCTGCAGCGTCTGCAGACCTTAGAATACAGCAGTTAGAAGGCGCTGGTGATGCAATGGTACAACAAGCAGAAAGTAGTAGACAAGCTACAATACTAGGTATGAACCAAAGTGTTATGGCTGGTGTCAATGCTAATTACCAACAACAGTTATTAAATCAGCAAAAAGCAAATGCTGCTGCAAACTCAATGATGATAAATTCATTAAGTAAAATAGCAACGTTAGATTTAGAAAACATAGGTGGTAACACTGCAACAACAGACGTGCAGTCTGGAGTTCCTCAAGGACCACCAGTAGAGTTTCCCAACTACGTTACTTTAGATCCTTTAGATTAAAAATAAAAATACAAAAATATGGCAACAGGAAGTTTATTAGGAAAAGCAGACAGCATGTTAGTTCAAGGCGCTTTTAGGTCTGAAATGGCCAACGTAGGTCGTGACATGGGTGGTGTTTATAAGTTACAAGCAGAAAATGTAGGTAATTTACAAACTGCTATTCAAGATATTTTTTACGCAACTAATAAAAGCAACAATGACTTGTACAACGATGTAAAAGAAAAGTCTAGCTTAATACTTGCAGACATTGAATCTGGTACTTTTTCAGATGATGACTCTATTGGTTTGTACACTAACGCTATTAATGATTTAAGAAATAAAATGAAGTCTATACCTAGAGGTAAGGAAGGTGAGGCTGAAAGAGCTAAAGTAAGAGCTCAGCTTGCTAAAATGAAAGCAGACACTGCACTTGGTGAAGGTGTTATAACAGAAATAGCAACTCTATTAAAAAATGACCAAGTAAACACGCCTGCAAGTACTGATGCAATGGTTGTTTTTCAGTCTATATTAGATGATAAAGCTAAAAGAGAAATAATAAACGGTGAGCTAGTATACAGCACAAAAAATGCTCAAGGAAATATAATAAAATTAAATCACAACGAGTTAAATAAAAAGTTTATTAAAAAAGATTACGCTGCTGAGTCTGGTGCTTTAAAAGTAAGTAGTAGCTTTTCTAAAACAGGTTTGCAAGGAGGTAAATATGATTTTGTTGGTGCTGCAAATCTTTATGAGTCAATAATGACTACAGAAAATGGCGTTTTACATTTAATAAACAAGCCTTTTGGTAGTATGAAAATATCTTTTGTAGAAGCTTTAAAAGGTGGTGATCCTAAACTTGTAGGTGAAATGATAGGTGCTTTAAACAGTATTGGAGGTTTTGATGTTGATGGCGATTCTAGACCTGATAAAATCACACAAGCAAATGTAAGTAAACTTGTTAGTACACTAACTAATCAAAACGATGAAAACTTTAATTTAGCCACTACTAAACGTGTTGCAGCTGCATTTTATGCTGACAACGATGGTAGAGCACAGCATAAAAAAGGTTTAGATATTTTTAATGCTAAAAAAAATAAGTTAAATAATTTAAATAATCCTCCTGCTGAAACTACAGAATACGGTGGTTATGGTTATCAACCAACAGCTACTGGTGGTGATCCAATTACTGGTAAGAATGCTTTTACAAATGTTACTTATATAGATAAAATAGCTAGAAGAAATGCTCTTTTAAACCTAGATGAAGTGCCTGGTGAGCATTTTACTTATAGATATGATCAAAATAATGGTTGGCAGGCTTTTAACATAGAAGACAATAGCTTTGAAAGGGATGTAAAAGGTTCTGACGTAGCTAGAATAGAAGGTTTGTATAACGAAAATGACGGTAAAGCAAAAAGAAGCTACTCTTATTTTGACGCTAAAAGATCTACAACAAGAAGAGAAAACCTACCACCAGAAGGAAGCGAAGGAATTAGTGTAAAAGCTTTGAAAGTTAAAAAAGCAAAAGATTTTCAAAAAGCTATATTAAATATTTTTAATAAAGATATATTAGATGATTACGCTTTTGAAGACGTTACGCGTGTAACAGAGTTTGGTACTGACAGAGTAAGTGGTCAAGTTAGAGTAAAAAGTAAAGACGGAAGTTTTAATAAAATATTTAACATAGGTAACAAAGCAAATGATGAGCTAGCTGTAGAGTTAAATAATTTATTTTCAGATTATTTAGCACCAGATCCTTTAAATCCAAGAAATTAAATGTACGAATTAAACGGCGAAAATTATTCTCTTGACACTTTGCAAAATGCTGCTAATAAATATGGCATGGAGTTTGAGTCTTATTTAGAAACAATGAAAGGAAAAGGTCTTGTTAAAAAACAACAAGAAGCTGTTGTTGAAAAACAAGAAGACGTAAGCTGGTTTGATCAAACTTGGTTTGGTAGAGGTATAGCTGCCGCTAGTACAACTGGTGAGGCAACAGACTTGATGTCTCAAAACTTTTCTAACATAGACATGGAAAGCATACAAGAGTTTATGAAAGCTAAAGAAGGTGAAGCTAAGTCGTACGCTGCTTCTGATCGTATGAGTAAGTTTCAAGAACAATATGTTAAAGAAGGTAAAACATGGTCTGCGTTTTTTAGAGGTGTAAAAAATCAACCTGGTTTATTACCAGAGTTATTTGTACAGTCTTTAGGTACTCAAATTGGTACTGCTATTGACTCGCCTGGCGCTTCGTTAGGCTTTGCTGCTGCCGGTGCTGGTACTGGAGCTGCTGTAGCTGGTCCACTAGGAGCTCTAACCGGTCTTATGGGTGGTTTAGCTACTTCAATGGAAGCTGCATTAACTTTTGGTGAATTAATAGAAACAAGATTAAAAGAAAAAAATCAAGAGTTTACTGATGAAAATATAAAAGCTTTATTAGAAGCTGAAGGTACAGAAATAAGAAATAAATCTATAGGCAGAGGTTTAACTATTGGTGCTATAGAAGGTTTAAGTGGTGGTTTAGCTGGTAAAGCTGGTGTTGCTGCTTCTAAAGTTGCTAAAGGTGCTAAAAGAGCTACTGTAGCCGCTGGCGCTGCAGGTGTTGGGGTTGAGGCTGTTGGTGGTGCAACTGGTGAGGTTTTAGGTAGAGTAGTTGCTGGCCAAGAAATGGATGCTGCTGAAATAGGTTTTGAAGCTATAACAGGTACTGTAACAGCACCATTAAATGTTTCAGCTGCTTTGTTAACAGCAAAAAAACCTACATACAAATTAAATGGTGCTAGCGTAACGTATGAGCAAATGAAAAGTTTTGTTGATACAGCCGACGATATAGATATTGCAAAGGCTGATATCCAAATGCGAAATGATTTTACTGGTATTGGTAAAAAAGCAAAAGCAAAACAAGAAGCTGCTGAAAAAATGCTAGAGCTTGCTGACGATACAGAAACAACGCTAGAAGTTTTATCTGAAAAATCTGCTAATATAGCAGAAAGAAAATATCAAGATAATATGGTTTTTGCTAAAAAGCATAGCGGTCTTTACGGTTTGAAATTTACAGAGCTAACTGAAGAAGAAATACAACAAAAGTATGATACTGAAGAAGAAACATTTTCTGACTCACTTGGTTTTATACAAGGTGATGAAATAGTTATTAATAAGGACAAAGCTAAAACAAAAGTTTATGGTGACAATGTTGGTAATCACGAATTACTACATGGTATTATAAAAGTTAGTGGCGCACAAATAGAACAATCAACTATTGACAACTTTTTCGAAATTATAGGTGAAGAAAACACAAATGTAATAAAAGAAAGAATACGTAAAAACTACAAACAATCAGACGTAGACGCTGACCGTAGCGAATACTTTACAATATTTTCAGACGCTCTTAGAAATGAAGAAATAAAATTTAACGACAGTGTGTTTACTAAAGTAAAAGACTTTATGAGAAGAGTTTTTGCTACTATAGGGTTTTCAGACGTTGATTTTAATGACGCACAAAGTGCTTATAATTTTTTAAAAGATTATAACAAAAGTATACACAAAGGAAGTTTAAGCTTAGGCGTCCAAGTAGCTACTGGCGGTACAGCTGTTTTTGAAAACGCTGTGTTTTCAAAAGAAGCATCTGACAAAGTACAAAGTATTTACGAAGAAAAAGGAGCTACAGGAGCTTTTGATATAATAGAACAATTTAAGCCTATAGTTAGTAGAATTGCTGATAAACGTAGAGAAGCCCCTAACTTTGATAAAGAGCTTTTAATGAGTGAAATAGAAATAGGTCCTCGTGGTATATTAGATTTAATTAGAGATTACAAGCCAGATTCTGGTGTGCCATTAGCTGCTTATATAAATAAGTTTTTACCAGCAAGAGCTATTGAGGCATCAAGAAGAGTTTTAGGTGAAGAGTTTACACAAGACGTAACAGAAGCTAAAGGAGTTATTGCTGAAGAAACTGCTGAAGTTGAAGTTAAAGCTAAACCAAGAAAAAAGAAAATAGTACTAGCTGATAGACTAGGTGTTACTGAAAAAGTAAGCAAAGCTATTGATAAAATAGTTCCTGATTTAAATGTTGATAAGCTAACTTTTAAAACATTAAAAAACAAAATACCTAGTGTAACAGGTGAACTCTTTGGTATTGCTCCTAAAAAAATAGAAAGTCTAGCTAATTTAACTAAAAAAGAATTACAGTCTGCACAAATGTTTATTAATAAAAATGCAGACTTGTTAATAGCAATGTTACCTGAAGGCGCTACGGTTAGTGGCACCGCAACTGGTATACCTAATACTTTATTAAAAGCTTTTTATACAAAAACAGATAGAGCTAAATCAGCTAAGACTGGTAGTAAAGCTGGCCTTGCAATACAACAAAAAAAGGCTATAAATAAAAAACAATTTTTAGAAACGTTTGGCATTATAGATGGCAAGCCAGATCGTACGGACAGGAACACGTCGGCTAGAGTATTAGCGTTAGCTAATTTAACTGGTAAAATGGTAACTAATCAAACTGTAAGGCAAAAACTAGGAGAAGTTGATGCTAAAGCAAAAGAAAATGTTGATCGTATAAAAGATGGTAAGTCTTCTGTTATGTTTAGTAGAAGTGCTGAAGACCTAGCGAATCCACTAGATAATTTTCAATTAACGTACGAGCACGAGTTAGGTATTTTATCACAAGCTTTATATGGTAAAAACGTTAGAATACCAAATCATAAAGAAGGTCCTTTAAAAGGAACTAGAAATTTAGAAGCTATATTTGAGGAAACAGGAGAAACCTATAGACAAGCGGCTATTAGAGTTGTAAATACTTTTTTAGAGTCACACCCGCAATATAGAAGTTTAATAAGAAGCACTATGACTGGTGGTAAAAAAGCTGGTTTATTTAAGTTTGTAAACTCAAGTGACAAAAACTTTATAAAATATAAAAAAAGAACTGGTGACGATATAAACTTTGATGATAATATAGTAGATTATCCCGACGTAGAGCAAGTGGGTAAAAAACAGCCATACAATAAAAACGAAAAATATTCTTCTAAATTTCACGAAAATATTAACACAGACGAATTTAAAAAAGAAAATGCAAAAAAACTAAAACAGTTATTAGGTTTTTTTGAAGCTGTAGAAGCTCATTTACAAAATTTTAAAAGTGATATATGGTTGTTTGAAGAAATGCTTTTAGACACTAGTAAGCATATGAACACTATCACTAGAATATTAGCTCCAATAAAATTTTACCCTGTAGATAAAAAGAAAAACCCTATATTTAACGAAAAAGCTGTTGAAGAACATACAGATCCTCAAAATTTAATTGGAAAAGCTTTGCTTTCTGGTGCTTTTTTTAATAAGCTAAACGACGTTTGGAGTGTTGTTGGTAAATCTTATATGCAAGGTTCTATATTAAAAGTTGATGATCCTAGTGGTGATTTAAAAGCTAACATGCCAAAGTCTTATTATGAAAAGGTAGTACCTAGATTAATAAGTGGTGATTTAAAATTACCTAATGGATATTCCTCTATAATTAGATTAGCTGAAGCAGGTGTAGATCCAAAAGCTTATATGCTTATAGATGAGAATATGACTATAGCTGAGTTTTTTAAAGTAGATAAAATAAAAGACATAAAAAAAGCTAACGAACTTATTATTAAACAATTAACAGGTGAAATAAAACCTGAGTACGCTGAAAACATTAGTAAGGTTAAAAACACAAAAGACGTAAGCTCTTCAACTAGTTTTAGCAAGTCTGTTGAATCCGCTAGAGTAGTGAAAGATCCAAAAGGCATTACTGTTTTAGATTTTGATGACACGCTAGCAACAACTAAATCACTAGTTAAATTTACAACACCAGAAGGTAAAACTGGAACTTTGAACGCAGAGGAGTATGCTAGCACATATGAAGATTTATTAGACAAAGGTTATGTATTTGATTTTTCTGACTTTAACAAAGTTGTGAAAGGTAAGTTAGCGCCGTTGTTTAATAAAGCAATAAAGCTACAAGGCAAGTTTGGGCCTAGCAATATGTTTGTATTAACAGCAAGACCACCGCAAGCACAAAAAGCTATATTTGACTTTTTAAAAGCTAACGGCTTAAACATACCTTTAGAAAATATAACTGGTCTAGCTAACTCTACTGCAGAAGCAAAAGCACTTTGGATAGCTGATAAAGTTGGTGAAGGTTTTAATGACTTTTATTTTGCTGATGATGCTTTACAAAACGTACAGGCTGTTAAAAACATGTTAGATCAATTTGATGTAAAGTCAAAGGTACAGCAAGCAAAAACTAGTTTTAGTAGATCAATGGACAACAAGTTCAACGATATACTAGAAGATGTTACTGGTATTGAATCTAAAAAAAGATTTGATTTTATTAAAGCTAGAAAGCGTGGTGCTGGCAAAGGTAAGTTTAGATTTTTTATACCACCATCACATGAAGATTTTGTAGGTTTGTTATACAACTTTATGGGTAAAGGTAGAAGAGGTGATAAACATAGAGACTTTTTAGAACAATCTTTAGTTAGACCTTTAAACAGAGCTAATAAAGAATATGATACGGCTAGGCAGTCTGTAGCTACAGATTATAAAAATTTAAATAAGCAAATGCCTGATGTTAAAAAAATGCTTATAAAGAAAACACCTGATGGTGACTTTACATATCAAGACGCTATAAGAGTATATTTATGGGACAAACATGGTTACGATATACCTGGTTTAAGTCCTATTGACCAAAAAAATTTAGTTGAGTTAGTTAAGTCTGATGGTAAACTACAGTCTTACGCTGATACTATAAACACTATATCAAAGCAAGAAACTTATGTTAATCCTACAGATGGTTGGGATAGTGGTGATATACGTATGGATTTAGACGATGCTACAGGTAGAATTGGTAGAGCACAGTTTTTTGAAGAGTTTAATGAAAATGCTGATATAATATTTTCTAAAGAAAACTTAAATAAAATAGAAGCTGGTTACGGTAAAAATGTTAGAGAAGCTTTAGAAGATATACTTTACAGAATTAAAACTGGTAGAAACAAACCTACTGGCCAAAACCGTATGGTAAACTCGCTTATGAACTGGGTTAATGGCTCTGTTGGTTCTGTGATGTTCTTTAACATGAGATCTGCTTTGCTACAGCAAATGTCTTTAGTAAATTATATTAATTTTGCTGACAATAATATATTTGCAGCTGCTAAAGCTTTTGCTAACCAAAAACAATATTGGAACGACTGGTCGTTTATATTTAACTCCGACATGTTAAAACAAAGAAGAGGTGGTATTATGACCGACGTTAATGGTGCTGAGCTTGCCACTGAAATGCGTAAGTCTAAAAATCCTCACAGGTTTTTAATATCTAAATTATTAGAGTTAGGATTTTTACCTACACAAATTGGTGATAATATTGCAATTGCAACTGGTGGCGCTACATATTATAGAAATAGAATTAATACTTATTTAAAACAAGGTTTAAGTCAAAAAGAAGCTGAGGCAAAAGCATTTACAGATTTTCAAGACATAACACAGTCAACACAGCAGTCTGCAAGACCTGACATGGTGTCACAGCAACAAGCTTCTCTTATTGGTAAAATTATATTAAACTTTCAAAACGTAACGTCACAGTTCAATAGGTTAGGTAAAAAAGCATTTTTAGATATTAAAAACAGAAGAATAACAAAGCCTAATTCTACGCAAATGCAAAGTGATATATCTAACGCTGCTAGAATAACGTATTACTTTGCTGTACAAAACGCTATATTTTACACTTTACAAACGGCTTTGTTTGCTATGATGTTTGATGATGATGAAGAAGACGTTAATAATTTATTTTTAAAGAAAAAAGAAAGACTAATAAATGGTAGTATTGACTCTGTATTAAGAGGTACTGGTATTGGTGGTGCAATTATTTCTACTTTAAAAAACACTGCTATTGCTTTTGCTAGACAAAGAGATGTTAACTACAATCCAGACGAAAGTGCTGTTATAGTAGAAGCTTTAAACTTTTCACCTGTAATAGGTATTAAAGCTAGAAAAGTAGTAAACGCTGAAAAAACTTTAAATTACAATAAAAAAGTAATTAAAGAAATGGAAAATACTGATATTGACAATCCGCAGTGGTCAGCAGTAACAAACTATATAGAAGGTTTTACTAATCTACCTCTTAACAGATTATATCAAAAAACTCAAAACATTAGACAAGGCTTTAGTAATGAACATGCTGCTTGGGAAAGAACTTTATTGTTTTTAGGTTGGAGTCAATACAACCTTAATCTTGAAAACGAAAAGATGGACAAGATTAAAGAAAGCACAAAAAACAAAAAAACAAGAAAAACAAGATCTTCAACAAGAAAAACTAGAAAATGAAAAAACTTCTGATACTTCTTTTACTTTTATCTTGTACTAAAGAAGTTGATGATCTTGGCTTCAGAGTTTATACAATACCAGCTGGTGAACATAGCTCAGGTAGTTTTATAAATCACCCAGATAATTCAAAGATAAGCTTTCAGTTTATATTAGACGAGTCTGCTTATTACGAAACTGAAATACCAGAAAACCAACATGATGTAAATAAAATATACGGTATGAGTGATTTTGGTGTTAGGCATCAAAAGTATTCAATACGTCTTGGTTGGAGATATATAGATGGTGAATTAGAACTTTGTTGGTTAAGGCATGAAGAAGGTAGACATAGCGCTGCAACGATAAGAACTATAGACACAGATGTAATTTATAATGCTAGTATTGATATAAAAACATTTTATTATGTAATAGTAATAGATAACGATACTACACTTGTACGTAGAAGACCTGAAGGTAATTGGGGTTTAGTGCGTAGGTATTATTTATACCCGTATTTTGGTGGTAATGAATATGCGCCACACAATATAACAATTAAAATAAAAGAATGAAAAAACTAATTATAATAATGTGTATAGCATTGGTAGCTTGTGCAGCTCCAAAAAAGTGTTGTTCGCAAGTAGATTTAAAAAAGTATTTTAAGTTTGCTACATTTTATGCTGCAGCTAACGGTGGTACTTCTATATCTGATGTAGATGTATTTTCTGTAACTAATGGTTTAGAAACATCGACAGTACAAACGCCATATGATTATAACCTAGCTCTTGGTATACGTAAGATCGCAAGGTTTGGTTATGAAAACAGAGCTAATACTTTTTACGACGGTACAGAAGAGTCTTGGTCTGATGGTGCTAACGTAGGTAAAGTACGTGGATTAGAATTTTTATTTGAAGTAGATTACAAGAGACAACAAGGTAATGAATATTTAGATCAGCATCACTTTATAAGATTTGTAGATGACAAGTATATATTAAAAGGCGAGTACCTAGAAGATGGTTTTGCTGATATTAAATACTTTGAAACATCACAGAGATATAGATATAAAGCTAATGACAAATTGTCTTTCAATGCTGGACTTGCTCAAAGGTTATCCGAGCCGTATGGTTACGATCCTTTAGCAGAATGGGTGCTCAGCAATGGCAATATACATTACACTTATCTAGCGCTACAAGAGGGTTATAATGTAGACGTAGCTGCTAGTGAGTATTTTTCTCCTGATGGAGAGCTCGTTGCTACAAGCAAAGAGGTTTGGGAAGAGGTTGTAATACCAACTATGCTGGCTGATTATACAACTAGAAAACGAAGTGAGCTTGACAATACTATACTACAATCTGTAGTAATTGGCTTTGATTACTACCGTTATACTAAATCATTTTGGTCACATGCTTGGGCTAGTGTTATGCCTTTTCATATAGACAATGGTGAGTTTTCTTATGAGAAATATAACAATGGTCAATGGTTAGATTATAATGGTGGTTTAATACTTGGTTATAAAGTAAATAAGCATCTAGGCACGTTTATTGAAGGTAAATACAATAAGTACTGGAATAGAGAGTGGTATGACTTTAAATTTGGCGTAAATTACGTAATCTTTTAACTATGTATCAATACAAAGTAAAGCTTGATAGAATTATAGACGGAGACACTGTAGACTGTTACATAGATTTAGGCTTTAGCATTAATACAAAAAAGCGTATTAGGTTTGCTGGCATTAACACTCCAGAGTCTAGAACAAGAGATCTTGAAGAAAAGAAAAAGGGTTTGGCTGCTAAAGCTAGATTAAAAGAAATATTAGAAGAGGCTAGTGAAATACACTTAGATTCACATGGCCTTGGTAAGTACGGTAGAGTGTTAGGTCAGCTAAATATTAGCACTGAAAACTCACCTACAATGGTAAATGTAAATGAATTATTAATAACTGAAGGCCATGCTGTAGAATATCATGGCGGTAAACGTTAAACAATGGCAAAAGAATTAAACGAAGAAACTGGATTTAATATAAGTATTAAAACAATGATAGCTGTAGGTTTTGCTATGGCTACTATTATAGGTATGTGGTTTGCATTGCAAGCTGATATAGCTGAGGCAAAAGAACTACCAAAGCCTGATGTTACTAAAATGGAGTTTATGATGAAAGATAAAAACATTAGACTATCTATTGAAAACACAGAAAAAGCTGTTGACGAGCTTAAAATAGATATTAGACGTATGGAAGATAAAATAGATAGATTAAATGAAAGATAAATTAAATGAAAAAATTATTACTAATATTATTAGCGGTATTTAGTTTAAGCGCTAGCTCACAAATTGTAGTTACACATTTCAATGCTGAGTGGAACGATCCTAACAAAGTATCATATATAGGAAAACTTACTGACTGCGATATAGTATATGTTGATATAGCTAAATCACCTAAGATACAAGAAAAACATAATATAATAATTGTACCTACAGTTGTTATATTTAAAGATGGTGAAGAAGTAAAAAGGTTTCAAGCTGATATATCTTTTAGCATGAAAGCAACAAGAAAAGAGATGCAAGGAGTAATAGATGAATTATTAATGAGTGACTTTTAAATAAAAATATGAAAGAAAAAATATGTAAATTGATTTGTAAAATAACTTTTGGTTATATTTGCTTAGGACTATGTAAAGACTGTGGTTGTGCGTAGTTTATTTTTAGCACTATTGCTACCATTAATGTCTTTTGGGCAGATAACATTAGACACAGTTCCACAAAATAAAAATGTTGTGCTTGAAGAATTTACAGGCATCTATTGTGGTTTTTGTCCTGATGGACACGTTGTGGCACAAAATATAAAAAACGCATATCCTAACGATGTGTTTATTTTAAACTTACATACTGGCGGTTACGCATCACCACAACAAGGTGATCCTGATTTTAGAGTTGCTGGAAATAGTAGCATAGCTAATATATCTAATATAGCAGGTTACCCAGCTGGAACAGTTAATAGGTATCAATTTCCTATGACCCAAGGTGGTGGTACAGCTATGGGTAGAGGCGATTGGGCGGATGCAGCTTCTGAAATACTAGCATCACCATCATATGCAAACGTAAGCATGGTAATGCAACACGATACAATTAATGAAACTTTAATTATAGACGTTGGCGTATATTGGACAGATTCAGTAGAGGTTGATGGTTTTGGTTTTTCACCTATAAATTATTTAAATGTTGTTTTAGCACAAGATAGTGTACCTGGTCCACAATCAGGAGCATCACAATTTAATCCAGGAGCTATTATAAATGGTCCTTGGCAACCAACATATTCACACCAACATATGGTAAGAGATTACGTTACGCCTTTATGGGGTGATCAAATAACGTATAACCAAGCAACTCTTCCAGGATTTTTTGTAATAGCACAGTATATATACGAAATACCTCAGTTTATTAATGATATTGCTTTTGTAGTTGATCATATTGAAGCAATAGCTTTTGTTACAGAAAACCAACAAGGAGATATTATAACAGGAGCAAGCGCTAAAGTTACATGGCCAAGTCCACCCCCAGTTGCTGTAACAGAAATAATACCTATTGTAAACGACAATATTATATATGATATATATGGTAGAACTGTAACAGATATAAAGAAAAATACAATATATATAAAGAACAATAAGAAGTTTATTCAATTTTAATATGAAAAAATTACTACTACTTATATTATTATTACCAAGTTTATTATTTGCTCAAGGCCCTTGTGTAAACACTTTAATTAATATAAACTTAGATCAGTACCCATCAGAAACTACTTGGGATATTCAAGACACTTTAGGTAACATTATTATATCTGGTGGTCCATATACAAATGTACCTAACTACGAACCACAGTTTATTGTTAATTGTTTACCGCCTGGTGAGTTATCATTTACTATATATGATTTGTTTGGAGATGGTTTAGAAGGTAGTATATGGGGTGGACAAGATGGCTCGTACTATATTTTGCAGTGTGGTGATACTTTAGTTTATGGTGATGACCCTGCTTTTGGTTACGATACTACGCATACATTTATATCTGATTTTTGCCCACCACCACCGCCTGTACCTGGTTGTCTAGATGATGATTACTTAGAATATAATCCACTAGCTAACGTTAGTGATAGTAGCTGTAGTACATTAATAGTATATGGTTGTACTGATAGCACTATGTATAATTATGACCCACTAGCAAACTCAATGGATAATATTGCGCAATGCACTTACGATCTTATACTACATGATTTAATAGGTAATGGTTGGATAGGTACTGTTTTAGAAATATACCAAGAAGATGATACAACTTCTTTTGCAATGACAAACGGTGGTTTTAATCAAGCTTTTACTATAGACTTATACGCACCAGCTCCTGTTAGTGCTAAGTTGTTTGTTAGCCAACAAGCTCAGTTTACAGCTATAGAGTGTGGCTTCACACTAATCGCACCAGATGGTGATACAGCTATAAGTGTTCAACCGCCATTTATAGTACCATTTTATTTATACGAAGGTTTTACTTATTGTGGTAATATATGTGAAGAAGTAGTTTATGGTTGTTTAGATACTTTAGCGTTTAACTATGTTGATAGCGCTAATACATCTGATGATTGTTTTTATTATCCTGGTTGTATATCACCAGCATATTTAGAATATCACATTGACACTGCTAACGCTTATTATACAGATATAAATATACAAGATAGCTGCGAAACACTAGCTGTATTTGGTTGCGCTGATTCAACAGCGTTTAACTATGACAGCTTAGCTAATGTAGATAACGGAGGTTGCTTACCTGTAGTTGTAGGTTGTATGCAGCAAGTGGCGTTTAACTATAATCCACTTGCAAACACACCTGGTACTTGCATACAAGTTATATTTGGTTGTACATCACCTATAGCTTTTAACTATGACAGTTTAGCAAATACTGATGATGGTAGCTGTATAGGTATTGTTTATGGTTGTACTGACGTTACAGCTTTTAACTATGATCCACTAGCAAACGTAGATGATAGCACTTGTGTAGCGGAGGTTTTAGGTTGTACTGACCCAACTATGTATAACTATAATCAACTAGCAAATATAGATAACGGCTCTTGTGTACCGTTTATTTACGGTTGTACAGATTCAACGGCATTTAATTATTATCCATTAGCAAATTCAGACAATAATAGTTGCGTGCCGTTTATATACGGTTGCACAGACCCAAGTGCTTTAAATTATTGTGATACTTGTAATACAGATGATTTTAGCTGTATACTACCTATTTATGGTTGTACAGACAGTACGGCTTTTAATTATAACCCACTAGCTAATGCTGATAACAATTCTTGTGTTCCTTACATATATGGTTGCACGGATCCTTCTGCGCTTAATTATTCCCCAACAGCGAACACGGAGGATTTTAGTTGTATTGCTTATGTTTATGGGTGTATGGATAGTTTGGCTCTTAACTACGATCCATTGGCTAACACGGATAACGGTTCGTGTATCACTATCGTTATGGGTTGCATGGATCAAGCAGCGTATAACTTTAACGCAAATGCTAATATTAACGATTCTTTATCTTGTCGTTATAGTGCAGGTTGTATTACTGGCGATAGTATACCCTATTGGCTAAACGACCCTTGCTATGCTTGGGTAATAGACATAGACGAATACTGTTGTGAAAATGAGTGGGACACAGTTTGTCAAGCAACATACAATTATTGTGACGGTACTTGGTCAGGACCATTACCTTCAAGAATACAAAACGATATAGTAGTATATCCCAACCCTACAAATCAGCTAATTAACATAAATGAAAAAGTTGATGCAGAGGTTATAAATAGCGTAGGAGAAGTACTAATATCTGAAAAACAAATAAGCGTCTTAGACGTGTCTAGATTAAGCCCTGGGGCATACGTGCTACGTCTAAAACACGACAACAAATATATTTACAAACAAATAATAAAAAAATAATATGGCAACAACAATTGCACAATTAACATTGACAAGTTCAGACCTATTGTCTGACACTTTAGAACTTACCACTTTAGCTTCTATAGTAGCTCCGCATACTGGCGGTTTAAGTAGATCTGCTGTTACATCAACAGCTATTGGTACGGCTTCAGGCCAAGTAACAGTTGATACTGCTGATGCCTTTGCATCACCAAATTTTATATACGTTAAAAATACTGCTGACTACCACGCTAGTAATAACGTTGTGTACGGGTATTTTTCTGGTGATCCTGACGGCATGGTTTTACAAATACATGGTGGTCAATTTGCTTATATGCCAACGTCTGGTGACTTTACGTTAAAGTTTTATACTTCAACTTCTGGAACTATAATAGAGCACATGGTAATAGGTACAAACGCATAATAAAAATTAAACAATAACAATAAATAAATAAATAAATATGGCAACAACGACGGCAACAATAACAATAAACAGCTCAGATCTTACTGGTGATCCTTTATCGCTGTCTACAACTACAACTCTTTACAAAGCTGGTCAAACAGTTGGTTTAGAAAACACAAGTGGTGTGGGGAGAACTAAATCAGTAGCTAGTGGCGCTGTAATTTTGTATGATGGAGACGCTTACGACAATGGGTCTCACAAAGTTTACTTAGCTAACAAATCTACTGACGCTACAGAGTATTTTACTATAACAATGAACTCTGAGCCAATTGGTAAATTATACGCTGGAGACTGGATGTTTTTTCCTTGGGAAGCAGCTGCTGACACTAGTGATATTAAATATCAACCAAGTGTAACTACTGGTATGGTGTTAGAACACATGATTATTTCTGAGTAACATTGGCTACTTTACAGCATAATATAACGACAGTACTAACTCAAAATTTATTAGCAGCAGGAGACAACGTTAGTGATATTAAACGTATGTCTATAGCTAATGTACACGCGAGTAGTACGACTAAAGTTGATCTTTTTTTAAATAAAGGAGCCAACAACTATTATCTGTTGAAAAATGTAGAAATACCAAGTGGTACAACTCTAATATTAAACGAAGAAGACAATATAGTTTTTGACAATACATCTAATGGTTTTTCAATGCGAATTAAACTAGCTACGGCAGTGCCTGTAGATGTATTAATAACCAGGTAACATGGCAATAAGTGAACACATAAGCTACAAAGAAGGTGTGTATAGCAGAACAGCAACGCGCTTAGATATAAGTAATGAACCAAACAATGAGCAAATGGACAATATGTGTCTGCTTGCTCAAGAAGTGTTTGAGCCTTTACGTATGTGGGTAGGTGGACCTATAAAAATTAATAGTTTTTTTAGATCACCAAAGCTTAATAAAGCTATAGGTGGTAGTACAAAATCACAACATTGTCACGGTCAAGCTATTGATATAGATGATACTTTTAATAGAGCTACAAATGCTGAGATGTATGAGTTTATAAAAAAACACCTAGATTTTGATCAGATGATATGGGAGTTTGGTGATGAAGATAACCCTGATTGGGTTCATGTGAGTTATGTATCTGAAGATGAAAATAGGAATAGATGTTTACAGGCTTATAAAGAAAACGGTAGAACTAAATACAAGGTTATATAATGGCTAAGTATATACCTGCTAATAATTCATTAACAACTGTAACTAACGCTACTAATGCTAGTATTGCTACTAATGTTACTGTAGCAGATGAAAGTACAGACACGTCTTGTAATGTTTTATTTGTTACAGCAGCAACTGGTAATTTACCGCCTAAATCAGGAACTAATTTAACTTTTAATTCTAACACAGGAGATCTTAACACTAGCACTTTAACTATAGCAGACTATATTATTCATGATGGTGATATTACAACTAAAATTGGGTTTGATAATAACGATGTATTTTCTATAACCACAGACAATGTAGTTAGATTTACCCAGAATAACACTAGCGCTCTTTTTACAACTAAAGTTCAAATACCATTGAGAGTATTAAAAAGATCAGATACAGGGGTTGCTTCAGAATCTACTGGTGACGTTGTATTTTTTGGTAATACAGAGAGTATGGTTGCAGGCAAAATATATCATTTAAAAAACGACAGTTCTTGGGAGCTTGTAGACGCTAGTGCAGTTGCTACTAGTGATGGCTTACTAGCTGTTGCTTTAGGCGAAGAATCAAACTCAAGTGGTATGTTGTTGAGAGGTTTTGTAACTTTAGAGCACGATCCAGGAGCTATAGGTGACGTGTTGTATGCCTCACACACTGCAACTGGAGAAGCAACAGCAACAAAACCTACTGGTACTGGTAACGTTGTACGAATTTTAGGTTATTGTTTAGGTGCTTCAGACAAAAAGATTTTCTTTAATCCTGACAACCATCACACCGAACTATAACTTAACAATTTCTTAACATTAAAGTGATTAGTGCTTTTATAATTTCTGTAATTATAAAATTATGGAAACAAAACAAATAGATCTTAGTCCAATAATATACATTGTGATTATGATCACTATCTTTTCGGTAGCAATATAAAAAAAAGGGAGTAACTTGCGTTACCCCCTTTATTATTTTCTAACAGTTAGTTAAAACTCAGAATTTTTCTGGTTTTGAACCTCAACTCTTAGTTCTTGTGCCAAGCCTTTAATTGCTTGCATTGCTTTCCTGACTCTCGTGCCTGCAGAGTTGTTACCCTCTACAAACTTAGTCATATCTGACTGAGTGTCATTTACTAGATCTTGTAACTGATCATATATACCTGCACATTTATTAAAACTCATAATTTAATTTGATTTGATTTATAATTTAATTTACTTCTTAATAAAGAACGAAGCTACTAAAACTAATACAATTAG
>Ga0208899_1000332_pt1 | contig 34107 bp, 38 predicted proteins | sample VirMetDEL_Nov_24_FD_184518 | JGI IMG/M metagenome (GOLD analysis project Ga0208899, IMG submission 184518) | Aqueous microbial communities from the Delaware River and Bay under freshwater to marine salinity gradient to study organic matter... | ecosystem: Environmental > Aquatic > Marine >... | reverse complement strand
GGCTCCCTACAACCAGTTCGTTGCTACCCGCATTCTCGATACGGAACTCCGACCGGGAACGGCTGACAACGACATCAACGCTATGCGGACGAATGGCACGATCCCTGAGGGGTACCGTGTCAATCACTACATGACGACGACGAACAAGAAGTTCTGGTTTGTCTGTACTGATGTGCCGAATGGCATGAAGCACTTCCAGCGCACGCCGATGCAGACGGGCATGGACGGTGACTTCGATACCGGCAATGTTCGGTACAAGGCGCGGGAGCGATACAGCTTCGGCGTCTCGGACTACCTTGGTATCTTTGGTAGTGGTAACATTACCTGATACCCCCCAGAGAGGGCGGGGCTTCGGCCCCGCCCTTTTCTTTGGTGAGGACTAACTTGGCTGCTAAGAAAACCAAGAGCAGAGTGAACGAGTCTGGGAACTACACCAAGCCTTCCCTGAGAAAGAGCTTGTTCAACAAGATCAAGGCTGGCAGTAAGGGCGGCAAGCCCGGCCAGTGGAGTGCTCGCAAGGCCCAGATGCTGGCCAAGGAATACAAAGCCAAGGGCGGGGGCTACAAGAACTAATGGCACTCAAGAAGCCCCAGAAGTCTCTCAAGAAGTGGACTAAAGAAGAATGGGGTACTAAATCCGGCAAGCCCAGCACTCAGGGAAAGAAGGCTACCGGAGAGAGATACCTTCCGAAAAAAGCTAGAGAAGCTTTGTCGGATAAAGAATATGCTGCGACTTCTAGAAAGAAGCGCGAAGACACCAAGAAGGGTAAGCAGTTTTCTAAGCAGCCGAAGAAGATTGCTAAGAAGACTGCGAAGCACCGGAAGGGTTAGACATGGCTATCAAGCGCGGTAGCGAAACATTTTCTGGCTATAACAAGCCGAAGAGAACTCCCAATCACAAGACGAAGAGTCATGCTGTTCTTGCCAAGGAAGGCGACAAGATCAAGCTGATCCGTTTCGGTGAGAAGGGTGCGAAGACTGCTGGCAAGCCCAAGGCGGGTGAGTCGGACAGGATGAAGGCAAAGCGTAAGTCCTTCAAAGCCCGACATGGCAAGAACATTGCCAAGGGCAAGATGTCTGCTGCGTATTGGGCAGACAAGGTTAAATGGTAAACCAAAGCCTGCCAGACTTGAACAGACAGCACGCAGACTGGTAGGCAAGTTGCGTGTGACGAGGTTATTTCGATGAGTAAGACTACTTTCAATTCTTCCGTTAGATCGCGTGGTGGGCGAAGAGAAGATGATGGCGTTACGCCGGGCGGGATGCTTATGTCCGTCCAGTGCTCTGCCCAGCCCAGTGCAAGTAATCTTGCAGTGAAGGTTGGTACGGATCCTACGGATGGTGAGGATCTTGTTCTGCCGAAGGGTGCGATCATCATCAGCTTTACGATGCTTGATAATGCGACTGGGACGACTCCTACTTTTGATATAGGAACGTCTGATGATCCTGATGGGATCTTTAATGAGTTGGATGCTGACGCAACTGATGGTACGGTGATTTACCCGAATGGTGACCTTGTTCTGAATGGAACTAATGGGCTTGCTGCTGATACTGCGGTGACTGCGACGAATGGTGCTGGGGGAACGCCTACTAGCAACATGGTTGGTGCTATCACTTACTTCATTAAAGACGACGGAACTTCTGGCACCCTTTAATTGGGTTTTGATCTATCTTTCAAGAAAGAGGTAAGAAATGAGACCCACTCGATTTAGCGGCCCTGTATTATACAGCGGTAATCCCAGAGTATCGGCAGCTTCCCTTGAGAACTTGCCGATCGGATTTAACCCGGATTACGCAGTCTACTTTGATGAGTTTCAGGGTATCCCCGGAAACGTCCCGCCGAACTACAACTTTGATGCTTTAGCCTCAGGTACTTTTACCTATGCCGAGGGTAATAGCTTGCAGGATGGTGCGGATAAGTTGTATGGGTGGTGCCAACTGAGCAGTGATGAAACTGACCCATCGCAAAACAACAGCGGCGGGACGGTAATGACTCAGGAGTCTCTTCAGTTTCGCGGAAGAGAATTATTCATTGAAGGAAGAGTTGCGATTCCGTCTCCGGCTACATGTGAATTCTTTTTCGGATTCTCTATCGATGGAGACTACACAAGTGGTTTTAACTCTGATCGCTTAACTGGCTTTGAGCTGGTAGGTGGAACCAACAGCTTAAGGCTTAGATCTAGAGCGGGCGGTGGAGCAAACGCAGAGAGTATCGTTGAAGATATTTTCACATATCCGAATGGATCCACTACTACTGCTGCTTATATCTTGGATTCAGTCAATTTGGCTCCGGTTCTAGGTATACGAGTTCATGGATTCAATGCTTCTACTTATGCTGATTTTTATGTAAACCGAAGGCATGTTGGAACAATCCGCAATACATCGACTACGACATCTTTAGGCACATCGATTAAAGGAATAGCTACTTACTTTAAGAAGACGAGTGAAATATCGGGCCTTACAATCGGAACAGCACTCGACGCTGGAGTTGCCTCTAGTACCAATGTCATAATTAATGGTTCGTCTTGGGTTGATGAAGTGAGTCAGCGAACTACGCAGATTTACACTGATCAAGTTCTGACAATCGGGGCAGAAGATGTACGAGTATCTCGCATCCTGCGGAGTGATGATGGGGACCTTCTGGTTGATCTCGTCCGGGCAGAGAACAGCACTACTGCGGTGGCACATGCGGAGGACGCTTCTATCAGCGCGGCCTCTCAGGCGTGCCACATAGATTACCTTACTAGTTACTTTAGTCGGTATCCCAGTACTGCTGCCTTTGATGATTACTTAGTGGCCCCTCGGAGGTAGACTTGTCCGACCCCCAATGGTACAGGGATCTCACTCCCCAACGACAAGAGGCCGTAGATCAGACATTACATCTGGTCTGCGGCCTCGGTCTTTGTGCTATCGGCGGGGCTTATCTGTCGATGGTGTCTCTCTATATCAGAGAGTTCTGGCTCCAGTGGCCTGTTGAGCGAGTGGCAGACACTAGAAAAGACATGGCGTTCTGGACTGCTGGTACTGGGGTCTGGGAGATAGTGAGGGCTTTCAGTTGAGTGTTTATCCGGCTGGCGTAAAGCAAGCGAGAATATTGAAGTTAGGAGTTAATGACGGAAAGACTTCTTTAATTGCAAGTCCTTGCGTTGTCAAAAGCTTATCGTTTAGACCGTTGGATGAGTTTCAGCAGCAGTCCTCTGATACTTGCATTGCACTTTATGTTTACGACGGGGATACGGTTATTATGAAATTCCCTTTTATCGGCCCTCAGTATTTATCAACAAATGTCGCCATCTTGATCCCTGCTGACGGCCTTAAGATAAATACCTCGCTTTCTTTTGAAGTGGAAAAACTTGATGGAACTGTAGACCCCGTAAGTCTTAACTTTACGAGCCTAAGGGTTGCTTACCAGCAATAAGAATTATGAAATCAACCGATGTACAAAGTGTTTTCTATAATTCTCGCGCTACCCCGACTACCAAGCACAAGCTTGTAGACATTGGGAATAGCGGTTCTTGTAGAGTTTTTTCTGTAGTTTGGTGCCCTTATCAGATAGCTTCTGGTGATAAACCTGTAATAGAGCTTTGGGAAGGTGATCCCGATAGTGGGGGCACGAAAATTTACGAAGACGGATGCCATGTCGGAGCCGGATCAACAGGCGGTGCATACAACAGCGATCAACCGTGGATTAACTTTGAGCCGTTTCCATCTCATTACTACCTTTTTAAAGATGACGTTTGGGTTGTAGGTGGAGCAAATACTTATGGCATTAACAACGTCACAATTACCTATCAGTTGGGTGGCTAAAGATGTCTTTAGGCTATTGCCAAGTTTCTACAGTCAGCTTAAACCCATCGGTTAATGACAGGCAGTTGATTGATTCAAGCATTCCGTCACGCATAAAGCTTGTAGGTTTTAGTGTAGGCATGACTAGGGTTGCTTCTTTAGCTCCTATTTCGACGGTTCAAAGATTTAAACTTTTTGACGGTTCTTCTTCTGATCCATTCTGGACGATTCCATTTCCTAGACCAATAGCTGAAGCTATCGCTTACCAACCTTCACTTTTTGTAGTAACCGACGATTCGTACTTAGAAATTGAAAACGGTTTAAACTACGAAGTGACAACTGATGGACTGGCTGATGCGAGTAACCCGTTTCTAGTGAATGTTTTTTACATAGGCTAATCATGCGTCAATATTACAAAAGCACAAGCAAGTCTGTGTATCACGAAACAGCAGCGGGTGGAAGTGCGCTGGATAGCTCTACCACCATTGCGCCCTCAGGGACTCGTGTTTGCCTTAGGAGTTTTGAGCTTTCTAGCGGTGCTCCTCACTATCTAAATACAAATATTAGGCAGGTGATTCCTGCCTTTGTCTACTTTGAAAAAATGGATTCTTCAAATACTGAAGTTCTCAAAATGCCCATCGCTTTTGGAGGAAAGGGTGCGATTGTAGGTCTAGGAGGGGGTTCGTTGGTCCCCTCTAGTTTTATGACTATCCCAGGGCCAGGGATTCTTTTTGACGATGGAATGAGAGTAAGGATTACTATGCCAGCCAACCCTGGGTCTAATGGCCCAATCTTTGCGCTAGTCAATGTGGTGTACTCAATATGACAGAAGATTATACAAATATCTGGTCAAGCACAGATCCATACAACGATGGCAGCGCCTCTGGTACTCAGATAATTAGTGGGCGCGTTAGGGTTCATGCGTTTTGGGTAGTAAACGGCGGATCGGGTTTATTTCAATCAGATGATGCTCATACGCTTTCTAGGCCCATGTCTTTACGATCTAGCTCTGGTGGATCAAAACTTTACGAAGTTGCTTTTCCTAACTCTAGCCGATCGACTCAATCAGGGGCTCAGTCTTTTTTCCCGTACCAGCACAGATTTGGTGGCAACGGTATTCTATTTGAAAATGGAGTTTGGTTTTCTGTAGACGCAAACGACCAGACTGGATCATCGACGGCAAGCCCGTCATCCTTTGTTGCGGTTCTCTACACAGGCGGGGTAAACACCTAATGACTCATGTAACCCCGACAACTTTCTGGGCCTCCCTTGGCATCGTAGCTTCTGCCATCGGGGGCCTTTTTACTATGCAGATGTCACATGCCGGGGAAAACGGCCATAGCTCTACAGCGAATCAGGCTGAAGTGTCTGAGGTAAAGATTAAGATTGAACGCATTGCAACTGAGGTGAATCACAACCGAGAGTTGCTTGGTGATCTGAAGACTGAGCTAAGGGATCTCCGGGCAAATCAAGCGGAGAACAGCGAAGAGATATTGGAGGCAATCCGTGGCAACTAGCGGTGCAGTATCGTTTTCACCCGATGTTGGTGAATTGGTGGAAGAAGCTTACGAGCGTGCCGGTCTCCAGATGGTCTCTGGATACGACCTCCGCACAGCCAGAAGAAGCATCGATCTCATGCTCATGGAGTGGGCCAACAGAGGCATAAACCTCTGGTGCGTGAGCGAAGATGAAATCACAATGGTCGATGGTCAGGGCGCGTACACAGCTATTAACGCGACACCGAACGTAGCCGTCTCGATACTGGAAGCCGTACTCAGAACTGATGATGGGGATGTAAATAATCAGTCTGACTATGATCTAGCTAGAATTTCCAGAAGTACATTTATGAGCATCCCATCTAAACTTTCTAAGGGAAGACCGACTCAGATCTACGTCGATCGACAGCAGGGCGAGATCAAGATGAACCTGTGGCCCGTTCCCAACGATGTCACCCAAAAGCTTGTCTACACTTACATCCGTCGCATGGAAGACTCGGGTCCCGGCGGCACCTACGACCCGGATGTGCCGGATAGATTTTGGCCCGCCCTGGTAGCCGGTCTTGCCTACAACATTGCCCTCAAGAAGCCCGAGGCTGGACAGCGAATCCAGATGCTCAAGCAGGTATATGATGAGCAGTTCCAGTACGCAGCAGAAGAGGACAGAGAGAAAGCTCCCTTCAGGCTCTACCCCGGAGGCTACAGCTAATAATGGCTTCGTATGCTGAAGGCAGAAAGGCTTTTGGCTTCTGTGACAGATGCGGCTTCAGGTACAACCTGAAAGACCTGAAGACTGAAACTGTCAATCTTGCCACCACGAATCTGCTGGTTTGCCCTGAGTGCTGGGATCCGGATCATCCCCAGAATATGCTGGGTCGAGTGAGAGTTGATGACCCTCAGGCTCTTCGCAGCCCCAGACCTCTTGGTGGTATCAGCGGCAGAGATCTTCCGGCTGCTTACAGGTGGGATTTCTCCACGGGCACAGCTCAAACTAGCCCTACTCGCATCGATGGATGGTGGGCAAGCAACGGCATAATTACATGGAATTCTTCTTCAGAAACTTTAAATTTAGTTTCTGACCCAGACTCAAGCAATCCTGGAGATCCTTACCTTCATCGAGGCTTTAATGCTTCTGAAGGCGCGAACGACTGGCTGAGCATCGACGCTTCGACGTACAAGTTTGTAGTGAGTTCTTTTAAAGTTAATCGTCTTCCTGACTTTGAGCCCGACGACAGATACTTTCAAGATTTTCAGGGGCAACTCTTCTGGGCGATAGATACATCTCCCGGACCTGGCTCGACTTGGCCTTACTCCCTCGACAGATCGCAAATCTCACAGCACAAGCCAGTATTCACTAATGCTCAGACTTCTGATGGTTTTTCTACAGAAAACCGGGATATGGCAAGTCAGTTTAAAGTCGTATGGGATATGAGTAACAATCCTAATTGGTCCGGTACGTTGACTGGGTTAAGGCTGGATTACTTTCATGCTAAGAACACTTCAGATCCTGGCCCTGACTACGACGCTGGCGACATTGACATTAACTACATAGAGGTTGTGGCTTTCCACAACCCGGATCTCTAGGAGAGAACAATGCCCAAGGTAGGAAGCAAGCACTTTTCGTATGACCAGTCTGGCTATGACAAGGCCATGAAAGAGGCCCAGAGAACGGGCCTCCCGATCGAGAACGAAGACAAGAACTACGCGCAGTTTGCTGGCGGCGGCTCTGTCATGAAGCCCAAGATGTATGGCAAGGGCGGATCTGTCAGAGGCTATGGCAAGGCTCGTATGCCGAAGGGAAAGAAGTAATTGGCAGCCTTCACTCTTACAACACTGAGCGCAGCCATAGATGAATGGCTGGAGAATGATTTTTGGGGAGACACTTCCCAGAAAAACAACATCATCGTGTTGGCGGAGGAGAAGATCAACTCGACTGTAGGAATTGCTGGTTACAACACGGACACAGCATCTTCTAATTTTGTTGCTGGGGCTAACTCGATAACTCCGATTGCTGACACTGTGACTGGGCCTATATCGCCTTCTTATTTAAAAATAAGATCGCAGTCCGGAACTGAATCGGATAATCCTTGGAAGTTTTTACTTTTAAAAGATTTTAATTTTCTTCAGGAGTACGCTCCGGTTAACAATACCGCTTCCCGTTCTGAGCCTAAGTATTACTCGTTTTACAATGATGTAGATAACTCCAATCAAGTAACGGTAAACCTTGCTCCGTACTCAGATGGCACTTACAGCTATGAGTTAAACTATTACTTTGAACCTACTTCTATCACAGCAGTCCCCGCTGATAACACTACTTGGCTTAGTACCCATGCCAAGAACGCTCTTTTGTATGGATGTCTTGTTCAGGCATACATCTTCATGAAGGGCGATCCGAATTTAATTCAAACCTACGAAATGAAATTCATGGAAGCTCTCAAGGCTCTTGTCGTGATGCAAGGCGGAACCTTCCGAGACACTTCTTATAATGATTCGGATAACGCTCCGAACATGATGGCGGCTCAGTAATGGCTTCTAGTTATACCGAAGGACTTGTAATAGAACTTATCGGGTCTGGCGACAAGGCTGGGTCTTGGGGCGATGTCACCAACAACAACCTGAAGTCTCTAAACCAGGGCATTACTGGATTTTCAGAGGTAGATCTTAGTGGAGCAAGCGATCCTCACCTTATTGATCTTTCTGATGCTCAGGTTCCCGACGAGTCCACTAGCCCCTCAAGGTCTTCGATAATAAAGTTTATAAACGTACCCGATACCCCGACGCCGTTCCGTATAAACTTCCAAGTAAATACTGCTCCTGCCCAGAGGATAAATTGCGTCGTAATCAACGGAGATGACAACAACACCATCTCTGTTGGGACTGGGGCAAACGGAGACAGGCTCACCATCCTGAATGGTTACGCCGCTAGCGTCTACTCCGAGGTAAATTCGGGTAACTCCAGTTACTTCGATATTAAAAATTCACTTGCCAATCTTGCTGTGGATAAGATTGCTCTTGAAAACAATGAAATCATCGGCAACGCCACTGACGACAAGATAACGATCAGCGCAAGCACTTTAGAGATAGGCGATGACGGAACAAGTGTTGCGGTAATCCAGAACACTGGCACCTCTAGCGCCGATGCTGATCTTCTCTTGAGAAGCACCTCCCGCTCTGGGGGAGGCTTCATCAGGATTGGCAACGGAACTGATGAAAATATTGAAGTTGATCCTGCGGACAATGGAGCCTTAGCTGTCACTGGCCCCATAGCCGCTACGGGAAATATCTCTACATCTGGCAGCGGATCTATTACCGCAGCGAACGGTCTTAACGTCACCGCTGGTGGAGCAGCGATTACTGGAACCTCCTCCGTAACTGGCTCTCTCGCAGTAAGTTCATTGGATGCTGGATCTGGCACGATTGAAACCACAGGAACTCTCAGCGGCGGCACGACTAGCGTAGGCGGATTAACTGCAACCAGCCTTAATCTTTCCTCTGGGAATATAACCAACGCAGGAACAATAAATTCCGGCGCGATCACAAGCTCTGGATCGATCGGTGGAACGTCGATTAATGTTGGATCTGGAACAATCGATGGTGGTGCGATAACAGGAACATCGCTTTCTGCTGGGTCTGGAACGATTGGAGGTGGTGCCATAACTGGCACCAGTCTTACCGTCGGTACGGGAGCATCCAACACCATCACTGCTGGTGAGTTAATCTGTGATGATTTAAGTCACGCAACTTCTATTACTTCCACGATTAGCAGTTCAAATAAATTCCGAGTTGATTCTAACGGCGCTCAGGTTGTAGCCACGAATGGATATTTAAATATGTCCAGCACTTCCGGCTCGGCTGGCTTTGGTTTAAGAAACAACTCAGGCACACTAGAAATAAAAAACAGCACATCTGGAGGCTGGGGATCTATTGCGGTTCTTTCAGGCTCGGATTTATCTGTTTCTGGATCTTTAACCGCAGGGACTTCAGTAACAGCAGGTTCTACTGTAACAGCAGGAACCGGTTTAACCGTTAGTAGTGGCGGAGCCAGCATAAGTGGTGGATTGAACAACAATAGCGGTGGCATAACCAACGCTGGGGCGATCACTTGTACGTCGTTAGACGCAGGCTCAGGGACAATTGAGACTACCGCCCTTGTTATAGGTGGCATAATTGCAGCAACTACATCCGTGGGTGCGCCGTCAGTTACAGGAACTACGTCTGTAGCGACCCCTACGCTGACCAGCAATACGACAAATCAAAATTTAACTGTATCTCCAAATGGGACCGGAAGAATAATTCTAGAGTCTTCCAGCACCTCTAGTAATCAGGGAACTGAAGCAATTCATATAAATGCTTCTGCCGGTCGTATTGGTTTACAGGTCGAATCTGTCTCCGATCATGTGACTATTAGAATTCCTATAAGTTCTGCTCCGACTACCCCCGTGCTTCAGGCAATGTTTAATGACGAGGGGCTTCTACTTCATGAGGCTGGCGGTGGCTATTTAAATTTTTCATCTAGCACTGGCTCTGCCGGTAATGGGTTTAGGGCGGATACTTCTGATGACCCGGTAGAGTTCAGGGCGAAAAGAACCGACGCTTCCGACAGCGACAACTGGGGTCGCATCTACCACTCCGGCATGGTTAGTGGAGACGGGGCCTTCTTTGAAAGCACTTGTGCCGTAACCGCAAATACTGAGCAGAATTTAACTACTGGGTTTTCTGCTATTCCATCTCTAGTTACTACTTACTTAGAGTGTACGACTGCGGACGCTGGATATTCGGTAGGCGATCATGTCAAGATCTCTAGCTCTGCCGATACATACAGCACGGCCAATACTGGAATTGCTATAACTTTTGATGGCGCTGCTAGTAATGATGTTACTGTATCGATTGGTTCTAATGGACTTGGGCTTATTCATAAAACTTCAAATACAGAAACTCTTATTACTGAGTCTAGCTGGAGACTTCGCGTGAAGGCTTGGAAGTAGAATGCCTTACAGAAAAGTCACATTCCCTCCCGGCATAAATAGAGAAGGAACCCAGTATTCCGCTGAAGGAAACTGGTACGACTGTGACTTAATTAGGTTCCGTCAGGGAAGACCTGAGAAGATTGGTGGCTGGTCGAAATATTCAGATAATGAGTTTCTTGGGATTTCTAGATCTCTTCTGAATTGGTCTTCGATTGCTGGTGCAAACCTGATGGCAATCGGATCCGACAAGAAGCTCTATGTAGATCTCGGTGGCGTTTACCATGACATCACGCCGATGGATTACAAGTCTCAAGGCACACTCACGAATGCTGACATAACCGATGCTACCACGACGTTGCAGTTTGATTTTGCTGTGTCTGTTGGCGACATCGTGAGAATGGGTAGTGATGCTAACGCCGTTGGCGACGAGCTTATAAGAATAACCATCGCCGCGTCAGCGAATGCAGACACAACTGGCGCTGTCCGTGGCTACGCGAACACAATCCCTTCAGCGCATTCTATTGGCGATGCTGCCTTTCTTCTAGAAAACTTATCCGACCCGATATATCTAGTCCAGAACTCAACGACTGTTTTGGTTAGCTACGCTGGTCACGGACTTGCCTCTGGTGACTTTGTAAACTTTCTAAAGATTGATGGAACACTTACTGGAATCACCACTCTGGTCAAGGACGATCTTTTTTACCCCTCAAGAGCCACCGTTGAGGGGTACGACACCACTAAGTCCACCCAGAGTTTTCCAGTCACCAAGGTTCTTACCAGTGACTACTTTGAGATTAGAATAGCTACTGCCCCTACGGGTCTTTCTAGCTCCACGCTGGACGGATCTATAACTAGCTCCGACACGACTATCGTGTTGAATTCCTCATCTCCAATCTTCCAAGCTAATGACTTTGTGAAGATTGGAGATGAATACATACAATTAGGAACTACATCAGACAATCTGACCTTTACCAGTTGTTTAAGATCTCAGTTCGGATCTATGTCTAAGGATCACGCCGACGGGGAGAGCGTGAATGAAGTTGGTACTGGTGGGTCCGGCCAAGGTGGCAGCACTGTCATCATGCGGGACATCCAGGCTTCCGAGTCCACATTCTCTGAGTTCAGTGGATGGGGTGCAGGAACCTGGGGTGGTATTCCTACAGCCACCACATCAAGTCCTTTAAATGGCGCGATCAACAGCACGGACACGTCGATAACCCTAACGGATGCAAGTTCGTTTGGTTCTTCAGGCGAAGCTCTAATAGAGTCTGAGATCATCACTTTTGAATCTGTGGCAGCCAACGTGCTCACCGTGCCTACAGGCGGGAGAGGCCAGAGAGGAACAACTGCCGTTGGCCACGCAGACGGAACTTCAGTCTTCCTTATAGATCAATACTGGACCGCCTGGGGCAACCCCACGGTCCCTCTGGCTGACGGAACGAACGCACTCAATGTGTGGTCTTTAGATACCTTCGGTGAAGACCTCGTAGCAGCCAAGGATAGATCCAGGCCCTACTACTGGAACACGTCGCTCAAGATGAGCAACGGCTACCCATACAGCACTAGCTCTGATTCCAGCACAGATTACGCATCTGGAATCATGCTTGCCGATGCAGTCCCAATGTCATCCCTTGGTTTGTCTACTGATGATGGTCATGGCGGTGTTCCCGAAGAGGTTGGCTTCCTGATGACCAACCCCGCCTCTCGGCAGGTCATTGCATTTGGAGCATCAGACACATTCGGAAACTACGACCCGATGATTATTCGATGGTGCGACGTGGATCGACCTGGGTCTTGGAGAATGACGGACCAGAATTCCGCTGGCGGTGGTCCGCTCCAGAAGGGCTCTAAGATTATTTCCGCAGCCAGATCAGACAGGCAGATCTTGGTCTGGACAGACAGCGCCCTGTATTCACTCCAGTACATCGGTGGAGACTCCGTTTTTTCCTTGCAGGAGATTGCGGACGGTATCTCTATCTCCTCTAGGTACGCTCACAAAGCAGCCAGAGGCATTGTGTATTGGATGGGAGATAACAACTTCTATCAGAGTGACGGGAGATCTGTACAGAAGGTTCCCTGCTCGGTTCTTTCTAAAGTATTTGAAGAGTTAAATTATGACAAGAGAGAAGTTGTGTTTTCCGCCCTCAACTCTCTCTTCAATGAGATCATCTGGTTCTACCCATCCCGCGACAGCGGAGAGCCGGATAAGTATGTCTTGTTCAATTATGTAGATCAGACATGGGCATACGGGTCGATGTCTAGAACTTCTTGGTCTGATTCTGGCCTAAGGGAAAAGCCCAACGCTTCTTTCGATAGAGGGGTCTATGATTCTGGGGTTTGGGAAGGTATTGAAAGATCCATTATCTACAACCATGAAGATGGTTATCTGGACGACGGATCTGCAATGAATTCGTTTATTGAGAGCGGATACTTCGACATTGAAGATGGAGACAATTCCATGTTCGTTGACAGGTTCGCCCCCGATTTCCGTGGCTTGTACGGAACCACGCCACAGATCTTCGTTGATGTTGTGGGTAAGAATTACCCCTCCTCCTCAACCTCCACGACCAGATCTTTGACTCTTTCAAATGACACAGAGTTTGTGAATACCCGAGTCCGTGGTCGAACGATGTCTCTTAAATTCTATGACGAAGACACAGCCACTACCGGAGCAGGCTGGGAACTTGGAGATTCTAGAATCCGTATGAAGCCGGATGGAAGAAGATAATGTCCGATGAAATCTACAATAGAGAACGTGATCCTTACCGTGGCGAGATCCGTAATCCTGTCAATGTGGTCAATCAAGTTGTCCCAGATAAGCGGGACAACAATCAGATCATAAAGCTTGCGATGGTTTTCCCGCCGATAGGTATCGTGACTTATGTCTGATGGATTTAAGGTATTAGCCGCTGTCGAGATGGTGACGATTCCGACTGGAACTAGCCCAGGTGAAGGCCCTCCCTATGCGAATACGGAAGCATCCTTGATATACGAAGTTCCCAGCCCTTCTGGCGGAAGATTTGGAACTAGGGGGAACTCGCAGGCAATTTTTTCATCGATGACTGTATGCCATCATGCAAGCGGGAATACCAGATATTCAATTCGACTTGTTCAGGCTTCTGACAGAACCCCTTCATTGACCATAAATGATTCTCAGTATCTCGTATATCACAAAGCAATAAGCGCAAACGAAACTGATGTCTTGTCATTCGGTATTGGTCTTGTTTCCGGTGACGCGATATACGCTTCTGTTGAATCTGGAAGCGATGTAAACATTCACATATTTGGCACGGAAGTTGTCTAGGTGAAGAAATGATGAGAAAAACCTTCGGACAGTTTGAGACTCCGCAGGAGGTGAACCCCACGGGAAGCCAGGCCAAGGCTTCCACTCCTCCCATCATGGGCGCTCCCATGCCTAATGCTGGTATGAAGAATCAGAACATGGGGAATGTGTCGCCTCCCAAGGACAAGCCCTCCCCTAAGCAGTTTGCCCAGAGGCAGGCTGCTGGCAAGCGGCTGAATAAGATGCCGAACCAGTCGCCGCTGGGTCCGATCACTGGTGGACCGGCCAAGCCTCAGGCTAGACCTCAGGCTAGACCCCGGATGCAGCAACAGCAGCAGGAGCCTGTGGGTACTGGTGACAGATGGATGGGAGAACTCTGGCAGGGGCTCACCCTCAACGAGCAGCCTCAGGGCGGTTTCGCGATGGGCGGAAAGGTTGGAAACACCTCTAGCCCTGAGATGGATCTTTACAACAAAGTCACTATGGAACTTGAGTCTGGTGGGGTGAGTGGATACGCCCACGGCGGCATGGTTGAGAAGTCGAGAGAAATCGCTTCCAAGGGTCGCAATGGCGACACCATGCTCATGCACATCCAGCCTCAGGAACTTGAGGGTCTTCAGTCCCTTCTCGGTCCAGTAACCATTAACCCTGAAACTGGAAACCCTGAGGCTTTTGCTTGGTTCGCTGCGCTCCCCCTCCTCGGGAAGCTGGCAGTAGGGGCTCTAGGTGGCGGGGCCCTGGGTGCTGGGATTGGCGGAATCGCGGGTGGCAAGGAAGGCGCTCTTAAGGGGCTGGCAATAGGCAGTATGCTTGGTACTGGCGCTGCCGGTCTTGGAGCCGCTGCTGGTGTAGGTGCCGGAGCAGGGGCTACTGCTGTGCCTTCAGCTCTAGCGCCCGCTGTCGCGCCAACTGGGGTGGCAGCAGGAACGGGTCCGTTAGCAGCAAGCACTCCTGCTGTGGCATCCCAGATAGCGGCAGGCAAGGCTGCGGCTGCTGCGAATTTGGCAAACCTCACGGGGGCAAGCTCTACCTTGGCTCCGGGCGCGGGCGTGTTGGCTCCGGGCTTCGGGGGCGGGGTGATGGCTAGTCAGATCCCTGCTGGCCTCACGGGCCAAGCTGCGGTCGATGCGACGATAAAGGCAGGTATGTCTGGTGCGGGTCTTCAGCCTACAGGTCTTTCCGCAGCCGCGAAGAAGGGTCTTGCGAAAGCCGGAGCTTCTGGCCTTCAGTCGATTATGAATCAATCTGAAAGTCAGGAGCAAGCGCCTCCTCCGATGCCTGCTCCCGCTCCTGCTCCTCGTCGTCTTGAGAGAGCGGAAAGCCCCTACGAGAAAATAAAAAGAAGACATCGCGCTGGGATCGGAACCCTTCCGGGTTCTGGCAGCGTAGTTTAGGATGAAAAATGTCTGACCCGATTTACACTGGACCCCCGATTGGCGAATCTGAACTTTTTCAGACTTACCCCGAGCAAGAGCCTGCTGAACAGGAGCCTCAGGGTATCCAGAGTTTATCTGAGCAATTTGGTATTGACTTTGGGACTATGGGTGAGGTTGGAGAAGCTGACATATTCCAGACTTTCCCCGAGGTACAGCCAGAAGCTCAAGAGCCTAGCCTTATCGTAGGACCGGGAGGCCAAGTTCTCCCTGTCGGGCAAGAGCTTCTCGCTCAGAACTTCCCCGATCAAGACCCTCTTTCTTATGATTTCTACTCCGCCCTGGATCAAAGCTATAGATTTTTAAGTCCTCAGGACTTGGCTCCTGAAGGCATAGAGGCTGTCTACGGACCTACGGAGAGAGACCCGTTTAGGCAGGACTGGTCTGAAGCAGAGTTCAGAGTTCCTGTTGATTACGAAGGGGATTTCTTGACTGGCGACGAGATGAACGTCGTTCAGACTGCCTATGACTTCGTAGGTTCTTTGGCCCTAGAGGCTCAGGATGCTGGCTACACCTCTACTAGAGACTACTTAGCCGCCATGCAGGAGTATGAGCCAAGCAAGTACAACGCCATTGCTAACGCCCTCAACTCCTACGCAGGGGTAATCGATCAGTACGGAGACCAGTACAAGTTCCAGGCTGCTCTATATGATGCTGAACAGATCTCTGTCGATCCAATGGAGAGAGAAGATATTATTAGATCCTCAATGGATCTATTGAGAGATTATGTTGCTGCTGGTCTTGTGTCGCAGGAAGAGGCTGCGTACTTAGCGCAAAATCCTGTCGGTCTAATCTCTCTTATATCATCTGGAGATTTCACTCCTCAGGCGGGACAGGCCCCGCAAGCTCCTGCCCCGCAAGCTCCTGCCCCGCAAGCTCCTGATCAGCAAGCTCCTGCCCCGCAAGCTCCTGCTCAGCAAGCTCCTGATCAGCAAGCTCCTGCTCAGCAGGATGCTGCTCAGCAAGATGCAGGACAGGATGATGGACAGGATGATGCAGCAGATGTAGAGCTAGATAATCAGGGAAGGGAAATAGAATACGCCGATTGGGATACAGAAGAAATGTATCCCTTTTATTATGATGAGTACGGCCAGAGCTTCTTCCCTGCCCTGAGAGAAGGGGAGAGGATAGTAAGAAGCCCTGATGGGGATTACGTCGAGAATGTTGAGACTGGCGAAAGGGTAAGAGACGACCACTCCAACTACTTTAATCCTCCCCCCGGAATTGCTGCCGTTCCCAATGACGATGGGATAACGGCAGTCGATGTCCCTGTTACGTCAGAGGGCACTTACGATCTTTACACAGACTCCCAAAGAGCCTTGTCTGATGTTGCAGATTTTTATACTGGCCCCGAAGCTACGCTGGATCTTGGGGAAGCGTTTAGAACAAACTTTGGATCTTCTAACCCTGTCTATGACGAGACCTTATTCACGGAAACTGAACGCCCTGCATTCTATGATGATTATCCCAACATGCCTGTTGCGGAGTATCAATACTACATAAATGTGCCATTCACCCCGCAACCGGGAGGATCGGTTTCAGGTGGTCCCCAGTTAGTCACTGGGGAGCGATATCTTTCCAGACCCATTGATGCAGACTTGGTAAGCTACGAAGACCAACCCGTCTTACAGTACGGCGATGGCTTCAGGTTCGGAGGGGAAGACTCTGAGTGGATGAATGAGAAGTTTGATGAGTTAGTCCAAACAAGACCGTATGGTAGGTCTTATAGGGCAGCAAGAGCTTTTGCTGGCGGAGAGTTTGGAAACCCTTGGACTTTTGATATCGCAACCGATCCGCTTGTACAGCAGAGCTTGTTTGAAGCCCTAGTGGATTACTCCGACACTACAGGAGTTCCCATAGAGCGGATACACAACTCCCGCTATGAAGACATAGGTTCTTGGGATGAAGGAAATACTGACGTATTTGATATAGAGCATTTCATGTCTGGATCTGAGGATTCCGGCTGGGGAGGCTTTATACCTATTTTCCAAGATCTTGCTAGGGATTATGGACTTGGATCCGTTGGGTCTGAACAAGATTTACTCGGGATGCCAGAGCTAGAAAGAATGGCCTTCCTTTCGTCTGCTGTGTTTAGACCGTTGGCGAGTCAGGTTGATTCTATTATCGAAGAGAGGGAAGGCGGGTTCTCTTTTGACCAGAACGTCTCGATACCTTCAGAGTACAATAATCGATTCGGATTAAGACCTACCCCTGATTACCTGCAAAACTCTTTAGATGTAGGGGGACCAGAGAATGAACCTCCGGGCTTGTTCGCAGAGGGAGGTTATATCGGCGGGATTGCAGGTGGAATGGACGACACCGTTCCCGCGTCGATCGATGGCTCCCAGCCAGCAGCCCTTTCGAGTGGGGAGTTTGTCGTTCCGGCAGATGTAGTTTCTCATCTTGGAGATGGGAACAACCAGAATGGAGCCGCAAAGCTCTATAATTTTATGGATCAAGTCAGAACGGTAAAGACCGGATCGACTGAGCAGCCTGATCCTTTCAATGATGGAATCATGGCGAATATGATCGGAGAGCCTTATGGGCGGTAGCGGTGGCGGTGGCGGTACTCAAAGAGTCATACAGGATCTACCCGATTGGTCTAGGCCGTACTGGCAGGGTATTGCCGCATCGGGAAGATCTTTAGCCAGAGAGCCCTATCAGCAGTATCAGGGGCAAAGGATTGCTGGCTTCACCCCTATGGAGCGTCAGGCTTTCCAGGGTGTCCAGTCTCTTTATGACCAAGGCCCAAGACCTGAGCTTGGTCAAGCCAGAGGTATTGCTACTCAGGCTTCCAGAGTGGGGTTTGATACCCCCATGTTTCCCGACCAAGCCGGAAGGTACATGAACCCGTATCTGGAGAATGTGCTGGATCTAGGCCGAGAGCGTATGATGCGCGATTACCAGGGCGCGATGGGGGATGCAAGGAGAAGATCTTCTGACGCAGCCATTCAGTCTGGAATCATGGGAGGAAGAGGAACTCTCATGGGCGCTAGGGAAGCTGGCAGAGTTTCCGATGAAGCCTTCCGGGCGATGAGGGAGTATGAAGCTGATACTAGATTCAGAGCCTTCGATCAGGCCCAGCAGGCTTTCGCCAGCGATGTCGCAGCCAGACAAGCCGGAGCGAGACTTGGGCTAGATGCGGGATCTCAGCTTCAGAGTCTCGCTCAGACCCAGCAGTCTCAGGCCCTAGAGAGAATCAATGCTCTCCAGCAGGCTGGTGTTCGTGGCAGGGAGATGCAGCAGGCTATCCGAGATCAGGCATATCAGGATTTCTTGGATAGAAGAGATTGGAGGAGAAACCAGTTGAATTGGTTCACTAGCCTCCTCTCCGGAACTCCCTACGCAACAATGTCAAACCAAACGCAAACCACTGGTGGCGGCGGCGGTCCCGGTATCGGTCAGACAATCGCAGGGTTAGGCATCGCAGGACTTGGCGCTGCTGGCGCTTACTACGGGGCTCAGGGCTAATAAAATGAGTGCAAATCTTTTAGAACTTCAGGAAATGCTTCGCAACCTCGACATGGGCTCTGTCCAGCGAGTTGCACAGGGACAGTCTGGCAAAGCCGCGCAGCTTCTCGGCATGGATGAGATCAAGCGTCGTGGCGAGCAGATGCAGGAAGCTCAGGCCAATGAAGCTGAACAGCAGATGCAGCAGCCCCCGATGGTTGACCAGTATCTAGCGATGTCCCAGCAGATAATGGGTCAGCCTCCGTCTATGCCTCCGGCTATGCCCCCGTCTATGCCTGCCTCTGCCCAGCAAGGCATTGGTTCCATGATGCCTCCTCAGGCTCCGCCCCAGATGGCCGCTGCGCCTCCTACTCCCCAGCCTCCTGTTCAGATGATGGCTGGCGGTGGTTCTGTTGGTGGCGGAATGGATTTAATGAACAGGCCCAAGATGGGAAACATGGGCATTGTTGAATACTTGGTTTCGACCGGGATGAGCAGGGAAGAAGCTATGGCTATGGCTGATTCCATTGTCGGCGGAGGTCAAAGCAACGCACTCAAGGCTGGTGGGTTCATACAGAAGTATGACAACGGTGGATCTGTAGAGGATGAAGAAGAGGCTGGTCTTATCTCTGATGCAATAGATTGGGCAAAAGAAAACCCAGCTAAAGCAGCAGAGTACGGGCTGGAGGGTCTTCTCACCATTGCTGCCTTTACCCCCGTTGGCGGTGCAGCCAGACTGGGAAGTTGGGCTATCCGCGCCGCTAGGGCTCTTGGTCCCAGAGCTATGAAGACGATCAGAGCTATGGCTCCTAGAGCTAGAGCAACTAAGAGAATAGATGAAAGAATAGATCTCCCTGATACTCAGCTAACCCCCAGACAGCTAAGAGAGAGAGCGGATCTTATAGCTAAGGAAGCTTCTGGCCTGCGAAGAAGAAATATCGCTCAGGCTGGCTTGGGAGCTATGGGTGTCGCCTCTTTGATGGGCGATGAAGAGCCTGCGCCTGCTGCTCCTCAGGAATTCGCCGACCTCGCAGGTGAGGAGATGGGATTTGAACCTCCCGTTGAGACTGAAGATAAATATCAAATTGGCGATATTGTCGGTGGTGAAAATGGTGGTACCGGTGACACTGGTGACGGTGAAACTGCACTAGGGTTCCTAGACAGGGTAAAGGGTGGCGAGTTCAACCCGTTCTTTCAGTTCCTAACTAGAGCCGGTCTTGAGCTTGCTGCTGGCAAGGGAGAGAATCTTGGTCAGGATATTGCTCAGGCTGGCATCGCTGGCATGGGCGAGGTTGAGCGTCTTGCTGATCGCGACATGGCTATAGCCGACCGGGAGAGAGAGCAGAGAAGACAGGATGCAGCGGACGATATCGCCCAGAGCCAGCTCGCTATCGCACAGAGACAGCTACAGATGGAAGAAGAGCTTCTCCCCGCTCAGAAAGCCCTTCTTGAATCCCGAGCTTCAGGATTTGGAACCACGTCAGCTTCGGCTGCACAATCGCAGATTGATAATGCTATAGAATCTGTTTTTGGTGCTAATTACTTCTCCAATCCGGACGCTCTATTAGAACAGACCAGACTTCTTAATATCTACACTTCTCAAGGGCCTCAAGCTCTAAGACAGGCGATAGCCGATCTGACAGGTCAGTCGATTGCGATTGACACTGTGAATCAAGACAAGCTCAACAGAATTTTGAACCCTGGAGTCGCTGGTGGTTGATGAGATTTTAGAAGAAGATTTACCTGTACGGATTGACGGTGAAATCGTCGTATTCAAGAAAGGTATGACTCATTCTGAAATTAGGGATGAATACCAAAGATTGACTGGTGGCTTTATATCTGCTGCTAAGTCTGGCGTTGAGCGTTTGGCAGGGTCTTTAGGGGCTATTCCAGAGACCTTCCTTGGCGATGTCTTTTCAAGCCAAGAGCTTCTAGACGAAGCTGGCGAAGAGTACAAGGCCACAAGGGAAGCTGTATCCGAAGCTCTCCCTGCTCCTGTTACATACAAAGATGTAACTGAAGCATATAAAAGAGAAGGGCTGACTGGTGCAATCCCTGATGCCTACAGATTCTCAGTAGAATCTATCGGCCAGAACCTTCCTTATGTTGCCCCTGCGATGGTGGCAAACAAGGTTGCTTCGACTGAACTTGGTTTGGGCGTAGCTTCTTATCTGTCCAAGGCTGTCCCTTTCCTCAGAACCGCTGCGGTCAGGCTCCCCCCTTCGGTTGCCAAGTTTGGTCTTGGTGCTGCTGCTGGTGTGGGAACACTTGCGCTTCAATTCTTTGGAGACAACCTCCAGAGACAGTATGAGGTTGCTCAGGGGGATGATCCTGAGGCTCAGGTCACGCCGGACCAGATCAACTCTTTCACCGCAGCTTTGGCTGCTGGCCCTCAGGCTGGCATGGATTACGTCGTTATTGCCCTCACGGGTGGTATAGGCCGAGGTCCGCAGATCGCCGCAGCCAGATCTCTGAAGGAATCTCTGGGGGCAGTTGGGACCACCGCCAAAGCTGCAACATCCCCCACCCTCGCCGGAGCAGCCAGAGCCAGCTTTGCCGAGTCGGCGCTGGAGTTCCCCACCGAGTTAGCTCAGACCGTTCTGGAGAGAGCGCAAGCTGGGCTTTCTATTTCTCCTCAGGATGCTGAGTTTGTCGAGGAGATGATCGCCACTGTTGCAGGAACGATCCCCATGACTGGGGCCTTTGGTTCCTATGGAACCGTTAGATCCTACAGGGCAAACAAGAAAGCTTACGATAATTGGGAAAAGCTTTCTGATCAAGAGAAAGTTATCAGAAATGATTACGAGAACAGAAGGCAGCAATCCCTTCAGTCTGAGTATGATAATTCTGTAAGAATCTACGGTGACAATGTAAGAGAAGTTCAGAATAAGATAAATGAAGCGGGAAGGGAATCTGTAGAGAATAGAAGGCTTATAGAGCAGGGTGTTCAGGAGGCCAAGGATGCCGTAGAACTCACTGCTGATGATGTCGTCGATGCTGCTGATTCCAGAAACATCAAGACTGACGATCAGGCTTTTAAGAACTTTGTCTACAGAACCACTGGCGGTCAGACCAGCGACATCAATGAAGCTGACCAAGATGCCCTTCGCGCAATGCGTACAATTCTTACGGGATTTACCGTTCAGAATTACTACGACGCCGATACTGAAGAGGGCGTAAGCGTTCCCTCCTTCACGTCCGAAGAGCTTGAGTCTGTCATCACTGGTTTCAAGGGCGGGGCGAAGCTCACTCCTGAGTCTGTCAGAAGAAAACTGCATGAAAAGTTTTATTCAAAGGCAAAGGGAAGAGACCAGCTTGTAGATTTCACCGATTCTGAAAGCTCCAACAGCATTGCTTCTTCCATCATCGAAGAGATGAAGATGCGGGGCTACGCCGTCGAGGATAAGAACGGCAATGTAAAGGCCAGAAAGCCTAAGTACACAGAGACTCAGTACCGAGACCTGATGGAAAAAGCTTACAGGGACGGCTCTATAAACCTTAGAGACTATGAGCAGATCACTGGAAGGTTTGGAGAAAAGAACTTTCAGTCTTTTATAGATGACGCGATTATCAGGGGCGACATGCCCAGCGTTCAGTCTAGGCCGATGCAGAGAAGGGGAGAATTTGCCCCGCTCGTGTTCAGAGCAACTTTGAGCGAAGACGCAGCACAGACCGGCGGAGATCTTGCACCGATCACCGACAAGAACGGTAGACCTGTAATCAAGGCAACTCCTGACCAGAAGGGCGGAATCAAGAAGCGCGTCACGGCAGGCAATGTTGTGACTGAGGTGGTCGAGGCCAACGGATACTTCGTGAGGGATGGCAACGGCGAGATAGTCGGTGGTGCTACCTCAAGAGAAGAAGCGGCCAGAGAAGCCAAGTTCTTAAATGAAAATCAATCTAATTATTTCATAACTGATCAGGCCACTGGCAACATCACTTACGGCTCTAAGAAGAAGCTTGATAAGATAATAAAAGATTCTAAGGGAATTCCTGAGTACCTTAGAAACACAGCTAGGGCACCTGATTACACTGGCGTCAGACCGAAGCTGATAAGAGGTGCTTACTCCACTGATAGAAATAAGAGTCAGGGCTTTGCCGTAAGGCAGTTTCTTTCCCCCGGCCTCGCTGTGAAGGATAAGCAGACTGGAAGGCTGGAGAACACCGGGGAAGCCTTTGGTGCGCGCAGGCCGAGTGTTACTGAGCTTTCTTTTGCTCCAGACCTCCAAACCGCCAGTTCGGTTGAGCTTGAGTTTGCCAAGGAAACCATGCCTGGGGCCGCTAACTGGGACAAGAAGGTTGACGAGGTAGGCAAGCAGAAGAGAGCGGAGCTACAGGAGCTTTTCGAGGAAGAGGGTCGCCTGTTTAGGCCCCCGCCGATGGCCGAGATCTTCGCTGATTCCGACATTCAGCGTCCGCAGAAGCCGAGCCGAATCTCTAAAAGAGAAAAAGTTCTTTCCGAGATCAAAGAGTATCCGGTTGAGCGTGGACAGGAAGTTCTTGACATCATCGAGAATAAGCTCAAGGAAGCCAATCTCGACAAAGCTCTTATTGCCACAGTCAAGGACAAGATTGGGAGCGATGGCGTAACAGCCGAAGGTTCTTACAGCCCCAATGATGATGGCTTCAGAAGAATCGCTATCAGCTTAGATCAGATCAAGGATGCCAAGACCAGCGAGGAAGTGCGTATCGCTGTCGCTGGAATCATGGATCATGAAATTATTCATGCCATGAGAGATCTTGACCTGTTCACCATGCAGGAATGGAACGTGCTTTCCAACGCAACGTATCGCGTTAGGAACAAGGACGGTCAGACATTCTTTGAGCGTGCTGCCATCGACTATGAAGGGCAGGGAGACACGAACTACATCTTAGAAGAGGCTGTTGCCGAGATGTATCGGCAGTATTACAGCGTCCCTGAGGTGAGGAGGCGGATTGCTGGTCAGCCCAGAACTCTTCTTGAGCGCATCGCCGTGTTCATGGAGAAGATGTACAACGCCATGAGCGGTGCAGGCTTCGTGACCTCGGCTGATGTGATCAGCAGCATGAAGAAGATCCAGGCCAGAGAGGCCGGAGAAGTTCGCACTATTCAGGGCCAAAGAAATATTGGTCTATCAGGCACTCCCGTCGATACTACAGAAGAAGAGGTAGTTGAAACGGATGAGAAGGAAACTTCTGAAGTTGAGACTGAAGAAGAGGGTGACTCCTTATCCAGCCTAGAAAATGCAAGTGATGAAAGACTTGCAAGGGTGTTGGATATGGCTGAACCCTACACCTATATCGTGGGCACAAACACTGGCGATAAGTTTGCTGCGACATTCCAGTCGGACGCTGGCTCTTATTTTGCCTTTCTGGCTAATCTGGCTAAGGATCCTAGAGGAAAAGGCAAGGCTTGGAATATTGTCTTCATTGATGAAGAGAGGGGCATGGATGTCACTGACATCGAAGGTCGTCGCGGCGCTCTCAGGGTACTGAAGACGGTACTTAATCTAACCAAGGAGCTTGTCATAGAAAAGAATCCTGACGGGTTCAACTTCGCTGCCAGCAGAACGACCAAGAAGAAGGACAAGGAGCAAAAGGAAGCCCCTGCAAGGGCAAAGCTCTACGCTCGCGGGATCAAGGACATCGCTAAGGAGTACGGGTACTCAGTAGAACAGGTAGTAGAGCAGTTTGACACCTTCTTCTATGCCGAAAAGGGCGACTTCAAATACGAAGTTAAGGACGAGCGAATGTCTGTTGCCCCTGCGCCCACTCTCACGCAGGGTAGCCCGCAGTCTCAGTGGAGAATCCCCTCTGTAAACCCTGTTTCCAGAATGGACTTTACCAGCAGGGCAGTCAAAGACTTCAATGATGAGCGTTTAGCTATTGCTTATCACGGGTCCGGTGTTGATTTTGACAAATTTCAGACCAGCTTTATAGGCACCGGGGAGAAAGTTCAGGCTGTTGGATGGGGTTTGTATTTCTCTGACCTTTTGGACATTGCTGAATTTTACAGGAAGACTGTCGCTAAGCCTGTATACAGTCGAGTGGAGATCGGCGGCATACCCATATACAAGGAAGGAGGCAAGCCAGTCGATTACGGTCCTTCTATGAGGGATAGCCAAATCGATGGTGTTGACCCGTTCGCTGTTTCTGAGTTTCAGGGGAACATGGTTCTCGCTATCGAGGAGCAGCTTGGAATTACTGCTGGAGCCGACATAGCAATAACTGAAGAAGCAACAAGATATTTAACAGAAGAGATTATTGAGGCTCGTGATGAAGGAGATATCGATCGAGTTCAAGACTTGTCATATCTTTTATCTATGGTCAGGGAGGAAGGGACTTTCGCCGAGATAAACAGGGAGGGTCAGACTTTTCAGGTCGATATACCAGATGTAGACGAATTGTTTAACTGGGAACGGCCTATGATAGACCAGACCCCGAAGGTGGTAGAGGCATTCAGGAAGGCTTTTGAATCCGAAAATATGTCCGAGGAGTTCGACCAACTCTACGGAGAAGACGGAGATGAATCAGCCGCTGCATTCTACGACGCCCTTTCATTCCTTGGACAGAGAGAGCAGTACGCTTCAGAGCTTCTAAATAAGTACGGAATCAAAGGCCACTACTACGAAGTAGGCCAGTTCACTCCTAGCATAGATTCTTCTGACGCTAGGAACTACGTCATCTATGACGATGAATCGATATCGATAGTCAAGAAGCTGTATCAGGATAAGCGTCCCGCTCTCGATAGAGACCCTGATCTAAGCAAGAGATCTGAAGAGATTATCGAAGGAACTCGCACGGGCGAAAGGCTCTCCGTATCTAACCAGTCGAAGGTTAAGAAGAAGGAGCCTCGCGTCCAGAGGGATATGGAGCAGCTAAGAAACATATTCCCTGCCAGAAACGAAGAGACATTCTTCGAGACTTTCAACAAGACCTTGTTTCAGCCTGACAGAGATCAGTTGAAGAAGTTCCTCACTCGAATGAGGATGAAGTTTATAGATCAGTACACTTATTTACAGAAGATAAGTGAAGCTGCTGCTCTCAAGATGAAGGACAACAGGGACATACGCGCTGCCACAAACGCAGCTTCCCTTGCCTACCTCTCCGACAGAACCAACAGCGTTGTTGCGGGAGCCATCAACGAGGGTGCCGTCTCTTTCCGTGGCGGGATCATCAGGATTGACCACACCAAGAAGAGCTTGAAGCAAGCATTAGAGCCTCTGTTTAAAGCAGATGATGATTTATACAGAGACTGGGGCATGTGGATGGTGGCTAACCGAGCCCAGAGAATCATCAAGGACGGAAAGCTTACACCTCTCAGCAAGACTGAGATCAAGACCATCAACGAAGACATAAAGAGAAGAAACCTTCTCCCCATGTTTGAGCAAGTTAAGAGTGACTACGAAGAGTGGAATGACTCTCTGGTCGATGTGATGAAAGCCACTGGAATCATCAATGAAGAACTTGCCAGAGTCTTTAAGAAGTATGGTGACTATATTCCTTTCTACAGGAATATGGACATGGATGCAGAGGGTATCGAAGGAGTTTCGCCTGAGGTGTTCAAGCAGATCCTTTCAGCGGAAGGGGTTGATCTCTCCCTCGGTGCGAACAGAAGGCTGAGAAGTCTTTTCCCCACGCTCACCGACCAGCGTCCTCCCAAGAAGATGAAGGGTGGGGATCAGCAGTTGGTTGATCCCCTCACTGGCATCATGCAGAACCTCCGTGCTGCCGTGATGGCTGGCTCTAAGAATCTGGCTGCCCAGAGGGTGATGATCGACGCCGTAGACGTGGGTATCGCAACAAAGGTTGAGCCTGATTCCAAGGGCAATGTCCCTGCTGGCGCATTCACTGTGCGAGTGAACGGGGAAGAGAACTACTTTACCACGGATGATGATCTTCTTGTTGAAACCCTGATGGGATTCACACAGGGCAAGGTGAACATCCATCCGTTCTTCTCTGGACCGGCCAACCTCCTCAGGGAGACGGTCGCCAGAAGTCCCTTGTTCCTCCTCAGGAACCCGTTAAGAGACTCGGTGGCTGTGTGGACTACCTCCGGTGCGAACATGACCCCAGTCATAGACACCATGAAGAGGTTCGCCAGAGAGATCGGAGAGAAGAGCGAGGAGTACAAGACCCTGCGAGGTGCCGGTGTCGTCGGTGGTTATGACTATGTTTTCGAGCCCAAGAAGTTTGAAAAGAGCTTCAGGGACAAGATGCGTAGAGAGGGGATGACCACCAAGAAGAACAGCGCAGAGATTGTTACTGAGCCGTTTAGGAAAGTTTGGGACAAGCTGGGAGATATTTCTCAGGCTTCGGATGCGGCCACTCGCTTAGAGATCTATGAAGACACTCTTCAGAACTTATTGAATAAGGGTGTCGATAGAGCCGAAGCTGAAACTGAAGCAATCTTTCAGGCTATGGAAACCCTGAACTTCTCCAGAAGGGGAAACTCCGCTGTTCTCAGCTACATCATGCCTGCCCTCCCGTTCTTCAACGCGAGAATCCAGGGCCTTGATCAGATGTACAGATCCCTCAGGGGTCAGTACAAGTCGAACCGAGACGGTGAAGTGAAGGCGATGAATTCCTTCCTCGCTAGAGGTGGTCAGATCGCTGCTGCTTCTATTGCTTACGCAATGCTTTCTCAGGATGATGAGGAATACAAGGCAGCCTCTCAGGCGGTAAGAGATGAGAACTGGATCATTGGCGGCGTCAAGATTCCGACACCATTCGAGATTGGCTTTGTATTTAAAACCATACCCGAAAGATTGTATAGAGCTTTAGTAACTGGCGATGACACATTCAATGAAGGTTACGACGCATTCAAGAGAGGTCTCGTAAACGCATTCGAGATTCCCTTAGCTGGACCGCAGGCGCTTGCACCAGCAGTAGAGGTTGTTTTTAACCACAGCTTATACACCGGAAGGCCGGTCGTCCCTCAGTACATGGAGGACAGACCCCCTGCGCTCCAGTACAAATATTACACTTCTGAATTCTCAAGAGTGATTGGCGAGACGTTTAATGTAAGCCCGCTTCAGGTCGAGCATGTCATCAACGGCTACACGGGAACAATAGGTTCTTACATACTTGGAGTTGCAGACTTCACCTCTAGCATTGCTCGCGGGAAGCCTGTGATGCTCGACTGGAGATCGGATGAACTACCTGTTATCGGGAGTTTGTTCCAGAGCGCAGAGGCTTCCGGTGGTCAGCAGCAAGTTTGGAATGATTTCTATTTCTCAGTGAGGGGAATTGGCGCAGCCCTGAACGCAGCGCGCAACGAACCCGAGCTTCAAAAGGACATCATGGAAAGATACTCAGATGTCCTTGCTGTAAAGCCTCGTATCGAGAAGATAAATACGAGAATCAACAACCTCAGAGCGCAGCGAAAGAATGTCCTGCTATCGCGTCAGATTTCATATGACCAGAAGAGGGCTATGCTGGACTCTATCGACAAGTCGATCAAGGACATCATTGCTTCCACAAGTTCATTGAGAAGCTTAGAGCCTGGACCGATACCGTTTTTTAGGGATATAAATTAATGTCACTCAGAATGAAGCATGGAGTGTCTATCAACGGCATAAAGCCTGAGATGGTCATGGGTATAAACATTGCTCACGGATATTTCTTGAGTCGTGGCATAAGCGAAATGGTTGTTACGTCTGTCATGGACGGCAAGCATAGGCCGGGATCTCTTCACTACGTTGGCTACGCAGCCGACCTGAGAACTTGGGCTATTGAATCTGATCACTTGGCTGAGTTCACTCAGGGCTTGGCCGAAGAACTGGGCGAAGAATTTGATGTGGTTCTTGAGAAAGATCATATTCACATTGAATTCCAGCCCAAAACATGAGGTAGATAAATGGATTGGTTGCTCGAAAATGTTGGAAGTCTTCTTGATATTGCTCTCAAGCTTGTGGGCGCGTTTGCTGTTGTGGCAACGCTGACTCCCAACGAGAGTGATAACGCCGTGGCTGATGGTCTTATGAAGTTCATCAACCTCCTCGGTGGCAACTTCGGTAACGCTCGCAACGCCTGATGTTGGAAACTCTCTTTGCAATAGCGTCCGTCTGCGTTCTTGCCTTTGTTCTCGCCTTCTTCTGGGGGGAGAGCAAAGAGCAGTCCGGAAGGGTGGATGCTGAGAGAGAGTCAGCAGAAGAGAAGATAGATAGGATCTCCCGTGGAGTTGAAAAGCTTATGGGGCCTCGCCCTTCTCGTCGTCTGCTCGTTAAACATTGGGAGCGCCGCCTGCGTAGGGCGACCAAGAGAGATTCTGATACCACCCTGCCCGACTCCGAACCTAGAGGCGATTGAGTCTCTAAGGGACGATGACATACCAGATCCAATAGTCGATTATCTAATAGATATAGATATCTATTGCGATGCTGTAGATGCCATTAGGGAATAGGAGATAGCCCCCGTGTAATCGGGGGCTTTTTCTTTTTATGGATAAGAAGAACGAGATTGAGGAAGAAAGAATAAGAAGAGGCATACACCAGTTAAAGCCTCCGCCTCCTTACAAGAGGTCTGACAAGAAGCCAAAGACCGGACCCACGATCATGGTTGTCCCTGACAGTCATGCCAAACCGGGGATCCCAAACCACAGATACGAGTGGCTAGGCAGGATGGCTGTGGATCTCAAACCAGATTACATCGTGAATCTGGGAGATCTATGGGACATGCACTCGCTCAACTCATTCGACAAGCCGGGGAGCAAGTCTTTCAATGGTGCTTCCTATTGGAAGGACATTGATGTCGGACTTGATGGGATGCTCAGGTTCCACAGTCAGCTAGATGAGTACAACAAAGGAACAAAAAAGGATAAGAAATATAATCCTGAGCTTATATTCTGTATCGGGAACCATGAACACAGAATATCTAAGTTCATAGAGTCTGAGCCTAGATTCGAGGAGATCATATCCACGAAAGATCTGAGGCTTGAGGAACTGGGTTGGGAAGAAGTTCCCTTCCTTGTTCCTAAAAAAATACTTGGGTGTTCATTTTCTCATTACTTCACTTCTGGTGTGATGGGTCGCCCTATATCTGGGATGCACCAAGCCGCCAGCCTCCTAACGAAGCAATTCGGAACCTGCATACAAGGTCATACCCATACATACGATCACTCCATCAGGACTGACAGCATGGGTAAAAACCTCCACGGTCTAGTAGCAGGTTGTTACTTTGAGCATTCTGAGAAATGGGCTGGCCCAGCTAATCAGATGTGGAGAAGAGGATTGTCGTTACTGCACAATGTGAAGTCAGGAGATTTTGATGTCGAATGGTTCAGCATCGAAAGGATCAAATCAAAATATTCCTAATAAAAGAGATCGACTTCACCAGATACACCGATGGCTGATATATACCTACGGCAGAAAATCTAGGCTCCGAGTTGAGAAGCTGCCAAAGACTGAGAAAGAATGCCTCGGGTATGTGGAGATAGGATCTGGAAAGCCGCTCATTAGAGTGAGTAAGTTCCTTTCAAAGAGCGAATCCATCGCCGTTCTTATCCATGAGTATTGCCATGTCTTGTCACACTACAAGCATGGGCCTCACTGGAAGAGACAGTACGATGGTCATGACAAAAAGTTTTATTCTATATTATGCGAAGTAGAGAACAGGTACTTTTATGACGGTGGAAATGTTGAAAGTAGAGATTTCTGATAAGAAGTCTCTGGCTAAGTTGTACCAAGCCAAGATATGTCTAACGAATGCAGAGGGATTTTTGATGTCGAAGGAGGTGGAAGAGGCTCTCGGCGAGAGTCTCTACTATGAACTCAGGAAGAGTTTGTCGGACATCATTAGCGGATTGAATGTCAGCATTGAGATTGCTGACGGTGGGAGTGGTAGGCTCGGCGGGACTTGAACCCGCGACCGCACGCTTATAAGACGTGTGCTCTAACCAACTGAGCTACGAGCCCAACATCGAGGGTGGGGAAGATTCTGGCCGAAATGATGTAGAGACTAGGGACCAAAAGCATCTTCCCCCTTTGTAAAGGATTGCCCTCGATCAACCCTATAGGACTCCTAGCTCTTTACTTCAGGACGGCCTTGGATCTGTCAACCTTTCGGTAGGAGTCACCCTCCTTGACAGCCCAAGCCATTCTCTTCTTGCCGCCGTCCACGACCATGATCCGGGTGAGCTTCTCATCGGTGCTGGCTTCGTACCAGTATCGATGAATCGAGCTTCCCTTCCGGTTCTTGATGCCTCCCATCAGGCCAGATCCAGATGGAGGTATGCACCCTTGGTGTGGGCGCTCAGCCCATCGTAGAGTTCCATCAGTCGAATTCTTGTGACCTGAGCAGATCCGGGGGATCCCATCTTGATTCGGATGGGCTTGCCCCTGTTGTTCAGCTTGTCAATGATGGAATCCCAGTCGCGTCGATTTTTAGCCATTACCATTTCCTTTCGGTTTCAATAGAGATTCTTCTCTCTAGGTAAAATATAGCTTTCTGCAAGTCTTCGATAAGAGACTTCTTTCGGCCAGCCCTTGAGATGTACTTCAGGGCATTTCCCATGTGATAGTCAAGACCCCAGTCCTCAATCACTTTCACAGGTTCATACTTCCTGCCGTCCGTGTAGTGTGCTGGGTTCTGTACAGAGTCAAAGTCTTCACTCAAATCTGTACTCATTTATGATCTCCTCAAGCTTTTCAACAGCTTCAGGGTTCTTCTTCAATTCAGATCTAGATTCAAATCCAGCCAACTTTTTAAGTATATTAAGGCAGGCTTCCTCATTAGAATTGCATGTCAGAAACACATCAGAGATGCCATCCAAATCTCTGTTCCTATTCATAAGCCAAGATGAAAGTTCCTGCGGCTCACTCCTGCAAAGCATCGACATGATAGAGCCAACCTTGGTAGCTCTCTTGATGTCCTGAGGCTCAACAGGCTCATCCGTCTCAGCCTCTAGCTGAACCAAGGCACAAGCAAATCTTGTGTTCGGCTGCTGGAGCATGAGAGATCTAACCCTCGATGCTTCGATCGACTTCGCCGGGGAGTTGTTCGGGTTATCAAGAAGATCTTCTGGATTTATCCGAAGCACAATTTTGTGACCGCCAGAGCTAGTCATGCTGGCTGAAACCAGTTGGGCTTCAAATTTTATTGCGATGTCTTCCACTCTTCAAAATTCCTTTCTGCCCACTCGATAGGGTCAACGCCATACTTCACCCAGAAAGTGATTTCTCTACCGTGGGTATGGCACAGAGTGTGGTCGGTTCGGCAGAGCGGCACGGCGAGGTCATCACCGCACCGCTTCATGCCGAGACCGCTGTTCACTCCTGTCACTGAGCTTCGGGGATGGTGTGCATCCACACCTTCTCTTCCGCAAATCAGACAGGGGAACTGTCGTACATGCCTGAGATATTTCTCGGACTTGTACACCCTACCTAGAAGGGGATGTCGCCAAGAGCGTCGTCCGACGAGTCGCTGGTCTTCTCGGGAGCCGAGTTCCCTGCACTTCGCTGACTGGACCCGCCTCCGCCTTGCCCACCATTGTTGGAAGACCAAGAGTTATCCTGCACACAGATTGAAAGATAAGGCTTATCCGTTTCGGGATCGATCTTCTTCCATGCAGCAATGCTGATGTAGGTCTGCTTCTTGTCTGCAAACTCTTTCGCAACATTACGAAGGAAGGAAGCTGCCTCACGGTTCTTCTCTTCTGCTCGCTGTCCGGTGTATCCGCCGATGCGAATAGACCCAGTGAGGTCGGGCTGGCGTTCGTTTGCCTTCTTGTCGTTGTTTCTAATATTTCCGTAAACTTTAGCCATTGTTTTCTTCCATGTTTTTGAGAGCTTTCGCCCACCTCTTGAATGATTCACCGACTGCGTTTGCAGCAAGCGAATCCTCCTTCTTGAGTTCTGCAATCACTTCCTTGTTCTTCTCGTAAGTATCCATGATCGCTGAGTACGTCATGCAGGAGTTGAACAGGGTGTTCAGATGCACCGCCTTCTGGTTGGTGAACATCCGATAGTGATAGTTAACCAGCTTAGAAATCTCTTCATCTGCCTTCTTGGAGAATCGCTTTCCGTCCAAGGGAAACATCTTGTCCTGAAGTATTCCGTCGTCGTAGAGATACCGACCGATACCATGCTGGACAGCAGCCCGCTTGATGGCGTCAGAGTACATCCCCTTCTCGCCTTCAAATGTGGACTGAGTTCCAACATCGCTCTTAGACACCCAGTCGAAGTCATTGTCATAGCGCAGGCTGAGCTTGCACACGCATCGTGAATCCAGATCCGTGTACTCAGTCATCCAGTTGTTGATGCCAATTACCTCGTCCAAGCGGTCCATCACATCTCTAGCGTCGATGTACAGGAGGGCTCTCGACTTCTCTCCTCGGAAGTCACTAGCCCGCCACTTCACCCTGCCGGGAGGGAACGGTGCCTTGAGTCCGATTTCCTTTTGCGTGATTATGGAGAGTTTTTCAATCTTCGCAGCTTCGTTCATCTCTTTCCCCTTTCCATTCGTTCCAAACATTGCAGTCATTTGCAAACTCGCAGTAAGACTTGCACCTTCTGTAAGTTTCAAAAGTTTTATCGACGATCATGTTCCAGTCAGAACCGGACTTGTCCGCGTAGGCCACCGCATCTCTTTTTGTTTTAAAATATTTGTTATCGCCAGAAGACATATCATGGGCGACATACATAGACCCTGAAGGCCATCTGTTGCCATGCGAACACGGGGGAAGGTCATCATCTTCCAGATTCTCACATGCTCGATGAATCTCGATCCTTTCCCGCACAAACTCTTCTCGGTCCTCTTGAGACCAAGGGGTCATCTTGATTGTCACCCCTGGGGTTGTGGGGTAATTTCTAGTTTTCTCTGACATAGAGATTTTCCAATCCCTAAGGAATGCGTAGATCAAAAGATCCCTGACTTTCCTTTGGGTTTCTCTTTCAATCAGGAAAGCATATACATTTAACTGTTGTTCCCACTTGGCCGTGTCACTAAGTGAATAAACAGTTGTAGTTTTGTAATCGCCTACATCGATCAGGTTGTCACCAACAGGTGTCTGTACATCGACCGCGCCAGAGATCCTGACTCCATCGATCTCGGTGAAGATCCTCTCCTCAGAGATCTGATCCTCAGGCGCGTACTGCTCAAGGGCAGAGTGAACCATCGTACCGATGTAGGCCCAAGGATTCTCGTAGGGATCATGCTCTGCGAAGTCAGGATGCCTTCTCTTTAGCTGGACGATCCTCGGCTCTTCAAGAAGATCCGTGACTGAGTAGTCTGCATCGCCACGGGAATACTGATCGTCAGCGCAGAAGTTAATGAACGCCTGAGGCGCGTTGTGTTTGTTTGTGATGCTCAATTTGTCCCTCTCTCACGTTATGTTGGTGACTAATCATGCCCATGTCAAGACCCGATCCTGCTATTATCGACGAAGATGAATGGGACTGGTCTCAAGAAGTTACAGGAGAACCTGCATCTAAATCTAATTCCAGAAGACTCATCAGGGTCAAAGGCAAGACTAGGGTTATCAAGAGTGAGAAAGCCCTTAGATATAAAGAAGACTTTCTGTCTCAAGTAAAAGCTCTTAATGATCCCATCGAAGGGGACGTGGAGCTAGGAGTGATCGTATGGTACGCGACAAGACGACCGGATCTGGATGTGTCACTGATAATGGATCTGCTTCAAGACGCTGGTGTGATAAAGAACGACCGGCAGATCAAGATCATCAGAGCTTATCACCAGTTGGACAAAGAAAACCCGAGA
>Ga0208899_1000330_pt1 | contig 34219 bp, 42 predicted proteins | sample VirMetDEL_Nov_24_FD_184518 | JGI IMG/M metagenome (GOLD analysis project Ga0208899, IMG submission 184518) | Aqueous microbial communities from the Delaware River and Bay under freshwater to marine salinity gradient to study organic matter... | ecosystem: Environmental > Aquatic > Marine >... | reverse complement strand
CCCTTTTTCTGTACAAAATTTGACCAACCGCGATGCAAGTTATTGATTTCATTAGGCATTCCCAGAAATTAGGGTGGGGTGGCGTCAAAACTAGGGAATTATTTGAGTGGATCACTATGTATATGTAATAGCTGTGGGGCCTAGCTGTCAGGGGGGTGGGGTATCAAAGTGTGACACCTGTCACGGGGGTCAAGTGTATTATTTAAGGGGGTCATGTTGCACACATAGAAGGTGTCATGTGTATTATTATGGAAGGGTCATGTCACACATATAGAAGGGGTCAGTACTATTACTATAGTAGGGTCATGTCACTTATGTTAAAGGTGTCAGGTATCACAATAGACTAATGCAGATCACTGGTCTCACTCGGCTGATCTTGTTCACTTGCTAACAGTTGTTCAAGCTTGGCCTGCAGCTTTGCCTCAACTTCAGCAGAGCTCGACGTACTCTTTTGCTCTACTACATCTTTAAATAGTCCGACTGACTTTCCTAGCAATTCGGCTGACCTTATTTTCATAGCGTCAGCGCCCTCAGCACATTCCATCCAGCCACGCAGCTTGCTCAGGACTTTTTCTCTGTCCGAGAGTGAGGAGGCTTGTATCTGCCCCTCCTTAGCAGCAATTAGCCTGTTGACCATAGAGGTGATGTCAGGGTTTGCCATAAGTTTACTGGCCTCCCTTCTAATGCTTGCCGCAGACATATCCTCACAATCGTAAGCTTCCCTGTAGCCGTCTGCATACGTCATGCCCCGGCTTCCTACGCACATAGCGAATAGCCTTTGCTTATCGGTTAATCCTGATCTCGGTTTGCCCATTGTCAATCACTCCACTTATTGATTGATCGAATTTTAACCAACATTGATCAATATTTAAACAATAGTCTTCAGAGGCTCTCAGAGCCGCTCTAAGCGATTTTATATTGACCCCTTACTCTGCATCGAATTTGTTGATATCGTTGATTTCCTTTAATATCAATGACTTACTGATTCTCTTTATATTTCAAATACTTAGGACAGAAAAAAGGGGTCATGTCACCCACGATAAATTAAATATCCTTTACAATCAGACACTTACAACACATCACATATTTTTTTAATATTTTTGACATTCTTTGGAATAAACCCGGAAGTGATGCGTCATACCTAGTGCAAGCAATATTCATTCACTTAAAGGTTAATCACTATGATTAAGATATTAGCGCCTAGACCGCCAGAGGCTATTGCATTAGAGGCGGAGTTCCGGGCTGCTGTTGATCACTTTATGCAGCGCCCGAATAAGACCAGAGCAGCAAAGATTTATAAATTTCTGCGCTGGAACAATTCACTGCTTCATGACCTCAGCGATGAGGAAGTGGAGTTAATCACCCCTTACTTATGAGAGGTAACAGTATGAACCTGCACCAGCAGCATCTGATTGAGGATGCCATTGGCCGGGATCTGACCGAGGATGAAATCGAATCCATTGGTCACCTGACCGGCGAATCGGAAATACAGGACATAATAGAATTACTGTCCTAATCCAGAATCCCAGCTGGGATTTCCAGAATCCCAGTTGAGATCAGCTGGACTTGAATTGAAGTCCAGATCGATCCAGAAAGCCCCACTACGGTGGGGTTTTTATTCCTGATCAAAAAGTAAACAAGTTGTGCCAAATTGTGACAATTTAATATTTTGACTTGCCTGATAATATTTATAGTCGTTATAGTTCGCACACAGTTTGACAGCCAACGGATTGGCTGGATCGCACCAAATTGGATTGGCCCCACGGTTGAAGCGCACAGATGCCTCTCACCAGTGCCGGGTTCGCGGTCAACAGAACGGCCCTGTATACGGTCGGACTCCTGAGATTGGGGCGAGAGTCCCTCTGACTACCTGAGTAGTCTCAGCTTCGGCTGGCAACGGGTTGACTTCACAATCGTGCGGTCTAGAGGACGCATCTAGATTTATAGTCGATGTCATTCGCCGAGTGGCATCTATCAATACATCTGAGCTGGCAGTAGCCAGCATTTAAAAGGGGATCAATATGATTGATTTTGAAATTGTAATAGACGGCGAGACCAAATATCTGAGCTGGGCAAAGCTTTGCCAATTCACTGGCGTCAAGCGATACCAGCCGGGTACTCCAGAGCTGGCACAGCTCAAGCGAGAGTTTGAAAAGAAATGGAATGCGGACAGCGTGACCGTTCGCCTGAATAAGCAACCGATACTGTAAGGGGGATCACAATGGAAAATCACGATCACGATTATCTGATTGAATCAGACCGACAGTCTGCAATTGAATACATCACGAACAATCGACACGTTCTCAGGTCACAGCCAAGGCTGACAGCGCCTGAATATTTGGCCTCGCTGGACGATGAGACATTGCAGTCTCTCGTGACGCTTATCAAAGGCTTTATCCGGGACTTCCCAGACCACTATCAGGAGAAATTATGAATCAGGTAATAATCTCACGCGCCAGACCTGACGCAGACTATCAGGCTCTTTTTCACTATGCCCCGCTGGCAGGCTGGGCAGTGCATCTCAACGGTCAGTTCAAGCGAATATTCGCCACAGATTCAGACGCTATAGCTTGGGCTGAGAAGTATTCAGAACAGATAACAATCGATTGCAGGGGGTAATCAATGGATAAGCAAACTAACCGCGTAAAAGCGCAGGAAATCAGCAGATATACCAGCGATGACAAGGAACTCACTGTCACCGTGACATTCGATGTCAGCCGGGGTTATGAGAGGCCATTCAGGGTGTTTCTGCACAACGCCTTTCTGGATACCGCTGAGGGATCATGCTTCTCAGGACTGATAGAGGCTGAGGATTTCGCAGCCCAGTTGATCTGGGAACAGGATCAGACAATCGATGACGCAGACTTTCTGGAGGATCTGTCATGACAATACAACGCAGAGTAGCAAGGGCGATTCACGCCATCTATACCGAGGGCTTTACAGTGGATCACATTTGCGTAAATGACCGGGTAGTCGCTATCCGGCCAGTGTACATCAGGGGCAGGAAAACGGGCAGCTATGACCTGTCATTCAGTGACAGCGGGATTGACCTGCGCGAGGAACCCGGAGGCAATACTATACGCAACGTGCCGGAGAGAGATGTCTCCCCGCTGATCCGAAACTTTCTGGAGGGTAAGCGGGTGAAGTGGGTCGCCGATCAGTTTGATCTGGAGATCAATCAGGCTGAACGCTGGTGCTGGGTCGTGAAGCGCACACCTACCCGTGTCAGGGTCAGCTATGAAATGCCGAATGCTGGGGAGATGGCTGGCTGGTACGGCCACACTCAGATCGGTGAGCAGCATTACATCGCAAAGCTTTAAAGTCGGGGGCGTGAGGTTGAACCGAGCCGTCAAAGGCGTAAGTCTCGGGCCTCAATCCCCGCATTAATTTCAATCAATAAACCGAGGAATTCATTATGGAAATTAAAGACTTCGCAGCAGAGGCTGCACGATATGAGGCTGCTGCCTCTCAAAACACACAGGACTCTCACGATTCTTTTGAGCGGTGCGACACTGACGGGTTTGTCTCGCAATGGGCCAGTGGCATTACCGCTGGTCTGAACCAAGAGAAGGCCCGAATCTGCAGGCAGGAAGGTTTCGATACCTTCACTGGCCTGTACTCTGGCGATACTCGCGTCAGAGCCAAGATCGTCAATGGTCAGTACGGGTCAGTCTGGCTGATTGATGATTGTGATCAGCACCTCACTGGCGGTCGCGCCTTCATTCCCATCGGCAAGCGTTCCACAGTACAGCGTGAGCTGGGCCTCAGTGAACGCCCTGAGCTGGCCCCGGCGTGGGTCTGCACATCAGGCAGCGGTACGGGCCTAGCTAACGCTTGCTCAGTGAGGGTGATCACCTTCCGGACCGGCTGCAAGTGGGGCAGTGATGCCAAGCTTGCAGCTTGATTGACAAACCTTTACACTTTGACATTCTTGATTTGGAGACGAGAAAAATGGCTACATCAAAAGTTAAACGTAACCCTCGCGCTGACCTCACCCGCAAGGTGCTGGAGCAGATGAAGACTCACGGTACTGGCTGGGTCAAGCCGTGGGCTGGACAGATTGCCAACGGGGCGCATCACAACTGCGTCACCGGCAACGTATACACTGGCGGCAACGTGTTCCTGCTCTGGATTGCAGCGGAGCAGCACGGGTTCACCGATACCCGCTGGTCAACCTACAAGGGTTGGGAGTCTACCGATACGCCTGTCCCCAAGGGTGAGAAGGCTACCGCCTACGTCCTGACACCTATGCCGACAAAGCTGAAAGACAGCAAGGGTAAGCCCAAGCTGGATAAGAATGGTAACCAGAAGACCGGGCTGTTCTTCCGGGCAGTGGCTCTCTGGAATGCAGAGCAGGTTGGTCTTGAGCCTGTAGTGTCTGAGGGTGAGGAGCGCACTGAGGTGCAGAGGCTAGATGATATCGAGCAATTCATCGGCAACTGTGGCGCTGACATTCGGGTCAAGCCCGGTAGCCCTCAGGCTTATTACAAGCCCATCGCAGACCATATCGTTCTGCCATCGCCCGAGGATTTCCTCGGTGACACTGACGCTGACAAGCTGCGCGGGTATTACGGTACTGCACTGCATGAGCTGGGCCACTGGACGGGTCACAAGTCACGCCTCAATCGCCCGGAGATCTATGAGCGCAGCCGTGAAAACTATGCGTTCGAGGAACTCACCGCTGAGTTGACAGCCATATTCATGACTGCTGACCTCGGCATCGAGCATACCCCAGCACCTGATCACGCCCAGTATCTGGCAAGCTGGATCAAGGCTCTTGAGAATGATGAGAATCTATTCTTCAAGGCTGCTGGCAAGGCTCAGAAAGCTGCTGCATTCCTGCACGGTTTGCAGCCTGACACTGATGATGCGGATGAGCAGGCCGCTTAACACTAACGCCCCCTTGCGGGGGCATAACTTGGGGTCACAAATGTACAAAGAAATCATAAAACTAGGTGAGGCCGCAACACATTCAGATCGGCAGGAGTATCTGAAGCAGGATCAAATCGGAATGGGTGCGCTATGGGCAGAGAATTACTTGATCGCCAGAGGTTATGATCTCTGCCTCATCGAAAGGCCAGATCAATGGGAGATTGCAACAGAATCTCTACGGTATGCAATCGAATCACTTTAACTTTGACGGGGGTCAATATGGAAAAGCAAGTAGATAGAATCGCTGAGTTATCAGCAGCAATCACCGCCCTGAATGCCGAGAAGCAGGAGTTGATAGACCTGCTTAAGGCTGAGGGTGAGGGCAAATATTTCGGGACTAAGCACTACGTTGTAGTGTCCCGGTCAGAGCGCCCCACTCTCGATATGAGGGCGGTTAAAAAGAAACTGAGCAGGCAGTTCATTGTCGCTCACACTCGCGTCACAGAGGTGCTGTCAGCCTCTCTGAGGGGGTATAACAATAAGCGGGAGGCCGCATGAAGAAAGTCAATCTAGACATTGACCGCGAGGATCTGGCTGAGTTAATCCTGATCACTACCGAAACTCGGGAATCAATCGAGCGGGATCTCAGCCGGACTCTCAGTGACAGGAGCCGTTACATCCTGTCCCGAAAGTTCGACACTTACTGTAGCATTATTGCTACGCTCAGTAAGGCTATCAAACACACGCCAGCGGGCGGTGCGTAGGGGTTTTCTATTCCCCGTAACACCCGCAGTCTGAGTCAGATGAGAGTGGTGATCAGGCCGTCTAGCCCACGATACGGGCCTCATTCAACACAGGAGAGGAGTCATGACAATGGTCAAGATAACGTACCACTACGCCTACGGCCCGTCATATACAGTGAGGCTTCACAGGTCTCTGTTTAAGACGGTCTACGGTGGAAAGCTGGCGCGACATTTCAGGAAGGGTATTTCTGGATATCACTGCCTGCCACTTTGAAAAGCTGTAACCTTCAGCCGGGCCGCCCCACGAGACGGGGCATTCTATTAATCATTTGGAGATGAGATATGACACGTTTATTTGATAAGTACCAACGCAAAATCGACGCGCAGGAGCGCAAGCAGCTCAGCATTGAGGATGCTATCTGCCGACAGCAGGCTGACATCGAAGCGGCTAAGGAAAGGATCGCCACGCTCAAGCATCAATTGCAGGGCGCGAAGTCAGCGCAGGATGATATACGCAAGCAGAGAGATAAGGCTCTCGATGCCAAGCGTCGCCGGGATATTAAGAATCTCTGCGATAAGTACAGCCTGACCTACGACAAGACGGTGCTGGAGAGCTATTACTGTGACGCCCGGCGAAGACCAGTGACTGAATACAGCTACTGGGTCGATTGTCCTGAGTGGCTGGATAAAGATCCGATAGATGATGGTCACTACGCCTATCATAAAGAGGATCTGCTGGACATCCTTGAGACCTACGCAAAACATCACCCGGAACACCCGGAGTATGACAAGCGTGAGTTCAACGTCATCTCCCGGCACGTTGAGGATCGCAAAAGACTGAGGCGTTTAATTCTTAATGACATTTTGGAGACAGAGGATGATTAAGACCGAGATTGATCCAAGCGAGTCCATTCAAACCGCAGGTCGTACAAGGTCGGAGGCTGTCGAAAACTTTAAGGCTATGGAGCCTGACAGTAATGATTGCCTTCTTTTTACAGACTACGAGGACTGCCGAAAAGCGTATGGCAACATCAGTAACTGGTGTCGAAGTAATAAAAAGAGTCATCGCCCGTCATCCAGCAGGGTAAAGTCGGGTTGGGCTATCTGGAAAAAGACAAGAGGCAAGGTATGAAATTTGAAACATTTGAAAATGAAATGGATATAGTAGGGAGAGCAGTGACCGATACACTTAATGAAACGGCGTCAGACTTATCCAGAGCAGCGGTGTCAGCCGCACTGGTAGAGATCCTGACTGATGTATTGGTGACTGGTATTCCCGGCAGCAAAGACACTGACATTCCCGAAGAGTGGGTATTCGATATGATGCGGGAACTAATCAAAGCCAAGCGCCACGAGAGAGACAACGTGACAATAAACTAGGGGGTAGCATTAGCATGAGTAATGTAATTGATATGAATCAAAAGGTAGAAGACAGCAAAAAAGTTGAAGCGAGAGGAAAGGTTTACGACAAGGCTGAAATGATCGAGCGCAGGATGCGGCGGATAAAAGAATATTGCTTTGACGGGAACAAAGATGCGTTTGTGTGGTCTGGAGTAATGATGTGTTACAACTTGCTCGATGAGTTACATCGGGAAGCAGACAAACTAGTAGATGAAAATTTTGACGGGGGTCAAATCGATGATGGGGAATGCGAAGGTTAAGATTGAGCTGAGTAATGGCGGACATAGATCGTTTGCTTTCAATGTTAAGGGCCGGGGGTCGGATGACATTGAGCAAAAGGTAGAACGATTTGCTAGGATGAAAGCAGGCCAGCATGACTGCTCCCGGATACTGACTTGGGAAGTCAGGTTCGGAAAAAGGCTGGCCCATCTAGGGTTCGTAACGTATTCTAAAAAAAGGGGGATAACTGGTGACTATCGAACAGAAGAGTCGAGATGATAAGATCGATGAACAGGTACGCCTGTGGGGAGGTTACTCCTTGTTTCCCGCCGGGGGTATCTGCTGGAGCTGCGGGTTCGATCTAGCAGATTCACCCAAGATCGATAAGGAAGTTATCACTGGGTGTCCACGCTGTCATCGGGCGTTCGTAGATTAACTGGCGGCATTCTCCAAAGGGCGGTGCGACAGCGCCTAAGTTTATTGCTATGCCGTCAGTCATTCTCTAGCAATAAACACTGTCGCATTAAGTTGTAAGCCTTCGGTTTACTATCACATCTAAGCTTTCACAAAGCTTGTCGAAGTTATCCTCAACCAGCTTGTTACTGATCAAGCAATCAAACAAAACTCTAGCGTGTTCTATGCTGAGTAATCCCTTAACCAATGACATAGTCTTAGAGAACGCACCGTAGCCGTTACTGTAGCTATCCTTTCTACCATTGCCCACAGGTAGGGCGTCATACTTCTGCGCTCTCACGTTCACTGAAGCTCTCTCAGCCTGCCCCAGAAACATCTCCGCAGCCATATGCTGGGCCAGAGTTATCCTTCCCTGCATCAACAGCCTGTCAATTATCAACTGATCCATAACCTTGGCGCGGGGGATAATCCCGCCCTCGATCATGACGCTGTGTCGTTCGTGGATTTCTTTTGTCCCGAGATCAGATATCGACTTGGTCATACCAATTAACCTTAGCGTCCGGGGCATACTCTTTGACCCGAGGCTTATCAGAATACCTACCACTCAACAGATCGTAATCCAGATTTGTCACGCCCTGCTTGCCTACCCATTTGAATCTGCACTTCCAGCAGTGAACTTCAACATCATCCTCACCCCGGTGTACAGTCACACCGAGATCCGCCTTGGCAAACCAAGCCGCAGATCCGCTGATGCTCATGCCCTTCGGTACAGGATAGGTTCCATCCTCTTTGGGATACAGCTTTGCCGGGTGTGCAACAAACCAGCAGTGAATACCGTGGGCTTTGCAGAATGTCGTGACCTTGGTCAGCATCGCAGAGATTGAGGTATGCTCCTCAGTGCCGTCCTGTTCGATGTAGTTATAGGGATCTATGACAAGACCCCGGACTCCCAACCTGAGTACCGCCTGCTTCGCCCGGTCAATGATGCTGTCGATAGTGGCAACCACTCCATCCTTCTGATCCAGAAACACAAAATGCTCATCAATAAACTTCATAGCATTATCAAGTTCATGCTTCTCTATCCGGGGACTTTTACCCTCAAAGAAAGGCTTACCGACTAGCTTCTCTGCCAGCTTGGCAATGTGAAAGTGCGGCGGATTCTCGAAGCTGCACACTGCAAACTTCCAGTGGTGCTGCTGGGCCATATTAATCATGACCTGATCGATGAACTCAGACTTACCTGAACTGGGCAGGCCAGTGACGATAGATAGCTGCCCCTCAGAGACAGTGAACAAGTCATCCACGCTGGCTATCCCTGTAGACAGGCCGTTGCCCACGCCCTCGGTATAGATATGCTCAACCTCTAGAGCGTAATCCTGTGCAGAATACACGCCTTTCAGAGGCATTGGTGTAGGGTTCGCTATCAAGTCTGCTAGATATTCAGACCCGTGCTTCAGCAGGACATCATTGCTGTCCTTACATCCCTCTGGAAAGGTTACCCGCCAGCATTTAGCCCTACCTACCCGCCTTGCTATCTCTTCAGCCAGAGCCTCGCCAGCCTGATCACCATCGGTAGCCAGTACAATCTTGGGGATGGTCGTGATGATCTCTCTTGCGTCCCAGAGGTAGCTGAACTTGCCATCCTCTTCGGGGTCTATCTTGTTATTGCTAACCTTCTGTGGCGCACCATTAGGACAGGACACAGCGATCACCCCAGAGGCAGACAGTGCAAGCACATCAACCTCACCCTCACAGATGACCAATTGATCGTCCTCTTTTGATACCTTTTCGATACCATATAACCATCTGGCAGCACCGTCTTGGGTAAAGTATTTACCCTCAGTAGAGCGCCATTTTACGGCCCTTTCAGCCCCAGATGCATACACAAAACCGACAGCCGGTAAGTTGCCGCCGCCATTGAAATACTTTTCCCCAGTAATAACCTCAGTTTGAACCGCAGACATAGGGATGCCCCGGCCCGAAAGGAACTCTTCTAGCACGGCATTGTCCCTAGTAGTTTGAATGTGAACAACTTTAGGTTGAGAGTGTTGTTCGTAAAGTGACTTTATTCTGACTGCGCCGGAAGCGTAGCAGTGATGACAGTGATATAGCTTGGCGTCATTCTTGACGGTGACCGACAAAGTTTTGACGTTTTTCTTTTTCCTGTCATGACCACACTTCGGACAGACAATCCTGCAATCGTCATAGATTTGCTCTATGGCTTCTTCGATGACCCCCATCGTTTTGACCCCTTCAGTTTCCTAAGTATCCCTTTCAATAAATATTGACGCTGTATTTTACTATGCTTCGCCATTTCAAGCGCCGACTTTCTGACCCAGTCGGCAGCAACACCAGCATCCGCACAGTGTTTATTTAGATCGTCCGAGAAAAAGAACTCTAAAGCTTTTTCTGCCTCATCCGCTAAACAAAGATCGCGCAAGCTTCGATCAATAAGCTTAATTGCTATCGCCTTCGATAGCAACGAGCCTAACAGTGGCTCTGGGTTCCTCTCTGTCGAGCGCCCAGTAGATGTGTTTCTCTTTGACCTGTCTGTCATTTTTATATGCAACCCCCTGCAAGCAATCAAGGATAACCGACTCATCCAGATCTGGCCTGCGCGTCTTATAATGAATAGTTATGTGAGCAGCGACATCGCACTCGATCAGCTCATCAAGCCTCTCAACCTGTTTCTCAAAAGACTTCACATAATCCAGAGCCTTCTTTGATTTGATGAAATACGGCCTGCCCTTTATCTGAACGAAGCGCCGACTGTTAGCCTTGGATGCAGGCTCCCCTTTGACACAGCATTCATAAATGATATTAGCGTTGACATCAATATTACGCAACATTATTATCGCCTCTGGAGGTTTTGATATGAGTAAGATTGGTAATTATGTTCTAGATCAGCAGGAGTCAGGCAACCTCCCTGACTTCTCTGACAGTATTCAATATGGAGAATACCGCATGAGCTTGGAAATTGAAAAAGATATACCCGTACCGAAGAGGGCGTCCTCTCCGATACCTTTTGAGAAGATGGATACCGGGGACAGTGTGTTCGTACCCGAGGACAATATGTCTGAGAGCAACGTGAGATCTCAGGCCAGCACTAAAAACAACAAGGCCAACGGCAAACGATACACAGTGCATCGTGAAGATGGCGGTTGCAGAGTATTCAGGATCACATGAAAATAACCAACAACCACAACCTGCCAGAGCCTGTATACAAGGCACTATCCAAAGACAGTTACTCAATGGGTGACGCTGAGATTAGCGTAACCACTATGATTGATTCGCCCCGAATAAATATATTGAGAAAGAAACACTGGGATGAATTGACCGAGGATGTGAGTGACAAAGTCTGGTCTGTTCTGGGGACGGCTGTTCACAATATATTTGAGGCTGAAGAGTCAGACGATTACATATTAGAAGAGCGGTTACACGTTACGTTCAAAGATTGGAAAGTCTCTGGGGCAATTGATGTCCAGAAGATTAACCCTGACGGGACGGTTTCTATTGCCGATTACAAATGCACATCAGTGTGGTCTGTAATCTATGGCAAGGAAGAGTGGGTCGATCAACTCAACTGCTATGCTTGGCTGGTACGCACAGTGAAGAAGCTGCGTGTTGCTGACCTACAGATCATTGCAGTGCTTCGGGATTGGAAGCAGCGGGAGGCGGATAACAATGCAGAGTATCCTCAGTCACCCATTGTCACCATAGATATCCCGATCAGAGATGAAGAGCAACAGAACGGCGTTGTCGAAGCCCTTCTGAATGACCACGCTGACGCACGTTTACAGGATATGTTGGGAGGTGTAATCCCACACTGTACTGATAAACAACGCTGGCTGCGCGGAGAGAAGTGGGCGGCAATGAAGAAGGGCAGGAAGAGGGCAATCAAACTGTTTGAGAATGAGGAAGACGCCACCCAATTCTGTGAGGACTCAACGGATAAACTTTTCGTTGAACACAGGCCGGGTGAGTCAACCAGATGTCAACAAAATTATTGCCGGGTCGCTGGATTCTGTGATCAATGGAGGTCAAATGATTGAACAGGATGAGGACTTCTTCAGGAAGGCCATAGGCATTATGGGTCAGTTTAAAAAGGATGCCATCAAGCTTGTAATAGAGGGGGAAAAAGTGGCGATATTTGTAAACAATGTCAGAACTAAGATAGATCTAAGTGTCTCTCTCTTTTACAAACTTAGCGGCAATGAGATAGCTAAGATGATAAAGGAGAGTGGGCGTGTCTCGAACTAATGTAAGAGAAATATGGGATAAGCTTTACAGTCTTGACCTAGATGGAATGCTTGAAACAGGTTATGACGGTAACAGCTACCTAAGCTGGGCGGATGCTTGGGCATTGTTTGTCACAAGATATCCAAACAGTTTCTATGAGTTTCACCCAGAGACTCACTACCCCAACGGCACAGTGATGGTTAACTGCACCGTCAGGGTTCACCTGTCAGATGACATGACGCATGAGGACTATGTCGAACGCACGATGTGGCTCCCTGTTATGGAGTCCGGCAGAGCCAAGAAGTCTTTGGTCAATCCAACAAGCAGGCAGATACAAGACTGTAGGATGAGATGCCTAGTCAAATGTCTTGGTATGTATGGCCTTGGAATCAAGCTCTGGAGGAAGTCGGACGGCGGGATAGATGATTCCGTTCCCGGTCAGCTTTCTGAGCAGGATGATCAGGAATTTGCATTCCTGACAAAGGAGCAGCTTGAAGGCGAGATCGAGCAAGCAACAAGCAAGAAGCAGATTCTTGATCTGCTGAATGCTCACAACTATGTGGCCGAAAGTTTAGACACTGAAGGCAAGGCAAGCTTTAGGGTCTGGGTCAACGGCCACATAAAGAAATTTGTTTAATAGCAAGGAGTAAATAATGCAACAGCAGAAAACTCAGTACCCTCAGAGTAGAGACGGGGGTCTTTGGATAGATTCAAAAGGCGGGGGTCAGGTCTGCTCTATCCGTAACACGCAGGCGGCATCCGCAGATTACAAGCGGAAGCCAGACTATTCAGGCAACATCAAGCTCACCCCAGAGATGATGAAGCTTCTGATTCAAATGGCGAAGGATGGCAAAGAGATGACAATCCAACTGTCTGCTTGGGAGAAGATCCCAAAGTCAGGAGGTACGCCATACATCTCTATCAGTAGTGAGGTTTACTACAGGCCAGAGGGACAGCAACAGCAGCAGCCGCAGCAGCAATACCAGCAGCCGCAGCCGCAGTATCAGCCTGCTCCTCCACCTCCGCCTCCAGTGCAGCAGCCAGCCCCACAAGCTGCACCAACACCTTCAAGTGACTTCATAGACGATGACATCCCCTTCTAACATTCGTTCTAAGAAGCTACTTGCTGCTGCCAAAGGGCAAAGCTGTGTCAACTGCGGTGTCAGAGATGACACCGTGGTTGCTGCACACTACTCGGGCATGAGGCAACACGCATTCGGAAAAGGCAAAGGCATCAAGGGGCATGACCTTTGTATCGCTGACCTGTGCGTGAAGTGTCATTCCAAGTTTGACCAGTATGATGTCAGCACCTTTGACAACCAGTACATGAGAGACATCGATCAGTCTGAGCAATTCCTGTTCCTTGTAATCAAGACTCTGATACGCCGGGTCAATGACGAGGTAGTCAAGCTGTGAAGTTCAAGATCGATACGCCTGAAGACCTCGACAGGATAATGGTGATGGCTGCACACGCCGAACCCGACAGGATTGAGGAACTGATGGAGCTGCTGAAGCGTTGCGACAAGGGTGTCTGTGTTGAAGTATCCCGACACAGAGACTCTAGGAGCCGATCTCAGGAAGGTTATTACAGGAAGTGGGCCAGAGCCTTCGGAGAATTTGTCGGCCTCACAGAGGAGGAGATGCACGATGAGCTGCTGTGCAGATGCTTCGGGTCAACGATAGTGGCAACCAAATTCGGTGACAGGAGAAGGCCAGCAAAGCGTAGTGCCGACACCAACACCGAGACCTACGGGATGCTGATAGAACAACTGATAATTGTGGCAGGAGAGATGGGCTTCTCTATTCCTCCTCCCTTGAGAAATGCCAATGGAAATTACAATCAAGTTTAGCTCTGAAGAAGAAGCACAGATCGTGCTTGGCAAGATGAAGAATATCGAGGAGCTTTTGGAAATACTTTTGGAGAGGTTAGATGACGAGAAAAATGTACGAGACGGAAGAGGATCTGAAGAGGGAGAGTCAGCTTGCTGACGAGATCTCTAACAGATGGAACTGCGAATTACACAAGCTGCCGCTACAGTATCACCTAGACTATGTGGCGGAGAGAGACAAAGAGATCCGAGCCTTCTTGGAACTGAAGTGTCGCACCTTTGAGATGGACAAGTACCCCACCTTCATGATCAGTTTGTCGAAGATGATGTGGTCAAAACTGCTGTTCGGTGCGTCAGGCAAGGAGACTTTTCTGATAGTCAGATGGACAGACAAGATAGCCCGGTGTGACCTGCTCCACTGCGATTATAAAGTGGCTATGGGGGGAAGAAGAGACCGGGGAGATTGGCAGGACATAGACCCCTGCTGCTACATCCCGCTATCTGAGTTTACTGTTATTGCCGATACAGGTTCATGAAGTTAGTCATAGGCAGGTTAGCTGACTCCCTAAGTATCGGTATGTATGGAGAAACATAATCATTGTTGAATGCATCGATCTCATCGATAAGTTTACGCTTCTCCTCGGGATCGATGTCCATTCTCATGATGGATTCCTTTCTCTTTCTGTTTTCAGACAGGAGTTTAGATAATCTATTCACATGAGATCTTAGGCTAAGTAACCCTTCACGGCCCATCAGGTAAGCCTGAAACTCCTCAGTCTTGCCCTGATTCTTCAGACTATTAAGTGTCTGGACAACACGATTCACTTCCCTGTCTATCTCATAGAAATCTTGAGTGACACCAGATCCTTCCTTGGTTCCAAAGAATCTCTTCATCAAAGGGAACTGCTGCATATCAAGAGCAGGCATTGCAGTGGATAGATCGCCAGACAGGGTCTCGCTTCTCAGGGTCTTGTCTATCATGTCCAGAGCATAACCACCTAGAGTTCCAGCATATCCATAAAGAACGTGTTCCACTTTCATAGGGCTCCAATTCAAATTTTCGCCAATCCATACAGCGGCTGCGTTTGTTCCAACCCTTTGCTGAAACCCTGAAGCCAAACCTTGATCCATATAGTAGGGAACAATTTGTCTGCCAGTATAAAAATTTGAATTGAAAGCCGCTTCTACTAGTGGAGCGAAAGCCTGAATACCAAGAGGATTAACCTCAAGAGTACTCATGATTCCGCGCCTAGCCGCCTGAAACATTTCTCTTGAATCGGTTGACTCCCCGTAGGCAGCGTCTATAGCTCTCTCAGGGATAGTCTTAAACACCAGACCAACTTCAAATGGGATAGGGATCTTGATTGGGTATCCAGTGCCAGTGGGAATGATCCAGTTGTTATCTCTAACCTCATCGCTTTGAAGCTTATACTCGTCATCATCACTGACAAGACCCCAGTACAGACCAGTTATCCCAGTAAGCAACAAGCCTCTACCTATAGCGCGGCTTGCAATAGCTTTCCTTGAAGCTTCGTTATCCGCTGAATACTTACCTGCGAACGCCCTATAGAAAACATCAAGACCCTGTATCCTTGCGTTCAGGAAAGGAATCGCTGTAAAGAAAATCCTAGCAATTGGATTAGATCCACGCCTACCAAAGTTAATAACTTCCTGAGCCTGAAATGCAGCTTCCGCCTCATTACCAGTTCTCGCTAACACATCATCGTATACAGCCTTTCGTGTGGCGGCATCAGACATAGTAGTTGCTTTACCGAGCAACTCCCAAACAGAACCAAGAGTTTTATTGAAAGCTTTAGATCCCAAACCCTCATCTGGATCAAGACCTCTACGCCTCATCTCTTTATTAAAAAACTTCTTGAGATCCTTGGGATCGGCAACTAAATCGTATCCGCCAACAATACCGTATCTTTCCAGAGTCTCCATACCACTACCGAAGTTAGCAACGGTATCTATAATGGGCTTATAGTTAGCCCCAGAGGTGACGTAAGTAGAAAGGGTGTCTCTCATCATATTGACTATGATAAAGCCGGGATCTCTGGTAACAGATTCCCTAAGAAAATTTGCCGGAGCGCCAAGAATAGTTGACATTATGTCGTAGATTTCGCCATCTGCTATTGGCTTGAGCGCCTCGAACACCAGAGGATCGTTTAACTCGAAGGTTCTCTTCTCCCCATTTACCCTAAAGTTAATGGTGTACTTGTTGTTTACTGAACCACCCTTCGGTATCTCTTGGGCCTGACCCATAAGAACCTGATCTCTAACCACTCTCTGGTAAGCTACGTTGGTCATGCCCATATCAATAGCAGCAGTAATGTTTCTTACTATCGCGTCGAACATAGATACATTAAGAGGCTTGCCACTCCTTCCTACTGCCTTAAATTCTTCGTTACTGACAGTCTGTGGAGCAGCAGAGAGTCCACTAAAGAAGTCTATGCCTTGAGTCTCGCCATCCGCTTCCATATAAAACGGATAGTAGGAGGACATACTTGCCCACTCCACACCTTGCTCTTCAGTAATAACACCAGTGTCTTTTAAAAACTGAACAACAGTGTCGTTGTATTCGCTCCAGTTCTGATACCACTCTCTTATAATCGACTCACCCGTCTCGGGATTAATGTACTTGTCAGCCTCTCTTTCTAATGCCGCCAAGTATTCATCTTCTTTCCCAATAGGAATCTTGTCAGTATATCTTCCCTTGCTGTGTAAATATTTAACACGCCTACCAACGGCATATGCCTGCGCGACTTCCTCAAGATTTTTACCATAAAGATTTCCGCTTGGTTGAAGAGGAGCTAGTAGGCCAATTACTCCATCTATCTTTTCGCCTTTGCTGTTTATAAATTCTTCAACTTTGGTCAAGCCATCTCTGTATATTGGGATACCGTACTTGATGGCAGAAGCAGCCATTGCACGAGATCTATCCTTCATCAGGATGGCGGCATTGGCACTGACATCAGCCAGATATCCAACTGAGTCTTTTATGTAAGGATCATTTGATATGCTTTCTACGCGGGAATACTTATTAATGAACGCCTGTCTTAGCTTGGTCGTATAGTATGTCCACCTACTGGTGTCTCCAGTAGCCGCCTCATAAACTTCAAAAGCAGTCTGGGTTTGCGGACTTGTATCAACCAATTTTGGAATGACAGAGTCCGGCTCATACTCAGGGACATTTTTGCGAGAGTAAGCATCCTCCATACCGGGAGGGATCGTAGAGCCTATATCAGGGTCTCTGGCTACAGCTTGGGCTTCGGGTGAGGCTTTGGTTGAATAGCGAGGAACGGCTCCTGACTTAGCGTCAGCTACGTCCTGAAGGTTCTGCTCAACAGCTTTATCAATTGCATTCTGAGGGATAGGCGCAGGCGGCGGGAGCCTCTCAGAAAGAGGCGCACGGACTAGCTCTTCTACTCTTGGTCTTGCTGTGTTCTCTGGAGTAAATCCGATTCGCTCTGCTGCTTGGGTGTAGGCGTCCCAGTACGGTTTATAAAGCTCACGGTCAAGGGCGTCGAATATACCGGATGATCCGGGGACGCTTCCTTGATCCCGTATTTTTCTGATATTTTCTGAATAGTCTTCCGATCCAACATAATCGCTTTCCTGATAGTATCTTTGGATGTCATATTGTAAGCCGGTGTCAAGAGTTGTCAACATCTTTTGGATGAACTCCTCATACATCTCTGCGGTGTAAGGCCCAGCATCTTCATCAAACTGTCTAGGATCTAAGAACACTAATGTATCTGGCTTTACCGCAGTAAAGTTTATGCCATTTGGGTCTTTTTCTGGGTTGGCTGTGGCGGCAATAGACTCTAGCTCTTCAAGAGTAAAGGCAGAAAGATCGGGCTTTCTGACAGTTAGACCAACCTGACTACCTGTCTTGTATGCTGGCCTGACAGCAATCGCTGCATCCTGAAGAAGGGCGTCACCAAGTATGCTAGTGGCAAGAAGCGCCTGATCTCTAGTCCCGCCAAGAAGCTTGATCTGAAACGAAGGCTCAAGCCCTTCGTAAGTTCCAGCAGTTAGCTCTATCTTGTGAGGTACGCCAAGCTTTCTCAGGAAAGGTATCTGCCCATCCCTGTCAGTGATCGCGTCTAATGCCTGCTCGTGGAAATCGAACAGCTCTTCGATAGTAACTGTGCTAGGAAAGCCATACTTTCTGGCATTACCCGGATTAGCAGATACAGTTATTGAAGGCGCTCTGGCCTCGGCCAAAGCTTCAAGCTCAGGCATATTGATAAAGTTAGTGTAAGGGTTTGTCTTAACCTTGACGGCATTGCGTGGACGCACTCCCTTCTTGAGAGCAGGAGTAAGCGATTCATTCTTGTTGAATGTGCCATCAGCTATCTGGTTTTCGATTGCCTCTATCTCTTTTGCGGAACTTTTTGTAGCAGACTCAATAGTTCCAGCGCCTTCTTTTTTACTCGGCTTCGATGTGAGGTTAGTCTTGCCATAAAACCAGAGTGCAGCCTGCGCTTGATTAGGAGTAATGTTGAACTCATCCGCTAGATATGAAGTCAAATATTGGGCATATCTGTACTGCAAATCTCCGGGGATCATCGCAGCATCCACAAGGTTTCCAGTTTTCTCATCAAAGTTCTTTCTTCTGAAGCCAAACACCCTAGCCATATGCACATCCTGCACAGAGAAAGGATTGAACTTGTTCCTTGCTCTGTCCTGAATCAATTGCATATAGGTGCTGGTCTTCAATCCCGCATCGGCATATCCTTCCTTATACATCCTGACGATTCTCTTTATTTGATCGCCAGTGATCTTGATCTGTTGGCCTCCGGGCCTCGTCCCTTCTTTAACCTCTTTCATGAACCTTGAAGTCTGTTCCACAGGATCGAAACGTCTAGCGACAGACATAATGTGCAGGGTGTCAGCTAGGTTTTGTTCAACGGGATTTTGCTGAGAGGTTATTCCAAAGATTACAGATGCTTCCTCTATGTTTGCAGGGCCAACAATCTCCATAAGACCAGAGGCAAACTGGTCATACCATTGCAGATTCTCAGAACCCTCAAGACCGTCCCTCATGTACTGACGCAGGTCATCCAGAGAGGTAGGCTTTACTTCACCATCTCTTTCATTGTCAGGTACTTTGTCTCCCTTCTTGGTAGTCTTATTACGCTTAGTCGGAGCGCCGGGTACAGTGCCAAGCTGCTCAGAGGTAGGGCTACCACCAGTGGCGGAGATCAGAGAGTACAGCTCCCTTTCGACATCGCCAATCGGCAGAGTAGGAAGGTCTGACTCAGGAGGAGGCACGGTAACTGGGGTTCTAGAGAAAGCAAAGTCCTCTTGCCTAGCTCTGATTGCCTCGCCAGTTGGGCTAGTATTAGCGTTCTGCGCCAGAACCAATGGGCCTATCTGTATGACCCTGTCAGCAGCAACGATTGGTTCGCCGTTAGCTCTGTCGTAGAAGTAAGCATGACGTTCTGGGTCGTAGCCAACCTGTCTCCAGTTTGTTGGCTTGCCTTCCTTCATGTCCTTAAGTATTGCTCTCGATTCCTTAAGCAGGGAGGTATAATTCTTTTCTGTTTCGGGCCTTCCCTCTATCGTGGCAAAGGTATTTTTTGTAGCAGCGCCAGTCGCTACTCCGCTTGCTACCTTCCTTCCAAAGTCAGACTCTCGTCCAGTACCAAAAGAAACATCATTGACTGACATAGCCAACTCGTATCCTATAGGTGTGCCAGCCTGACCCTGAAATGCCCCTCGTCCTTCTCTAAGACGAGCAGCTCTTGGCTTATGTGCAGTGACAACCCAAGCGCCATCTCTAAGATACGCTGGAATATCTAAACGTAGAGCTATGTACTCAAGATTCTCGTCTTTGATAACTCTTCTAGTCTTACCAAACATCGACTTCTTGCTGTCATCAAGAGCATCTACCGCTCTCTTTTTTGTGGTAAGCAAGTTGTCTGGCAATGATTGATAAGAAGTGACAGGCTTAAACTTATTAACAACTGCATTGCGTTGCTTTCTAGTTATCAAGCCATCTTTCAAAAGTATGGTAGAGACAGCTATCTCTGGGATTTTTAGAGATACATCTTTGTGACTGAGAGCCTCTCTTTGAGAAAGGTCATCCCTTCTTAATGTCTTGAAAGCTTTATCAAAAGTATCTCTTGGTCTTAGCTTACCCTTTTGCTCTGGAACAGAGGCTCTGAAATCAAGCACAGCTTTTTTGGCCTGCGCCTCCGTGACAGGGGGCTTGCGTCCACGCCTTCTATTAACTTCAGGCAGGACTGCACTAACCACACTATCTATTTGATCGGAAAGATTAAGCCTTGCATGAGCTTGATCAGCTTGCTCTGCAACAGCTTGTATCTGACCCACCTCAAGGAAGTCACCAACAGGACGAGCCTCACCTCTCATTACCCTAATCTGGTCATCTGATAACTGAGACTCCAAAGCCACTATATTTGGATCTGCACTCGCCTTCATCTCTGACCTTATGCGGGGTATATCTATAGCACCTCTTTCTCTGGCTGAACCTTTAGGTGTAGTTCTGGTTCGCGGAAGAATGCCACGATCTGGAACAACGCCTCGCGCAGCCTCTGTAGCTCTCAGAGTCCTAACTTCATCTCTGTCTCTTGCTCCAATTGTTCCCGACTCGATATCGCCAATCAGTGAATCAAAGCTTGTATAGCCTGTGCCACGCAAGAAACTAAGCATCGATTCAAAGAAGGTCTTAATTCTCTGTATCAGAGTTCTTGGTTTGCCAGTAAGCTTATTCCTGCCATCACGAATCAGTTCGGCAACAGCCTCCTCCATCTGCCCAACAGGGCTAAGGTCAGGGTATGTAGCCTGAGCCGCCTCAAGGTAGGTATTGCCCATAGCATTCTTCTTTTTACGGGCAAGACTTTCTAGAGAAGACCATTCGGATTCTGTCCAGAGATCCAGCATACGCATAGCGTGTACAGATTCGTGGTTCAGGAGAGACTTAGCAGTCTCAAACAACTGCTCTGGGGTAGCGCCTTCCTCAGATAGCTGGCGCAATCTGTCAACGCCAAGGAATATCTCGTTCAGGTTTCGTGAGTACAGAGCCTGCTCGTCAGGGGCTAGTTCCTCAGCAACAAAGTTACCCTGTGCATCAACAGTGGGCGTACCCTGATCTCGTCTAGGATCAAACCTTCTGATACCCAGAACCAGATTACCTTCCGCATCTCTGACCACATTAGTCAGGGCGTGTAAGACATTGACCTTAACGTCACCAAGATTAAGCCTATCCATTTCCTCGGATAGCTTCTTCTCAAGCTGCTGAGTGATCTCTTCACTAGCACCCGGCAGTCTACGTTCAACAGGTATGACAGTCTCTTCAGCAACCTCTACAGACTCTACCCCTTGAGCATTAAGATCAGCAGTAATTTGCTCTATCTTCTTGTCAAAGCGTGGATCAGTTTCACTAATACCAACAGCCTCAGCCAAAGACTCGTTAGTGTAATCCGGGTTCTTCCCAACATACTGAGAGGCCAGACGAAACTGCTGGCTTGTGTATATCTTGGGGGTAAATACAGGAAGACTAGTCGCCACTTCAAAGCGCGGCAGGGAGCGCAGCTTTAGGTAGAACAGCTTCATTTCTGCTCGGGACATCTTGTCCACGCCAGACTTGCCAGTGAACGTCTGAGCAAGAGCTTTTATCTGAGGAGAGTTAAGATCATCTGTGACGTTCTTGGCCTCCAGCAAACTTTTGATTTCTTCCCGCCCAAAAGTCCTCTCCTGAAAGACCAGCTTATCCACTGCCCGGCCAGCGTTGGTATTGAGGCCAGCGGCTACGGTCTGTGCCTGCTGCTCTGTCTGTATTCTTGCGGTTCTGCCAAGACCTTTCTTCTCCCTACGTTCTGCTAGAGTTGTAGGTCTTTGTGTGATAATTTCACCAGCAGAGCTAACCACTATGGGCCTGCCCCTGTTATCTTTATCAACACGATAAGTCTCCGTCTCTATCGTTGAGTCTTCTCTCACATCAGCAAGATTAGCAACGTCATCACCTAACTCTTTCTTAGCTTCCTCAAAAGTAAAGACATCTGTTTCTGATTGACCACTGCCAAGCCTGCTCCAGTTGGCACGTTGTGATGCAGTCATAAGACTCATAGGATTTACAGGTGCTTGCCCCCTTGCAGCCAAGTTGCTAATTCTTCTTGCCGCATCAGTAGAGGTTTCCTGTTCATTAAAACCCTGATCAATAGTTGTGCCTGCCGCCATATTCAAGGCGTTAGACGTAACAGTATTGTTCTCTGGATTTAGGGCGGAGTTGCCCCAGAAGGAAAGGGTTTGGAAGGTAGGCTGGTCATAAGCCTGTGGAGAGGTATCAATAATGTCTGATACTGAATTGGTCACAGCCCTGTTGATAAGCTGATCATTGAGAGCGCCAGCAAAAACTGCTGCCTGCTCGTAATTCTGAAATGTCTTGCCGTATATCCTGCCATCAGAGTCAGTCGCTACAAATGCAGGGACTTGTTCTTCTCTTTGGATAGTCTCGCCAGCCTGATTGGTTACAGTTCTGGTAACTGTCTCTGTTGTTTCCTGAACGCCAAAGCTTGTGGTCAATGGGAAGTTCTGACCCATATCCCTAGCTACTTTTCGTGCGTAAGAGGGCATACCCTGAACGTCATCTTGGTCAGGCATTATGACTTGAGGCTCAAGGACTTCTTCACGGCCTATGTTGCTAACAAGTTCCGCCTGATCTTCGGCGGCTTGCGCGTTAGCTTTTCTTAACTTTCTTTCATACTCTCTTTCGGTCTCACTGGAGACTCCTCTACGCCTGCCAGCAGCGGCGTTTAGAACTAGGTCAGATACAAAACCAACAGCACCGCCTACAGTAAAGTCATCATACAAAGACTCGCCAATTGGCAACTCTTCGTTATATATATTCTTTTCAATTAAGTCCTGAGACAAGCCAGCAACAGCTTCTTGCACAGCTTCAACACCGCCAGTGCCAAGGGCAGATTTGATTCGGTCACCAATAGTATTAAGTGTCTTATCATCTACTAGGTTTTTGTCTAACTTTCTAAACAACCTTTCTACAGGGGCTAGTTCTGACAGGCCAACGAGAGAAGCTAAAGCAATAGCTGAGTCTTCCTGAGCCTGACTAATGTCAACGCCAGACTCTCTAGCCATTCTAATTCTTTCAGCCTGTTCTCCAGCACCAGTTCCCGTAGCGAGAGTTGCAACAGTAGCAGCCTCCGCTGCGCTTCCCGCACCAATCATCTTGGCCAAACCAGTGGTTTCTTTGGCTGCTTTAGCTGCTTTGGATGCGTTACCTGCCAGCCTGAAGGCTGCACCGGGAGTGAGGAATGTTGCGAACGAGCCTAGCCCTTCCCCGAACTTAGTAGTCCAGAGATCCTGATAAGCCCGGTCAGCACCCAAAGCAGAGTTCACCGCCTCCTTGGCCCTTCTTGCTCCAGATATCAGGGCGTTCTCATCGCCTGAATCTATGAGACCTTCGAGACCTACGAAGTTAGTGGCAGCGTCAGAGAGTTCAGCAAGACCCTCTGCTGCTGTAAGAAAGCCAGAAGCGAAACCTCGGGGAACAGCCTTGGCTGTCTCAGCAATCCTTCCGGTTAAAGTGATGTTCTCTTCTTCCGGGCGCTTGGAGATGGATGGGTCTTGCCCATACATAGTCGCAGCGTAGCGCAGGATTTGATCATCACTAGCGCCTTCAGGATGGTTTACGCTTATTACACCGCCATCGGGCGCGTTGACAGTAGTTGTTGGCATTATCTTTTAACACTAAAACCTGAAAGATCAACAAGCTCATCTATCGGAGGAGGGGGAACAGACCCTGCCGGAGCAAGGCCAAACTCTTCCTCAAGTATTCTCCTGTAAGCATCCAGAAGATTCCTTATAGATGTGGCATCTAGATTCATAGTCGCAATACTAGAATCTAATCTGTCGTTATATACATCAACAAAACTTTCGATATAGGATCTCACATCCCTTCGCTCTACACCTTTCTCTTCTTCATATCTCTGCCGGATACTAGCAGCCTCAAGGATAATTTGATCCTCAGTCTTGATTGCATTCAATAAACTTTCAGTATCAGCTCTCGCAAGTTCAGATTGAGACATCAAAGTGGTCAATGAATTACTGTAATCATTCATTGCAGCAGTGTTCTTCCGGTCTTCTATCTTCATCTCAAATTCCTGCTGCGCTCTTTCGCCAGCAAGATCAGCTTCTTCAGCGGACAGACCCAATTGAACTGCCTCTCTTTGAGCGGCAGATTGAACATCTCGCATTGCTTTTTGCTCAGAGAATATTCTTTGATCAGCTAATTGCTTCATGCCCTGAGCAGCTTTGCTGCCTTCCTCAATTCCTCTACTAATATCTCCACCAGCTATGCCAGCACCAAGAGACATAAGGAATGCGCTAAGAGCATCCTTCTTAGATTTTTCTTGCATCTCATCTATCAAAGTCTGACGAGACGCAACATCTTCTTCTGAAATTGCAGACAACTGATCTATATATTTCTGCCGATCTATGGTGCTGGGAATAAACTCTCTGTCAGAAATTTCTGTAGTTGGCCTCTTTTCTATAAGATCAAGAATGCTTGACGTTATTTGTCCTTGCCTATTACGGCCAGACTGATACGCCTCATCACTCAGAATACTGTAGTCTGAGCCGTATCTTGCAAGAGCTTGGTCTAGCGGGGAGAGCTTGGATACGTCATCTGGCATACCAAATCCACCTTCAGCAATGCCAACATATTCAGTCACTCCATCTCTATCTCTGAAGACGCTAGACACAGTGCGGACAGCCTCATCAGGCTTGACCCCTCTGTTAATCAGATCAATAAACTCTTGAGCTTGATCGGGGTTTAAGCTCCTATAGAGATCTTCAAGATCACTCGCCTCAGACATCGAAGTGAAATCTGTATATTGAGTCCGATAAGGCACTGTTCTACCAGACTGCATACCCACTATCCCAGAAGGGGCTTGAGGGCTTGGCATAGGAGGCTGCATAGGAGCTGGCATAGAGGACTGGATAGGCGCAGCCATTGGGGTCTGTGCTTGCATAGGAGCAGAAGCAGGCAAAGCACTGCCGCCCACAACGCCAGCAATACCCTGACCTGCCTCCGCCACTACCTGTTGGGCAACCGGAACAGTCTGAGATGGTTCCTGCATAGCTGCGTAGGACTTACGCATCTCATTCCGGCGCTGCAATTCTGAAACAACAAGAAACTGCGGCACATCACCGCTAGGAAACTGGGCTTCTCTCATCAATGCCTGATCCGGCAAGCCCTTGATCTTATCCTCAACCTCAAGGATGTTGTACATATTCTATCTCCTAGTTGCCCCATATAAACCAGCGGCGGCTATGCCACTGCCGAGCAACTGCTGTGCCATTGTGGGCTGCTGCCCATAGAGAATTTGTGTGGTTCCCGGCTGCATAGGCATACCTCTGACCAGATTGCTGTAGAGAGACAACTGCTCCACAGGGAATGCTTGCTGGCGCAGGAAGTCCTGATAGCCAATATCGTAGCTCTGTTGCAACAGACCTCTCTGCTGCTGACCAGCACGGGCCAGTTCGTTCAACCGAGTAAGCTCCATAGCCTGACCCTGAGATGCCAAATCAGAACCCATCTGTGCAGCTCCAAGGCGTTGCCCAATGTCTGCTTGTAACGCGCCGTACCCTGCTATGCCTAATCGTGCAGCGGACTCTCTGGCGGCTCTGTCAGCCTCAAACGCCCTTTGAGCAGAATCAAATGCCTGCTGACTGCCTGTAACCTGAATATCGCTCAACTGCTGGCCCAAATTGCGCTGTCTCTCGGCCTGCATGATGGCTTCCCTGTAGCCACCTAAACCTCCCGCAAGAGCTGCTTGTTGGGCCATATCTGAACCCTGAATCTCAGAAGATCGCATTGCTTCCCGCTTCGCAATGTCAGTGACCTGCTGCTGATAGGGACTCATATAGGTCTGATAAGTTCCAACATCACCCAGCGTACCAACCTGCTCTGGCTGGGCAGCAGAGATTGTGTTGACCATAGCCGCAGTGATTGGATCTTGCCTAATCGCCTCAGCATACGGGTCTTTGTAAGCAACATACTGACTACCTTCTATAGCAGTCTGCATAGCCTCTGGCGTTCCTGTCCGAGCAAGCGCACCAATCCCGGCCATAGACTGCTGTTCAAATGGAGAGAACTCAGCCAGTCTTTTATAAGGGTAAGGAGTGTATGGTTGTAAAGACTGAAACGTACCCCGACCCATTAGCTCGTCATAATAGGGAGCTAACTGTTCTGGGATCTCTTGTATAGTTTGTTGTACGGTATTTGTACCGCCGCCGCCACCGCCCATTATATTCTCACCTCGATCAGAGTATTAACCGGCTTGAAATCAAAACGCTCCCAGAGTCTCACGACAGACTTACGGGCATAGCCCTGTAACTTTGTCGCTCCGAACTTGTTAAGGATAGTTTTCATTTGATCAAATGTCTCTTTATTTGATATCAATTTGCCGCCAATAGCAGTAATAAAAGCTACCCTGTGCATAGGGTAGTTAATGAAAGCAACAGTGGCACAGCCTCGAATCAGGCCATCTGAATCCATTGCTACTAAAAGCATCCATTCTCCCTTAGACAAGTAGAGCTGGATGTGAGAAGAGTTGTAATCTAGAGAGTAGTCTTCGCTCTCCGTACCCTTCTTTAATGCGTCCTCTACAAATGGCTCAACAGTATCCCAAACAGAACTTATGTCCTGCGGTAGGATCTGTTTAACCAGTAAGCTCATGCAGGCATAACCCTGTTATCGATCTTACCGGGCTGAATGGTACGGCCTGTCTTAGCCATCCTGACATCATCCAGCATTGTGTCTAGCTTGTCAGCGCCAGCATCACTGCTGCCATCGCCAAGAGAGGAAACTACGTCAGCGGGGATGATGTACTCACCGGGAGACACGGCCACACCTTGCTGGTTGCCGATCATGCCCATAACTTCATCATCCATACCGCCACCAGAACCCTCGATCATGCCCTCTGTTTGTGCATCAGGAACCTGCGACTGAAGGACTTGGTCTCTAAGCTCTTCAAAAGCTTCCTGACCAAACACAGAGATGAAGGCTTGTATGATCTGATCAGCGTTCTCGGCATCACCAAGGATTGCATCACGAGTCATTGATATAAGACTGTCTAGCTGGTCTCGATCTATGTAGCCGCCTTCCTGCATATTCTTAGTCGCGCCAAGGATCTTGTCCACCTGCTGCATCATTTCGGAGAAGGAGTTCATATCCATATTTCCGCCTTGCTGCTCAGGCTTGAGAGTCTCTAACGTGCCTCTGGCAAACGCCTTATCTCTATCGCTTGAATCTGGGTCTCCCAATATCCTTTGGGCCTCCAGATAACTTTCGGTCTCGGTCAGCAAAGCACCGCCCTGTGGCTTAGGTTCTTCTTCCTTCTCAAACATACTAGCTATACCAGAAAGTAATCCACCTTCAGCCTTTTCAATTACGCCTCGGCCCATCAGGATGTCTTCCTGCGTGACCTCTCCGTCACCACTGAGGTCTGGGAACTTTCCACCCCTAGCCATACCTACAATGCCCCCAGCACTAGCAGCCATACCCAGAACGGCGGCTGCATCCTGTGCGCTACCAGCAGGGGCGCCAAACATCTGGTCTAGCTGTGCGTAGGAGATACCTCTTGCTTGTGCATACTCAAGGGTCTCTTTGACTTGATCGGCTGGGATCTCAACGCCAGAAGAGTAAAGATCCATAGCTGTAGCAATAGGGTTAACGCCCTGCCCCTCAGTGTCATCTCTTGAGGTAACGGCCCCGCTAGACCTGTCAGTGTTTCTCACATCTTCAGCGGATACAGCGGTAGAACCCACTCCACCAGCAGCAACTTGCTGCATACTTTGATCAGTGTTAGATGGAGTTGGGGCCGCACCAACAATCCCAGCGGTTGACCCGCCAGCTCCCTCTATCTCTCCCAGTATTCTCCTAACCTCACTCTCTGGAATACCAAAGTAATTGGATATTCCTTTAACTCCCATACGCCCAGATGCATATAGGTCATAGACCTGTTGCGCTTCGTCAGAGGTATAGTCTTGATCTACCGGAATTCCTCCAAAATATTGATCAGTCAAGTACGATCTTGTCCTATCAAGAGGGGTGCCAAACACCCTAGCAATCTGCTCTGGACTATAACCGTATTGATCTGCTATTCCATAATATCGCTGCAATACAGAGTCATCTAAATCACTGACGCTAGGATCAAATGCACCCACACCATAGTTTTCATACAGATGTTGATTGTACAAGTTATAAGCGACATCCTGTGGCACACCGAGCTGAGATGCCAGAGAATTGATGTCGTACTGGCCGGATATAATAAGATCCATTGCATTTTCTATATCGGCCTGAGAAAAATTTAGATCACCTCCAGTATACAAGGGAAGCCCGGTTGCAGGGTCTACACCGCCAACAGGTACTGGGGCGGGAGCGCCAACAGGTACTGGGGCGGGAGCGCCGAGAGACTGATAGTCATTGCCATATACCCCCGGAAGAAGAGCCGCATAATCTTGATAACGAGGATCTCCGAAGTACAGATACTCTGGTTGAAATCCGGGGCGGTAACCCTGCGGCGGCATATTCGCTGAATACTGACTGCCCGTTAATATTTCCTGCTGTCTTCTTGCAGCCTCACCACCCAGAACTTCACCAGCACCAAAACCAGCAGTTCCGTAATCTGAATCGTTACGGCCCTCAGTATCATCTTCACCTAGTCTATTATCAGGCATAATAAATTCCTATGAGCTAAATGCACTTAGTCCGGGTTTTTTAAATACCCCGGCAAATGGATTTCTTGGTTGTGCCACAGATGCAGCGCCAGACATAATGCCTCGCTGCCTGTCTAGCATTCTTTGTCTCTTAGCTTCTTGCTCTCTACCTATAGCATTCTGCCTCTCCATAGCGTCCATTTGCGCTAGATTTCCAGCGCCAATAGCGGTTGGAAGAATGTTGGAAGGCTTCATCATTTCTGCGCCAAATGACTGAAGACCTTCTCTTTTAAACATAGCGCCTATCTGATCTTTTGGACTAACATCAAGTCTTGCAGAACTTAAAGCAGACTCGGCATTTCCAAGGGCGGTCTGAGCATTAATGTTAGCAATTTGCTCAGGTGTAATTTCAGAACCAACATCCGTCAGAACATTAAACCCTTGATTCATTCCGGGGCCACCAACATTAGAAATATAGTCGGCTGGATTCGGAGGCCCAGCTAACATTTGAGCCGGGACTTGACCAGACTTAGCCAAAACATCTGTCGTGGAATCGACTGCTTTTTGAGCGGATTCAACTGCACCAACTTCACTACCCAAATTCACTGCATCACTGGCTGCGCCCATAGCCTTACCTATGCCGAAGCTAGTGATGCCAGCCATAATGCCTTTCTCAAGATCCCCCTCAGCAACACCAGTGACCAGACCAGATGTTATGGCGGAGGTTACGCCCGGAGCGGCAGCGGCGGCACTAGCCAGCCCACCAAGCCCAGCCTTAGCTAGGACGGCAGGAACGGCCTTAGCCAGCAGGGGAGCCAGAAATGGCAGGAAAGCCTCTGGCTGGCCCGTGACGGGGTTTCTGGTGAGCTTGCCAGTGGGGGACAAGGACGCAATTCCCTGAACCTCAGCGGGGTTCATATGAACCAGCATCGAGTCACCGTACCTACCGTATCTAGCTAACTCGTCTGCATTTCTTTGCAACGGGGGCATTCTATTCATTAACTGGTCTCCACGCCGAACACGCTAAAACTGAAATCTGTTGAGCTGGCATATACTTTCATAACATCGCCCTGCCCCAACGTAATACCTATGACCGCTGTCAAGGTGTCATTAGCGTCTACTTGCTTATCATAATATAAAAATTGTTTGTTATCTGCCCCAGCATCATTGACATGAATACTGAGCCTGAAAGTCTGGGCGGCTGCGTTTCTATTGCAGGCAACGAAAGAACTGACTGTTGTCACGGTCACATCAGGGACTGTATATAGAACCTCAGTAGTTGTAGCTACTGCATCAAGCTGACCTAGAACTTTTATAACGTCTGTCATTTAGCACCCATAAACATGAACTGATACTTCCTAAGAGACAGAGAGGCATCTTTGTCGTTCTGATTAGATATGACATTAATCGTATCTTGAACCTCATTAAAATACCTTTCTATCGATCTCCTCGTAGTAAGTTCGTTGTCGTAATTGTAATCTATTCCCGCAACGGGAAGGATGACATGTCTCTGTTTAGCCATCACCTTCTTCCATCAGATCTAATGTCAAATCTCAAATCACCAAGAGTCCAGCCGTAACCAGTCCCAGTGCCTTCTATCCTTACTACAGTCTCTCTGGCCCTTGTCCTTACATAGGACTGCTTAGTATTCTCGGTAACTAAAGAGGTCGAAAGGGTCTGTTTATTTTCAAGAGGAAAATCCCCTCCCTTAAGAATTACATTAACAGCAGCGGAGGAAGACGCCCCTCTAAACTCAAAGTCAGGAATCATTCTGGTGACAAACATGAACTGTTCTCCATCACCAAGCTCTATACCTCCAGACTCTATGTAGGAGTTCATTGCCTCACCATCAGCATCAAATCCATTTTCGTGAAAATAAAGATAGTTATATGAGTTTCCGATAATATTAGAAGAGGCTATTGGAAAGCTGCGAGTATTTGCAGGTATCCAAGCCCCCCGACTTAAAGTACCGACAGACCAAGAGTTCTCTACATAATTGTAGGTAACATAGTTAGTGCATTCAGTATTGCCAGTTCCTACCGGGTAGAACCAAGTGACCTCAGAAAAGTCTAAACTTGTTGTAGAAAAAACTTTAAATATTTGCTCCTGATTTATGTTGCTAAACACATAGTCAAGAACAGTACAGGTAAGCCTTTGAATGGCACCGTTGTACATATAGAACCCGCCGCGATCCATAAAGTAGACAACGTCACCTGCACTTGTTGCCGCCTTGGGAGATAACATAGAAAAATTCTCACTTACCAAGACAAATTGATAAGTAAACGGAGAGCCAGAATAGCGCATTGAATGAATGCCGTTATCTGTAAATACTAGTATCTCCTGTCTTGTCTTTAAGGCTCCAAGAATATAAGAACCAGAAGGCAAAGAAACACCACCAGAAGTGTTTGTAGCTGTAGGCGTCCAGTCAAAAGGATTTTCTTGATCAGACCATCTAATAAGCAAAGGGTCAATTTCTGAAGAGCCAATGGTGTTAGTACCAAACGCAATAGTATGCCTGTCTACATCGGACACCATAACTTGCAAAGAAATAGTCGGACAGTTAGAAGCGGACGGATTACTAGCCAGAGTTGTGCCTCTGCTACCTATCCCAACACTCTCGTCCCAATAGTAAATGTCGCCGCCCCTTGGGTTAAATATCAAATCATTGCCAAAAGTGTCTTCACTATATAGACGCAACTGATTACCAGAACTTATTGGAGTAGATCCTCCCCAAACAGAAGCCCCCCAAGTTCCAGCTCCGTAACCAGATGAAGGGACATAAGTATCTAACCCAACATTTATCTGGTACGCCCCCACCACAGAGGCTCCCCCATTACCCGTGTCAGATGCATTAGCAAGAACTGTATTACCGCTAGTGTCTTTAGCTTCTATCGTATAAGAGTTGACATCAATGATTGTAGCTATCTGATACTCTTGATTTAGGACTACAGCAGTTATGTTGCCGCCCAAACTGGTAGCCCCAGAGAAAGTAACAAAGTCATTCTGAATAGCGCCGTGGGATGAGTCAGTTACGGTAAGAGTGGCATCACCGTTTACAGCCGCAAACGTAACATCTCCTGCTGCTGTGGTTGCTCTAATAGGAGTAATATCGTAATACTGATCACCCTCGTTGATGTAATACTTTAGGGTAGTTCCGACACCGAGATATGCTGTAGAGGCAGAAGCATTCCAATCGTGGATGGATCTGCACACACCGAGGAATGTATTAATAGAATATTTCTGCCAACCACCTATCTGTTCTGGCCGACCTTTCCTAAATCTTATTTTATCGGAATCATACCAGCCACTATCGGCTGTGTATTCTGTACCTTCCTTGTTTACACCCGGAGCAAACTTGTACTTAACCAGCATATCGCAAACCTATTTAACATACTCGCCACTTTTTAAAAGGTCAGTGACCTCAAGAGATCTTCCCTTAACCTGCTTCGCCCATCTTGAATCCAAAAATTCTGTAGAGGCTTTGCCAAAGTTGCCTTCTTCCATAGCGGCTATAGCGTTCTTGAAACCTCTGAACCTTGTAGCACCAAGATTAAAAAAGATATTAATTATCGCATCCCTTCTTACATCATCTAGATCGTTGAACCAAGGGTACTCACTAGAGATTTCTTTTATGCAACGCTCTATGTCATTCTCCAAAAGATAATCAACTTCGTCATCAGACAAACCGATACCATTCTCTGGATCTATGTTACGCCCTACACCGAGAGTCCAGTATCCTTCAGAACATTTATAGGCAACATGACGGCCATTGGTTTTAACTTCACCCTCATGACGCCTTAACATTTCAATTAACTGCTTCATGTTATTTCTTGCCATTAGATCCGCCATAGAAAAATGCGGCACAAGTGCCAAGTATCCCAGACAACTGACCCAGAACCAAAGAGATAATAGTCTCATCGTTCTGGTCATGAGGAAGGATGGTCACAGTCATTACATAAGCGCCGTACAAAACCAACGCCAGTATGCAGAACACCTTGGGTGTAACATCCCCAGAGAACTTGGCCCTAGCGTCCTTCCTGTCATCAACTTCTGTTTTAAAAGACTCAAGGTCTATCTCCATCTCTCGGATACGATTCTTAAAATCTTTGTCTGCTTCTTTGAGCAATACTGCCTTTTCAGGCTCTCGTTCGATAAGGTCTTCTATCTCGTTTGCCGTAGCGTCTGGTATGCCTAGCTTAGAAGCCGCCATCTTGACAGCCATACCGGCCATAGGGCCACCCGCTGCACTAGCTATGGTCGGGGCAAGAGATTTAAGTAATCCGCCTAGCTTCATAACCGATCTTCATACTTGCTTACGGGAGGAACGCCAGACCCAGTTAGCGCCCCCTCTTTGATAAGAGCCTGTCTGTTAAGCTCATGAGCAGCGGCTATTTCTTTTTTGTTCTGACCTGTATATGGAACAGCAAGATTCTGTTTAATCAGCATATTATTAATAGTTGATCTGCCTACCTTAATTTCGCCTAAATACCGCCCAAACTTACCTTTCTCTTTTGTTCTTAGAATATACTTTTCGCCAACCTTAAGGTTGTCTTGAACATATTTTTTAGCTAACAATCCGTGCGCTTTCTCTTCCAGATTTCTGGTTCTCGACTCAGGTGTGTCAACTCCAAACAAGCGAACATTAATACCACGACCATTTGAACCACGAAGAACAACGCCAAACCCCAGATCGACATCAACATATATCGTATCCCCGTCAACCACCCTTCTTATAATGCAGTTGTATTCATACATTACTGAAACACCAACCAAAGTTGCAGGATTAATTTTAGATCAGATATCGCTTTTACTCACGCTGTCAGCGTTGTCCTCAGCAATAATATTATCAATAGTGTCGCAGACATCAGGCACTATAACGCCAGTTGTTGCTGATAGGGCGCCCCGCCCAACAGCACGAACACCCTTGTAAAATTGGTTACAGTATATTTCTTTATTTGCCATAACTTGTTCAACAGACGTACAGCTAGATAAAGTGAAAACAGCTAAAAAGCTAATCTTTAATAAACATTTCATTCGCCATATCCTCCAGTTCTTTGCGAGCTAGTTCTTTGTCCCTACTCATTTGCACTACTTTATTGGCTTGTGCTTCTTGCTCATCCAGAAACTCTTTCAGCCTATCTTTGTAGCCGTCCATCATGTGGTCAGCTATCCGGTCTTTCAGGTCACCCCTGTCAGCAACTCTAGTATCTTTGCTGGGGTTTATGTAGTCAGGGCCGGTATTGCTGAAATACAACATAGTCTGCGAGCTTGAGGGGCCGTAGCAAAAACGTGGGATTCTAGCCACCATATCGCTGCCTTGCACACAGGAGATTTGATTATCAAGAGTCATTGGCTTTTTAAAGCCCTTGAAGAACACGTTCGGCTTACCGAAGGTGATCAAGTTTATGTTGTCGTGCTTACCGTTCAACATAGAGGCAGAGAGTTCTGCCAGCGCACCGCCGAGGCTATGGCCGCAGATCAGGGTACGTTTTTTGGGGTCAATGTGTTTCTTAACTTCTTTCCAGACTGACCTGTGGGCCATCGCAAATCCACCGTGGCACAGTCTACCCGCATACGGCACGGGGACTACGAGCGCGTCTGTCAGCCAATCCCTTCCCTGCTGTGTACCTCTAAAAGCTATGACATCGATGGACTTACGCTTGGCTATATATACTGTAGTAGATGTCCACTTACTTTCGATTTTAATGGCATCTTTGTTTTTGTCGTTATATGCCTTCATTGACCAGCTACAGGCCATATTGAGCAGTACGGGATCGAGTTTCATTTGTC
>Ga0208899_1000325_pt1 | contig 34275 bp, 54 predicted proteins | sample VirMetDEL_Nov_24_FD_184518 | JGI IMG/M metagenome (GOLD analysis project Ga0208899, IMG submission 184518) | Aqueous microbial communities from the Delaware River and Bay under freshwater to marine salinity gradient to study organic matter... | ecosystem: Environmental > Aquatic > Marine >... | reverse complement strand
CAGGCCGCAAGACAGCCTGCGCAGCGATCTCAGACGGATCAGTGACAGGCTCAGGTACTGCAACGCATTACGCAATCACAGACGTATCTGAGAGCCGCCTGCTTTGCACAGGTTCGCTTACAACATCACAGGCAGTTGTGTCTGGTAATACTTTTACCGTAGCCACGTTTGACGTAGAAATCCCTGATCCAGCATAAGGTGCAGCATGGTCGTACTAGCCAATCGCGTTAAAGTCTCAACGGCGACAACAGGCACAGGCACTGTAACGCTTGGCGCGGCCTCTACAGGCTATCAGACATTTGCAGATGGCGGTGTAGCTGATGGCGATACTGTGCGCTACACGATTGAGGATGGTAGCGATTGGGAGATCGGCTACGGTCTTTACAACTCTGCTGGGCCAACTCTGACGCGCACGTTGATGGAAAGCTCTACTGGATCGCTGTTGAACTTATCTGGCAGCGCAGAGTTGTTTATTACTGCTGGCGTTGAGGAAGTTTATGGCTACGTCACAAGCACACTAAACGCAGATCGCACGTTAGACAGCGGTGTTGAGTTTGACACGGGTAAAGGTTTTACTATTGCAGATGGCGTTACCTTGACGATCCCGACAGACGCGCAGCTTGTGATTAATGGATACACTGAGAAAAGGCCATTTTAGGAGATAGGAAATGCCCCTTAAAATTAACTCAACAAATGGCTCAGTAACACTCACGCCAGAGGATGGTGTGGGTAATGTTGATATTACGGTTCCTCGCTCACAATTTGTCGGGCAAGACCACGCTGGAGAGTTTATTGCTGACAGCTACAATGAGCGTTATGCAGCGGTTACATCCACATCGAACGCAACAACCGTTGACTGTGAGAGCGCAAACTCGTTCAGCCACACGCTGACTGAGAATACGACGTTTACGTTTAGCAACCCGCCAGCATCTGGCACGGCTTACACGTTTAGCATCGAGATTATTCAAGACGTTTCCGCGTCTGGCTTTACTGTTACTTGGCCTGCGTCTGTTGACTGGCCAAGTGCGGCAACGCCAGCGCTAACTGTTGATGCGTCGGCAAAGGATTTATTTGTATTTTACACCCGTGATGGCGGCACGACTTGGCTTGGTTTTGTCGCTGGTTATTCATTGGGGTAAATTATGGCAACTAAGAAAAAACTACTGCAAGCAATAAAGGGCGGTTTTAGGTCTGGTAGAATTAAAACGCTGGACAACCCAAACCCTTTTTCAGCTTATAATCAAAACGATTATTTCGGCTATAGCGTATCTGTCTCAGACAGTTATGTAATAGTAGGAGCTTATTTAGAAGATGACGTTAGCGGATCTAGCGGAAAAGCGTATATATTTAACGCATCCACTGGCGCTCTGCTTCATACGTTAGACAACCCTAGTGCGTATGACACAGGCGCAAGCGATAATTTCGGCTTTAGCGTATCTATTTCAGACAGCTACGCCATAGTAGGAGCTTATCAAGAAGATGACGCTGGCGGAAGTAATAGCGGCAAAGCCTACATATTTGACCCGTCTACTGGCGTTCTACTTCATACGTTAGACAACCCTAATGATTACAGCACAAGCCAAGATGATTATTTTGGCTATAGCGTATCTGTCTCAGACAGTTATGCCATAGTAGGTGCTTTTTTAGAAGATGACGCTAGCGGATCGTCTAGCGGCAAAGCCTACATATTCAACCCGTCCACTGGCTCTCTGCTTCATACGCTAGACAACCCTAATGCTTATAGTACAAGCGCAAGCGATTATTTTGGCCGCAACGTATCCATCTCAGACAGTTATGCCATAGTTGGTGCTTATTTAGAAGATGACGCTGGCGGATCGTCTAGCGGAAAAGCCTACATATTCAACCCGTCTACTGGCGCTTTGCTTCATACGTTAGACAACCCTAATGCTTATAGTACAAGCGCAAATGACCAATTTGGCATTAGCGTATCTATATCAGACAGTTATGCCATAGTTGGTGCTTATCAAGAAGATGACGCTGGCGGAAGTGATAGCGGAAAAGCCTACATATTCAACCCGTCTACTGGCGCTTTGCTTCATACGTTAGACAACCCTAGCGCCTATAGTACAAGCTCAGGCGATAATTTCGGCGCTAGCGTATCCATCTCAGACAGTTATGCTATAGTAGGAGCGTATTTAGAAGATGACGCTGGCGGATCGTCTAGCGGAAAAGCCTACATATTTAACGCATCCACTGGCTCTCTGCTTCATACGTTAGACAACCCTAATGCTTACAGCACAAGCCAAGATGATTATTTTGGCTTTAGCGTATCTATCTCAGACAGTTGTGCAATAGTTGGTGCTTATCAAGAAGATGACGTTTTGGGAACTTCTAGCGGCAAGGCTTATGTATATGATAGCTCATTCAATTACAAATACACATTAAACAATGTAACAAACTCTCAATATGGAGGCTCACAGGATGATTCATTTGGCCGCAGCGTATCCATCTCAGACAGTTATGCAATAGTTGGCGCTCATGCGGAAGATGAAGCTGGCAGTACGTCTAGCGGAAAAGCCTACATATTTGATCCGTCCACTGGCGCTTTGCTTCATACGCTAGACAACCCTAATGATTACAGCACAAGCGCGAACGATGTATTTGGCTTTAGCGTATCCATCTCAGACAGTTATGCAATAGTTGGCGCGTATCAAGAAGATGACGCTGGCGGAAGTGATAGCGGCAAAGCCTACATATTCAACCCGTCTACTGGCGCTTTGCTTCATACGTTAGACAACCCTAACGCTTACGGCGCGAGCGCAGACGACAGGTTTGGCTATAGCGCATCTATCTCAGACAGTTACGCCATAGTTGGTGCTTATTTAGAAGATGACGCTGGCGGAAGTAATAGCGGAAAAGCCTACATATTCAACCCGTCTACTGGCGCTTTGCTTCATACGCTAGACAACCCTAATGCTTACAGCACAAGCGCAAACGATTTATTTGGCATCAGCGTTTCCATCTCAGACAGTTATGCAATAGTTGGTGCTTATTTTGAAGATGACGCTGGCGGATCGTCTAGCGGAAAAGCTTACATATTCAACCCGTCTACTGGCGCTCTGCTTCATACGCTAGATAACCCTAATGCCTATAGTACAAGCTTAAACGACCGATTTGGCTTTAGCGTATCCATCTCAGACAGTTATGCAATAGTTGGTGCTTATCAAGAAGATGACGCTAGCGGAGGTAATAGCGGAAAAGCCTACATATTTGATCCGTCTACTGGCTCTCTGCTTCATACGTTAGATAACCCTAGTGCTTATGACACAGGCGCAAGCGATAATTTCGGCTATAGCGTATCTATCTCAGATACCCATGCAATAGTTGGTGCTTATTTTGAAGATGACGCTGGCGGATCGGCTAGCGGAAAAGCCTACATATTTAACGCATCCACTGGCTCTCTGCTTCATACGCTAGACAACCCTAGCGCCTATAGTACAAGCTCAGGCGATTTATTTGGCCGCAGCGTATCCATCTCAGACAGTTATGCCATAGTTGGTGCTTATGCGGAAGATGACGCTGGCAGTACGTCTAGCGGAAAAGCGTATATATTTAGGTAAGAAAGGAACACCATGCAGTTCATAAAGGTAAATCAAGATAGCAGTGTTGTGTACCCGCTATCAATCGTCAATCTTAAAAACGAGTTCCCCCGCACAAGTTTCCCCAAAAAGATGCCAGAGGCTGGATTGCCTGACTTTGGTGTTTACCCAGTGACAGAGGAAGCCGCGCCAGAGTTTGACATTAGGACGCAAAAAATTGAACGTCAGCAGCCAGTGCTTGAAAATGGCGCTTGGGTGTCAAAGTGCGTTGCCGTGAATAAATCTCAAGATGAAATAGACCAGTACGATCAGCGCATGGCCGATAAGAATAGGTTTAAGCGCAATGAATTGCTGGCCGCAACAGATTACTTTGCGTTGACCGACGTCACTATGGATGCGGCAATGACTAGCTATCGACAGGCGCTGCGTGATATAACCAATCATGCAAATTGGCCGCATCTAAATGACGAAGATTGGCCTGTAAAACCAGAATAGGGGCTAGATATGCCACTAAAACTTGAGACGCCAAACGGCGCAATCATTGTAACTGGAGAAGATGGTAGCGGCGATGCAGCTGTCACGTTTCCGCGCAGCGGTATTGTTCAACCCACACATACTGGCGATGTCAGCATAACTGGTGATTTAACGACAGTAGGCACGTTCGACCACACTGGGCAGGTAGTTGTTTCCAATAATATTACAATGGCAAGCGCGATTGTCTCAGGCACAGTCAATGTGTCTGGTGTTGCTACGCTTGCTAGTGCGGTGGTTTCAGGCTCTGCGTCTATTTCAGGCTCTGCGTCTATCTCTGGTGCGGCCAGCATGGGAAGCGCAACTGTTAATGGTGAGTTTATTGCCGACAGCGTTAATGAAACTTACAGCGCACTATCTGGCGCAACAGTTGCTATTGATTGCGAAACTGGAAATTTCTTTGCGCTAACAACATCCGCTAACACCACATTTACATTCAGTAACCCACCAGCGACAAACACTGCGTATAGCTTTACACTCAAGCTAACCGCTGGCGGCACACATACAATCACCTATCCTGCATCTGTCGACTGGGCAGGCGGCACAGCGCCTGACGCGCCAGCCTCTGGCGAAACTGACTTGCTTGCATTTGCCACACACGACGGTGGCATTACTTGGTACGGCTTCTTGGCTGGGGATGCAATGGCATGAGCATGACCGCGCGAAGAATGAGCATGGCGGCTGGCGCGGGAGCCCCTCAATCGTTTACGTTTGTCGGCGTAAGCTACGCCACAACAAACCTTAACATACAAGTCCCATCTGGAACTCAGGAGGGAGATATTGCCATAGCATACTCATCAACTGCTACTGGCCCTGCGCCGACTGTATATTCTGGCTTTACGCAGATAGCATCAGTCAATAGTACATTTGAGGATATGTTTCAGTACAAGCTATTATCAGCGTCAGACTTAACAACAACATTTACGCGCAGCGCTGACAGCTATGACGCAGCAATAATGTTTACATTTAGACCCACCAATCCCGTGACAACTATACAAGTTTCTTCAATAAACAATAGCAATCAAACAAGTGGAACTCCCTCAACTCAAACGTTGACAACAAGCACCTATGACCCGCCAAACATACTAATTGCAACCTACTCGTCATATACAGCAGAGCCATCAATCAATGGTACTTTCTGGGATGGGAATTACTTAGAAACTGGCGAAAATAATAATAGAATTAAAATGTATTATGAAATCCAAAATGACGTAAATACAAACAGGTCTGTTCAGGCCAGCGGAGATTATGGAAGCTATAACATTATGATGAGTTGTGTTATAAATGCTTCATAGTATTGATCGGTTGCCAATATGCTAGGTTTTAACGCACTCTCAAAAACGCCTCTGGCAGACGATAATGTAAATCTAAGTCTGCCAGTATCTATTGTCGTGGATAGCATTACGGCAGGAATACCTGTCGTTGATACTGCCTCTGTATTTGAAGATGAAACAATCCCAGCGATTGATATTACTTCTGGCACTCCTGTTGTAGATAGCGCAAGCGTAACAGTTGTTTATAACTTTAGCGCAGGTGGCATAAGCACAACGCCTGTTGTTGACAGCATTGCTGCGTCAATCATCAGCAACTTTGCGCCGCAAGAAATAACATCAGGCACCCCAGTTGTTGATGATATTACAGCAGCGGTTATATCTAACTTTGCCCCAGTTGAGATTACGCTTTCTGAACCTACGGTAGACAGCGCGACTGTTTCTGTCATCTCTAACTTTGCGCCAGTTGATATTGCTGCAAGCGCACCACAAGTGGATGCTCTGCCGTTCTTCCAAGAATACGCGCTAACAATGGTAGAAATAACCGCTGGCATACCTACGCTACCAGCGCGATTTACTTGGGATTATCAGGAGCCTGTCGCTGACAGTTGGACAGAACAAGCAGATGATGATAGTGTATGGGCAACTCAAACGGCAAGTAGCGACACTTGGACAGAAGCTGCGGAGCCAACAGATATATGGACTGATGTTACTGACCCAACCGACACATGGTCAGAAGCTGCATAGGAGACTTAGATGGCTGACACAACGACAACAACATTCGGCTTAACGAAGCCAGAGGTGGGCGCATCAGCCGATAGCTGGGGTACTAAGCTCAATACAAACCTAGACACCCTTGACGATCTTCTTGATGGGACAACGGCTATCCAGCCTAACCTCACTGAAGGGTCATGGCAGGTTGGCGGTACTGCAATTGTAGCTACGGCTGCTGAGATTAATAGGTTAGACGGCGTTACTTCTAATGTTCAAACGCAGCTAAACAATTTGAGTGACGATATTGTTAGCTTTCCCACAAGTGAAGATATTGTTGTCAATGGAGTTACAGTAGGGCGCGGCGGGCATACGTCTAATGTTATCTTGCAGGGCGGGACAACTGGAATACATGGTGGCTTACTTGGTGTTATCATTGGTGAAGATGCTGGTGAAAATTTAACAAGCACTGCATATTGGAATACTGCTGTAGGGGCGTATGCTTTGCAGGGGGAAACTGGTTCTTGGAGTTGCACTGCGATTGGGGAAAGCGCACTGAAGGGTGACGTTGCAACTGGAGGAACTAGCAACACGGCTGTTGGCGCAAATGCTATTGAGCATGGCTCATCTGGCACAGACAATACCGCTGTGGGCGTAGATGCAATGAAAGGCGATGGAACAACTGGTGTAACAGGGGATGGAAACACGTCAATTGGCAATTTAGCGTTAGCTGACCTATCTTCAGGTGATAATAATATTGGAATTGGACGATATGCTGGGTATGGGAGTTCAAGCCCATTCCAAGTAACCACTGAAAGCAATCGCATTGTTATGGGAAATAACAGCATAACAAACGCCTATATACAGGTGTCTTGGACTGTTACATCTGACGAAAGGGACAAGACTGATGTTGTTCCAGTTAGTCATGGGCTTGACTTTATATCGCAGTTAAACCCTGTTCACTTTAAATGGGATAAGCGTCATAAATATTTTGAGTATGATGACGATGGCAATATAACAAGCAAGCCTGCCCCTGATGGCACTCATAAAGAAGATCAGCCTTTTGTTGGGTTCTTAGCTCAAGAAGTTCAGCAGGTAGTGAATGGCACAGGCTTTGCAGACAATGTGATCGTAGATCACGAGCAAGACGATCTGTGGAAGATCAAGGAAACTGCGCTTATCCCACTGTTGGTAAATGCAATCAAAGAATTAAAACAACGTGTAGAAGTTCTTGAAGCAGGGGCATAAAGATGGCTCTAATACCGCTTAAACTCCCAGCAGGGTTTTACAGAACAGGCACTGACCTTGACGCTGCGGGGCGCTGGCGTGATGGTTCTCTTGTGCGTTGGCGCAATGGGTCGCTTAGACCAATTGGTGGATGGACTGTAAACACAGACTTTGGAACATCTGGAGACTTAACCACAAGTGTCCCAAGGTCAATGCACACATGGCAGTCAATAGATGGCACAAGATATGTTGCGGTTGGAACCCACAATGAACTTTATGCTGCAATAGGAAGTAATACGACTTACGACATTACCCCCACTGATTTGACCGCTGGCTATGTGAGCGCAACGACTGAAACGGGCTATGGCTACGGTTTTTATGGTCAGGAAACATACGGAACACCACGCTCCGATACTGGCAACCTAACAGAAGCAACAACTTGGTCGCTAGATAACTGGGGAGAATACCTTGTAGCCTGCTCCACTGCTGATGGCCGTTTACTAGAGTGGCAACTTGGTTCTGGCTCAGATGCAGTAGCGATCACAAACGCGCCAGTGGACAATGTTGGGCTTATTGTAACTGAGGAGCGTTTCTTGTTTGCACTTGGCGCTGGGGGCAATCCTCGCAAGGTGCAATGGTGTGACCGCGAAGATAATACAACTTGGACAGCGGCAAGCACAAATGAAGCTGGTGATATTGAGTTGCAAACTTCAGGAGAAATACAGGCGGCTATTAGAACCAGAGGTCAAACTCTAATCCTAACAACCACATCAGCGCACACTGCTCGTTATATCGGGCCACCCTATGTTTATGGCTTTGAAAGAGTGGGAACGTCTTGCGGGCTGATTGCTAGAAAAGCTGTGGCTGATGTTGACGCGGGTACGTTCTGGATGGGTCAGCGTGGCTTCTTTGCATTCAATGGTAACACAGTCACAGAGATACCGTGCGAAGTGCATGACCATGTTTTTAACGATATAAATACATCACAAGTTAGTAAGACATGGGCAATGGCAAACGGTCAGTTTGGCGAGATATGGTGGTTCTACTGCTCATCTGGGTCAAACGAGGTGGATCGGTATGTTGCCTATGATTACAAGGAGAACCACTGGCTTATAGGTAGCCTTTCACGCACATGCGGCACAGAAAGAAATGTATTTACATATCCCATGCTGTTTGACGTTGATGGATATATCTATGACCATGAGCGTGGGTTGGCTCACTCAAGTCAATCTGTTTATGCGGAGAGTGGCCCGATCAGCATAGGTAGCGGCGATAATATAATGCAAATTACTGATCTCATTACAGATGAGCAGACGCAGGGTGACGTAAACGTAACCTTTAAGAGCCGTTACTATCCCAATGACACAGAATACACGCATGGCCCATATACTCCATCTGACCCAACATCTGTGCGGTTTTCTGGTCGTCAGGTGCGCATGAAGGTAGAAGGTCAAACGCTTTCTAACTGGAAGGTTGGAACAATGCGCATAGACGCAAAGGCGGGTGGGCGTAGGTAATGGCAGCACCTGTATTACCGCCAATAACCGACAACCTTAAAGCGTGGGGGCGTGAGCTTACAACGTACTTGCAACGTCAGTTGCCGCGCCTGTATTTTAAGTCCGCTGGCGATAATCCATCGGAGAACGGCATCATCTTGTGGGATGAGGTAAATGGCTACCCTGTTGTCTCAAAGGGCAACGAGTTTGTGCAGATTATCTTAGAAGATGGTCACGCCAACTTGATCCGCACAACAGATGTAACGGCTGCTGCAATCAACACAGCATACGCAATCCAGTACGACACGCCAACAGGCAACGTAGGCATCAGCTTAGACGGCACTGATCCAACGAAGATCGTCTTTGCGGAGGCGGGTGAATACTTGCTAATGTTCTCAGCGCAGATTAGTTCAACGTCATCTAGTACGGTGAACTTCTATTTCTGGCCCAGATTAAACGGTACAGACGCGGAAGGATCAACCATGAAGAACGCCTTGCATCAAAACGGCGCAACGCTTGTTGTGTCACGCGCGGCAAAGTTTGACGTTTCGGCTGGCGATTACTTGCAGGTTATGTGGGCAGTGGATAGTACATCAGGCTTTTTGGATGCGTCTGCGGCGACTGCGTTTAGCCCAGCGGCACCCGCAACAACGCTTGCGATTACGAGGATGCACGGATGAATGCGCATAATCCTATAAGTGAATTAGAGCGTTGCCGGGGGTGGATCGAGGCGGCGTTGGAATATTCTGGTGGCACCCATGATTTTGAGGATGTAGCGCGCTCACTGTATTCGGGAGCGATGCAGTTGTGGCCTGCGCCAAAGGGGTGCATAATAACGGAAATTGTGGTATATCCTAAAAAAAAGGTACTACACGTTTTTCTAGGTGGTGGCGAATTGCAGCAAATTATGGAAATGCATAAAGATGTGATAGCATGGGCCAAGACGCAAGGTTGTGAGGCTTTAACTATGACGGGGCGCCACGGCTGGAAGAAACCATTAGCGGAGCATGGATGGCAGGCCGTGCACACGTCATACATTAAGGAGTTTGAGAATGTCTAAAGGCGGCTCAACATCAACAAGCGTTGAAATCCCAAAATATATTGAGGATGCAGCGAAACGTAATTTGAATCGCGCTGAAGGTATCGCCGGGCTTGGATATGTTCCATATTACGGCGCGGATGTGGCTGCGTTCACGCCTATGCAAGAGGCTGCTTTTGGTTCAACTAACCTGGCTGCGGGTGCGTTTGGCATGCCAACAGTTGGCGCGTCAGAGCTAACCGGGATGCCAGAGGCTGAGACTTTTGCTGGCGGTATGCGTGGTTATTCATCAGCGCCAATGTACGAGCAGAGTTTGCAGGAGCTGCAAGCAAGGCGCCCAGGTCAATATGAATATATGCAAGGTTTCTTCATTGACCCAATTACTGGGGAGCGCGGTGCGATGATGGGAGATCCGATTGACTACACTGAAGGGGCGACGACAGCGCAGCGCCGCATCCCAGAGGGAGAAGGTTTTGATGGCTATGGTAATAATGATATGCCTGGAATGCCTGGAGGTTCTGGTTTCACAACATACGGCGGTAGCCAAGATATTGCGCATGGAATGCTAGACGACGCTTACTCTGATTACGGCGCACAGATCACTGCGGGGACAGCAAGTCCGGAGGATAATCCGTCATACAATGAGGGACTAGCTAACGCGAATTCTGATTATGCAGGAATAACATCTGACGACTTTACCGGTCTAAGTCAAGCAGAGCAATATGGATTGATGGGTCAATCTATGGGCGCCGCTGGGGTAAGCGGTGTTGGCGGAGGTTACGCTCAAGACGATCCCACAACGGGGATTTTTGGCGCCGCACAAGACGTAGTCGGTTCAGTTGCTTCAGCGGTTGATGATGTAGTCGGTGAAGGCGGTGAAGGCGGAGATGGCTGCGTAATCGCAACGCACGCTGTTTCTTCTGGAGGCTTTACACCGCAAATGAAACGTGAGGCAGTTGTTTGGTGTATGCATAACCTACATGACAAGTGGTGGGGTGAGGCAATCCGCCGGGGCTACCGTTACCTTGGTAATCAAAAGATTGAGCAAGGCAAAGCACACGAACATTACCAGGAATTCCGCGATTACATCGCATTTGCGAACGGCAAGAAGCGCACTCTACTTAGCGCTATTAAATTCACATTGCGCACCGCTCAATTCTTTGCGGTGGGTATGATAAAGAAGGACGCGTAAAATGGGTGCAGCAGCAGGAGCAGGCGGAGGCAACATCTTTGGGCAAGCCGCTGGGGCAATGGGGCAGGCTAAAAGTGCTTATGGTGATTTAGCAAACTTCCAGCCAGCAAATATGCAAGCAGCCCAACTTGCAACGGCAGACATAAATCAATACATGAACCCATACACGCAGCAGGTTATTGAGCGTGGTCAGCGGGATATTGCTCGCCAGCAGGAGATGGGGATGAACCAGCTTGGTGCGCAAGCTAGTGCGGCTGGCGCATTTGGCGGATCGCGCCATGGTGTGGCAGAGGGCGTTGCGGCTGGTGAATATGGCCGCACCGCTGCCGACTTTGCTGCGCAGCAGCGTCAACAGGCGTTTAATCAGGCACAACAGCAAGCCCTACAACAAGCTCAGTTTGAGCAAGCGGCAAACTTAGCTAATTACCAAGGTCAATTTACTGGTGCTGGGATCCAGCAGGCTGCGGCTAGTGGCTTGGGGGGATTAGGCCAGCAAGGCTTCAATATAGGCTCACAGATTCAACAACAACAAGCGCAGCAGGGTTTACTACAGCAAGGTGTCCAGCAAGCTCTTATTGACGCAGCGAAGGGTCAGTACGCTGGGTTTACTGGTGCACCGGGCGCGTCACTATCAGCACCACTGGCTGCACTAGGCGCAATGCCAAACCAAAGCACAACGACACAATCACAAACACCTGGTCTATTTAACTACCTACAGACTTTGGCGATGATGAAGATGTGTTGGGTGGCGCGTGAGGTTTACGGCGAGGATGATCCACGTTGGCTTGAGTTCCGCGATTGGGTTGTTGGTCACTCACCAGATTGGTTCTTTAATGCATACGATAAATATGGCGCTCGTATCGCTAAGATTGTTAAGAAAGTGCCAATTCTTAAATCAATCATTAAGCCGTTTATGGACGCGAAACGTAAGTCGATTGGGTATGAATAAATGGATTACCGCGCAGAGGCACGCCGGATAGCACAAGAGATCGGGATTGACCCCGATCTATTCGTGCGCATGATTAACCGGGAAAGCGCGTTTGATCCTACGGCGGTTAGCCCAAAGGGCGCTATCGGCTTAGGCCAGCTTATGCCAGGCACGGCGTCTGATTTGGGTGTAGACCCAAACGATCCAATCCAGAACCTCACTGGCGCAGCGCGTTACTATAAACAGCAACTTGAGGCTTTTGGAAACCCAATGATTGCGTTGGCGGCTTACAACGCAGGGCCGGGTAATGTTCGCAAGTACGGCGGTATTCCTCCGTTCAGTGAAACGAAGAAATACGTGCAAGACATTATGAAAGGCTATGTAGGGAATAACACAATGACACCGACATCAGCACCACTAGGCGCGTCAGCAACGACGACAACGCAAAAACCGGGCAAGGGTATGCTGCGCGGTCTGTTAGACTACGCAAGCGAGAAAAGCCCGGACACAGGCTTAACAAGGTTCCAGAGCTTTGCCGCAGCACTGGATCCACTGATTATGCCGGAGATGCGGGCTGGTACGGCTATTCGTCAAATGGGGCAAACTCAACTTGACCAAGGTAAGGTTAATAAAACCGTCGAGTGGTTAAAGAAAAACGGTTACGCTGAAATTGCGGCGGTTGTTGAAAAAAACCCTGAGATGGCGGCAACCGTCATGGGTAGCATCGTGCAGGAGAAAATTAAATCTCCAGGCGTCAAGGTTATTGGCGATAAGTTGGTGGATGAGACTGGTAAGGTGCTTTATGAGGGCGATCCTGAAGCCTTAAAGAAACTTGATGAAAAGCAGGTTACGATTGTCCGTAATTTAAGTAACGACTTAGTAAACAGAAGTTACAAGATTTACGATGAGATCGCAAATGGCTATCGCTTAATCCAAGAGGCTGTAGAAAATAAAACAGGCGTTTCGGATTACGTTTTAACTATTGCGTTTTCGAAAATACTAGATCCTGAAAGTGTTGTTAGAACTGAAGAGCAAAAAGCGGTTGCTGGCGCTGGTAGTGGGATTCAAGCGTTAGTTTCAAGCGTGCAGAATTTTATAGGGGGAACAGGTAGTTTACCTGAGCCAGTACGGCAGCAGATATTAGGCACAGCGCAGAGAAACGCTAAGTTTTATTTTGACAAGGCGCAAGGCGAATATAACAGAGCAAAAGCTACAGCTCAGTATGCAGGTATAGCTGATGAAATTATTAATGATGTAATTCCTAAGCCTACACCTCTACCGACATTTACAAAAATTGAACCGCCAACTGAGAACGGTAATGTTGAGATCGGCGCGAACGGGCCAGTGCCTGAGGATTTAAAAGACATATACACGCAAGAACAGTGGAACGGCTTATCAGCGGATCAAGTAAGACAACTCCTAGAAGCGAGCGACAACAATGGCGACTGAAGAACAGAAACGACTAAAAGCACAGTTTGACCAGGAAAACCAAGTTGGCGTTGTCGGCGGTGTAGCAAGGGCAGCGGCGCAAGGTTTAACCTTTGGCGGGGCAGATGAAGCTGAGGCGTATATACGCAGCATTCTGGGTACACGCGAATACGACGAGATACTTGAGGAGGTACGCGGTCAGGTTAAGCAGTTTGGCACTGAGCGCCCCGGTCTTTCACTAGGGTCAGAAATTGGCGGCGCTGTACTGCCCGCTATCATTGCATCGCTTTTCACAGGTGGGACAGGCGGTATAGCAACTATGGCTGCGCGTTACCCTAACTTGGTGAGGTTAGGTAAAGCCACTGGGATTGTAGCGCCAGAGACATTAGCTGGCGGCGTAGGCTACGGCGCTCTACAAGGTGCGGCAACGGGCTTTTTATCCGCAGAGGAAACTGAGGACAGAATCAAGGGTTTAGTCTCTGGTGCGGGCTTAGGTGGCGCGACAGGGCTAGGTGCGGATCTATTTAGCCGTGCGCTACAAGGCACTGTCGGAAACTTCATGGATTTTGCGCGCCGCAAGTTTGGGAATAAAGCCGGCAGCGCGGTAGAGCAGGAACTACAGCGTATCGCCAAGGAAGCTGGGATTACACCTGAGGAAGCATATATTCAAGTTGCTGAAGGTAAGTTGATGGCGGAGAACGCCACGTTGCGTGAGGTGGTTCGCGGATATTTCGATGCGGGCGGGCCTGGCGCAACATTATTACAAAAGGCAGCAAAACAGCGTCCGGGTGAACTACGCGGCGATCTGGTTGAGGATATGCAGCAATACCTGACAGACGTTGCCCCCGGCGGTAACGTATTGGCGGGTCAAGCTAAGAAAATGGAAGATCTGAAGAAAACAGCTCAGGACTTGTATTCATCCCCGGCGATGCAGCGTCCAATTTCGCCAAATGCTATGCCGATGTTCCAAGACATTTTCCGACGAATTCCTGAAGCGTTTGGCGCGGTAAGGCGTGAGCTTGGCGTTGAAGGACGCGATATGTTCTTTGAGATTGGCGAAGATGGGGCGGTTCAGTTATTGCGTGCGCCAACGATTGAGGAAGCTGAAATTGTACGTCGCGCCTTAGCCGATCTGCGGAGCAAGTATTACAAAGCTGGCGAGGGCGGTACTGCCCAGGCTTACGGTAGAGCTGAAAACGAGCTGCGCCAAACAATTGATATGTTGAGCGACGAAACACAACAAGCCCGCGCAACATACAACAAGATGATGGATCAAGACCGCGCGTTCCAGGCGGGTCAGAAAGCGTTTAAGGCTAACCCAGACGTTGACCAAATTGAGCTAGACGTTGATCGCTTTGCCGCACTTGGCGACGACGCACTTGCAGCATACCGCACAGGTATCTGGCAGAAAATGCGTATTGCCATGACAGGTAAGCGTTCTGCGGCTATCGTTGCGGATCTAGCAAGTGAGGAATCACCGTTAGGTAATATGTTGCGCATTATCTTCCCCGGCGAAGATATTGCAGACTTGGCGACAAAACTACAAACCCAAGAAGGTGCAGACGCATTTGCTAAGTCTATCCTGAGCAAATCGCCAACAGCGTCGTCTGCGGCGCAGCAAGCGCGTCAGGGTATGGATATTGGAGTTGAGGATGTACTTGAGGCGGGTACAACCTTGGGCTTGGTGCGCATCCTGCGGAAAATCGCAGGGCGCACCCGCCCAGACTTAACGGACAAGCAGCGTGAAGAAGTCGTGCAGGCGCTACTGTCTAGGGATCCAGAGTTTATCAAAAACATGCTGCGCGACGAGAGCGGAGCTGCACAATTGCAAAACGTGATTCAAAGAGCGTCGGAAGCGTTGTATGCTGGCGGTAGATCAGGTGCTATTTATGGCGCATCACAAAATCCAGAGGGCGTGCTAGGCTTATTTGGCGGTCAACAGTAAGGATAAAACATGGAACCTAAAGAAAAGAGTTTCACCGAAATTGAGGGTATCGTGCAAGACGCGATTGCCCAGGCTGTTGATTTTGTTGAAAGCGAAATAACGCACGAACGTATCAAGGCCCAGCGCTACTTTGACGGCGAAGTTGATATTGGGTACGAGAATGGAAGATCCAGCGTTGTCGCCACAAAAGTACGTGATGTTGTACGTGCGGTAAAACCAAGTCTGATGCGTGTGTTTATGTCTACTGCGCGCCCGGTGGAGTTTATCCCGAAAGGCCCAGAGGATGTAGCGTTTGCGGAGCAGGCGTCAGATTACATGCACTACGTGTTCCAAAAGAACAACGGGTTCCGAGTTCTTAATGACGCATTCCACGACGCTCTTATCAAAAAGCAGGGCGTCGTAAAGGCGTACTGGGAAACAAGATATAACAGCGAAACTTACACGATCACCGGGCTAACTCAGGAGGAGCGTGACGCACTTCTGAACGAGCTAGATATTTCGCTGATTGAAGAGACAATGACATCGAGCATCACCGTTGACCAAACTGGCGCGGAGGTGGAGCTGCCGTCATATGACTTGAAAGTTAGCCGGGTTACCCCGGAGGGTGCGTTGCGTATTGAAAGCGTACCACCGGAAGAATTCTTTGTTAATTCTCAGGCGCGCACTTTACAGGACGCCTATGTGGTGGCGCACCGTACAGAAATGCGCGTTGGCGACTTGGTGGCGATGGGTTACCCGTTCGAGCAGGTTTACGACTTAGACAGCTTATACGGCGCGTCAGACATCAGCGAGGCAGAAGAAATAGAGCGCCGGGGCTACAGCCAAGACGATTACGAGGATCAGTCCGGTGATCCCGCAATGCGCAACGTGGCGATCACCGAAGCCTACATGCGTTTAGATGTAGAGGGTACAGGCGTGCCAACTTTGCATAAATTTATCTGCGGCGGCAGTAAGTACAAATTGCTGGACTACGAGTTGGTTGACGAGATTCCGTTTGCGGTGTTCGAGGTAGACCCGGAGCCACACACAATCTACGGGCGTTCGCTTGCAGAGTTAATCATGGATGACCAGGACGCAAGCACAGCGATTATTCGTGGGATCCTCGATAACGTCGCCATGACGAATAACCCACGTATCGGGATCGTTGACGGCGCGGTTAATATTGACGACGTGCTTAACAACGAAATTGGCGCAATCGTGCGTATGCGTCAGGCTGGCGCGATCCAAGACTTAGCCGTGCCATTTACGGCGGGCCAAACACTTGGCGCATTACAGTACATGGACGCCCTAGTTGAGCAGAAAACAGGTGTATCACAAAACGTGGCACTCAACCCGAATGCGATGCAGTCCACCACTGCGGCGGGCGTACAGGCGACGGTAGACGCAGCGGCTGCGCAAGTTGAGGTGATGGTTCGTAACCTGGCGGAAGGTATGCGCCAACTATTTGCGTTGATGTTAAAATTGCACGTCAAGAATGTAGACGAAGAGCAGTTGATGCAGCTCAACGGTCAGTACATCCCAGTTCGCCCTGACGTGTGGAATTCTGAAATGGACGTGCAAATTAATGTCGGGTTAGGCACCGGACGTGAGCAGGAGAAAGCCGCAGCGCTAAACGGTATGTTGCAAATCCAGCAGCAAGTTTACCAGCAGTACGGCGCGACAAACGGTTTGGTTTCACTTACAAACATCCGTAACACTTTGGCGGATATTTTGGCAGCGTCAGGTATCAGAAACGCGGAACGCTACTTTGCGCCAATGACGCCTGAGGCAGAACAGCAGATGATGCAGCAAGCGCAACAGGCACAAGCGCAGGCACAACAGCAGCCAATGCCTGATCCTAACGCGGCGATCTTGCAGGCAGAGCAAATGAAGGCTCAGGCTAAAATGCAGACAGACATGGCGAAGCTGCAATTTGAAGCACAGAAAGCAGCGGCAGACAACGATCTAAAACGTGACCAGATGGCACAGGATCTCTTGGTGGATGCAGCTAAAATTGCGGGTCAGTACGGAACTAATGTTGACGTGGCGCGCATCAAGGCAGAACAAGATAAAGTACGTCAGGTCGCAAACATCGCGCAGGGTAGACAATGAGTACATCAGTACGCGTCAAAGCGGATGACGCAAAAAGGTTAAAAGAAGATACTGCGTTCACGCAGTTTTTCGAAGAGGTTCGGCAAGCTCAAATGAGCATATTTGCCAGCAGCACCAAGGAGCAATCTGAGGTGCGAGAAGAGGCGCACGCAATCCTGCGCGCGTTAAACGCGGTCGAAGTGTACCTCGACGCCGTAATAGCGGCAGAGACACTGTTAGACCGAAAACAAAGGAAGTAGCACCGTGGAAAATGCGACTACTATTGAGGAAGCGGTAAAGTTAATGACTGCACCGCAAGAGCAGCCGGAAGCAGAACCCGAAGCCGTTGAGGCCGAGGCGGAAGCTGAAGAGGTTGTTATTGAGGACACTGAATCAGAAGAGCCAACTCTGGAAGCAGAGAGCTATGACGATGACGTGGACTACGACGACGTTGAATTAGATGACACTGAAATCGAAGCAGAGGTTCCTGAGGAAACCAATCTCATCCCCGTTAAAGTTAACGGCAAAGAAGAGATGTGGACACTTGACCAGTTGAAACAATCTGCCGCCGGACAGGGGTACATCAATCAGCGTATGCAGGAGATTGCTCAAGTTGAAAAGCAGTATAAAGAGCAAGCCCAGCAACTAGCGCAGCAACAACAGCAAGTTTTGCGCATGTACCAGCAAGCACAACAAGTTGGCGTCACGCCGCCTGTACCCCCGACGACTGAGCTGTTCGATAAAGACCCAATTGGGTATATGGAACAGAAGATTAAGTACGACGAGGCCAAGCAGCAATACGATGCCCAGGTTCAACAAGTGCAGCAACTTCAACGCCAACAGCAGGCGGCGACAGAGCAGCAGAGAATGCAGTTCCTAGCGCAGCAAGCTGAAGTTTTAAAACAGCACATCCCTGACATCGCGGATCCTGAGAAGGGCGCGGCGATCAAGGCTGATCTGGTTAAAACTGGCACTCACTACGGTTTCAGTGAAGCTGAAATTCAAGGTGTGACTGACGCCCGGTATGTACGGGCTTTGAACGACGCTATGAAGTGGCGCCGTTTGCAGGATAAGAAGCGTGCGGCAACTAGAGGTGAACCAGCAAAGACAGTTGTAAAAGCTGGCGCCAAGCGTAGGGCAAGCGAAGGTCAGTCTGCGACTAGAAAGAAGCAGGAGCAGAAGCTCCGTAAATCTGGTCGGATTGAGGACGCCCTCAGTCTAATGTTAAAGCCTTAGGAGTAAATCATGGCACAAGTATCCGGAACATTTGACAGTTACGATGCAGTAGGCATTCGTGAAGATTTGTCAGATATCATCACAAATATTTCACCTGAATCCACCCCATTTTACACGAAGTGTCGCAAGACAACTGCGCGCAATACTTTGGTAGAATGGCAGACTGATTCCTTACGCGCTAGTGGCGCAAATGCCCACTTGGAGGGGGATGAAACTTCATTCGATAGCGTCACTGCGACAGTACGTTTGAACAATGCAACCCAGATTTTCAAGAACGCTGTGGTTATTGCAGACACCGACGAAGGATTGGACAAAGCTGGGCGTTCGCAAGAGATTGCCTACCAAACGCTAAAAATCGCCAAAGAGCAAAAGCTCGATATTGAAAAGGCGCTTTTTGACAATAACGCAAAAGTGAACACAAACGGTTCAGCGCGTGAATTGGCGGGTGTTCCAGCGTGGCTGACATCAAACACTGACTTTGGTGACAACGAAGGTGCAGACCCAACTGGTGATGGTACAGACGCGCGTACTGACGAGACAACAACTCTTCAAGCGTTTGACCAAACACGTTTTGACACAGTCATGCAGTCAATCTGGGAAAATGGTGGCAACCCTGACACTGTTTACCTATCAGCGTTCCAAATGAACAAGGCGTTGTCCTTCACAGGTAACAACAACCAGCGTTCAAATGTACAAGCTGGTGACGAGCGTGTGATCAAATCACTGGCGGTGTACGTCACTCCGTGGGGTACAGTCGAGATGTTGCCAAGTCGTGAGAACCGTTCGCGGGACGTTCTAATAATCCAAGACGATATGTGGGAAGTTGCGACACTACGTCCAACTAAAAACATTGAGTTGGCGAAAACAGGCGACGCGACAAAACGTCAAGTCGTAACAGAACTGACATTGTGCGCGAAAAACGAAGCTGCAAACGGCGGCGTTTTCGACAACACAACGTCATAACGTCATAACGCTACAGGTGGGGGCGGCTAACGCCCTCACTCTCTTTTTATATGAGGGAGCAAAATGAGAGTTTTAGTTACATACCGCAGCATGTCTACATGCGTAGGTCGCGTCAGAGCTGGTGATATTGTGGATCTGCCGGAAGAGGAAGTGCGCCGCATCCTAACGACTAAGCCACGCGCACTAGAAATTTTACCTGAGTTACCGCTGGAAAAACCTGCGCCAAAGAAAAAAGCGCCTGTGAAGCGCAAGCGCGCACGTAAGGCAGATGGCACTCTGAAAGCTGACGATCCATCAACACCTGACATCAACGAGGCTTGGGAAGATGGTAAACACCTCAACTAAGATTAAAGAAACCATCAAGTTTGAAGATGATAAAATTATCATCAAGAAAACACACGACGCGTCAGTTGCGCTAAAAGACGCGCAGCAAGCGCGTGAGCTTGCGCCAAACTCTTTTGGATCAGATTACAAGCACGTCGGAAATGTAGATATGGCGATGCTGGGTAACTGGTTAAAAGAGGCTGGAGTCGCCTGGACGGATACACAAGCCGTCAAAGATGTGATAAAAAAGAAGCTAATGAGTAGCGAGTTTTCAGCCTTACGAGTATGGGAAGGTAAATACTGATGGAAAAGATTGGCGTTGTTTTTGCAGTGTTCGCTCAAGCTGTAGGTGTCGTGTGGTATGTGTCCACTATGGCGTCAGGTGTAGATGAAAACACCCGCAACATAGCGCGCCATGAAATTATGATCCAAAAGTTAGAAGATACAACACAAACTCAGGCGATCATGTCAGCCCGTATAGATGAAAACATCCAACAAATCCGCCTGACGTTAGAGAAGATGGCGGAAAAATGACATGGCTATACTCGAGAGCATTGCTGCTGCGAATGCCGCTTATTCGATTATCAAAACTGCTATTGGTAATGGCAAAGAAACTGCGGGCGTTATTGGGGCTGTAGGTAAGTTTCTCACCGCCGAAGAAGATATAAAACAAGCCGTACAAAAGAAGAAAAACAGCCCGCTCACGGCAATAACTGGGGGTGAAGAGGGCGATTGGGAAGAGTTCCAAGCCCTTGAAAACATTAGAGAAAAACGCAAGGAATTAGAGTCACATATCCGTTTGTATGGGCAACCTGGCCAATGGGATAGGTGGATCCAGTGGCAAAATGAGGCGCGTAAACAGCGTCAAGCTGCGCGTAAGGCAGCAGAAAAAAGACAAGAAGAAATGATGGAGAAAATCCAGATCGCGCTGGGCGTTATCTTTGGCGTGTCTGGGGTCTGTTTAGCCATCTATTATTTAGGCGTTTACATGGGGAAGTGGTGAACAAGTACGTTGTGTATGATTCAAAAGGGAAAATCATAATCATAACGTCCAACAAGAGGATAGCAGAACACTATGCCAGCAACAGTAATCGATGAATACAAAATCTTTCCGCGACTGATGATGTTGGTCGTGACAATCTTAACTTACCAGGCAGTGCATTGGTATATGTCTTTGCCGCCAGACTTTCCAAACATAACGCAAGCAGCGGGACTTGTTAGTGTTTGCATGGGTGCATTGACCGGGTGTTTCGGCATCTGGATGAATAAGGAAGCAAAGACAGATAGGGGGTCTGTATGATTGGTCAGATTATATCTAGCCTTGGCGGTTTGGCGACTGCTTGGGTTGACGGAAAAACGGCGGTACAAAAAGCCAATGCAGAAATCAAACTCAAACAGGCCACTGGCGAGATTGATTGGGAGCTGGAAGCTATACGTTCAGCTCAGAATAGCTGGAAGGATGAGCTATGGACGGTTGTTTTCGTTCTTATCCTTGCTGCTAATTTCGTGCCTTCTTTACAAGAAACTATGGCACGAGGATTTGCCAACCTTGAGACTACCCCCCTCTGGGTACAGTGGGGGATGTATGCGTCCATTGCCGCCTCGTTTGGCATAAGAACTATGAGAGGCTTAGGAGGTAAGAAATGAGCTTTAAATTAGGAAAACGCAGCTTGTCACGCCTGGAAGGTGTAGACGAGCGTTTGGTTGCTGTCGTCAAGTATGCAATCGGCATATCGAAAACCGACTTCACAGTGCTGGAAGGTTTGAGATCCATCGAGCGCCAGAGAGAGCTGGTGGAGAAGGGTAACAGCCAAACCATGAAGTCCAAGCACATTGACGGTCTAGCCGTTGACCTAGGCGCATATGACAGTGTTACGGGGATCCGCTGGGAGGAGGCTGCGTACTTCCCCATTGCCGACGCCATGCAGCAAGCGGCAAAGGTGTGCGACGTGTCGCTGTGCTGGGGTGCAGCTTGGGCAGTGCCGGATCACAAATACCCATACGACTGCCGTATGTGGGAAGGTGACATGGAATCATGCTGGGAAGCATACCACCAGCTACGGCGTGACCAGGGCCGCAAAGGCTTCAACGACATGCCACACTTTGAGTTAATCGTTTAGCGCGTGATGGCGCCGATGGCAGTTTGAGCAAAGCACAACGCACTTGTTCATTTCATCATTGGCGCGACTAAAATAACCGCCCCGGATAAGCACGTTAACGCGTTCGTTGTCCGGGTGCTTCACAACGTGGTGAAAATCTAACGCGTCGGGATGTTCATTATAGCCACATCGCTCACACTCCAGTGAGGCTTTGTAGTCACGGTAATCCTGTACTTTCCGACGCTTGCGCGCGTAGACCCTCTTATTTACTTTCTCTCTGTTCTTTTTATAGTATTCTTTTCGGTACTGTTTATTGTACTCTTGTTGTTTCTTCTTATCGGCATATGGCATGGCTAACTCCATTTGCCCCCCTCCGAATCTTATACAAAATTATGTAACTTTTTTGTAGACATGCCTTGTATATGATTATATAGGTTTTTATATATTAGTTATCGTTAAGGAGGAACGCGATATGACACAATTTGTATATGAAGCACCAGAGTTTGAAGAGATTGAAGATGGCGCATGGCGCATTCCAGACTCTAATATTAGCATTGTGGAATTAATAACCTTTGATAACCTTTGCAACAAATGGGCGGCATTTCTTGACCGCGAGAACTTGCCCGCGGAATGGGATGCACAAGAAGCCATATTGCACGATGATTTAACCGCCGCGCAACGACAATTCGTCACTGAGTTTATCACAGATTGGGAAGGTTTAGACACATGACACAATTTGTATATGAAGCACCAGAGTTTGAAGAGATTGAAGATGGCGCATGGCGCATTCCAGACTCTAATATTAGCATTCAAGACTGTAAGCATTATTGCGGATTTTACGCAGTCACTGAAGATTTAGGAGATGTAGTTAAAGACTTAGCTTTCCCAAAAACTCTTGCGGAGGCAAAGAAGATTGCGCTTGCCGCAGCGTTTAACTCATAGAATGTGGCCCAGTAACATCGCTTATGCTGAAACAGTTGCAGAGGGAGAAAACACAAAATGAAAACAACAGACGAATTGAAAAGCGACATCGCATCTGAGGAGCGGTTCATCACCAAGCAGCGCGAGAAGATGGATCGCATGCGCAGCTTGGAAACAGGCGTTAGATCAAGTGACATCAGCACTGATCTCGCAATGTTTCAAATATCAATTAACAACGCAAACGAGCGCATTGCCGCATTGCAGGCCAAACTGGAGGCGTTGGGTAATGAATAGCTGGCGCGAGGACGTTTGGATTTTCATTATCGCCGCTGTAGTTTTATACGTGGCGGCACACAACATAGATCATTTAATGGTGGTACAATGACGAGCGGGCATAAAGCAGCAATTGCAGAATTAAAGGATAGCATCCGAATCCTACGCATGGAATTGGAGCAAAAAGAACAGGCGTTAGAGGTAATGCAGCGCGAGTACGAGGTGCATGTTGCCAAGCAAAACCTCAATAAGATTTACGACATGGTGCAGGGCGTCTGGATAGAGGGGCAGAAGTGATGGAAACATTCTATGTCTTGCTATTCAGCTACACACTACAAGGCTACCCAGTGGAGCGCACGTTGCTTCTGGAAAGCTCTGCGCAGTGTAATACTGCAATACGCGCCAATGAAGGTGTGGCAACGATGTTAGGCGCGGATCTGTTCTGCATCGACACTGGGCGTATCTCAAAGTCGATCAGGCCACGCCTGCGTCCGGAGGCAACGCAATGAAGTACGGCAGCGTATGCTCAGGCGTCGAAGCCGCGACAGTTGCGTGGCACCCGATTGGGTGGGCGCCGCAGTGGTTTAGTGAAATTGAGAAATTCCCTTCAGAGGTGTTGCAACATCACTACCCAGACGTGCCTAACTTTGGCGATATGACAAAATTTAAGGAGTGGAGCGATGACCCAATTGACCTTCTTGTCGGAGGAACCCCATGCCAATCATTCAGCGTCGCAGGGTTGCGAAAAGGATTGGATGACCCGCGTGGTAACCTCATGCTTACCTATCTTGGAATTGCTGACAGATATAAGCCCAAATGGCTTGTCTGGGAAAACGTCCCCGGTGTCTTGTCAAGTAACAAAGGACGGGACTTTGGAACCTTCCTCGGGGCGCTGGGGGCGCTCGGGTATGGGTTCGCCTACAGAGTGCTTGACGCTCAATATTTCGGAGTGGCCCAGAGACGCAGACGTGTGTTTGTTGTCGGATACCTTGGAGACTGGAGACGTGCCGCAGCGGTTCTATTTGAGCGCGAAAGCCTGTCAGGGCATCCTGCGCCGAGCAGAGAAGCGTGGGAAAGAATTGCCGACACAATTACGGTCGGCGCTAATCAGTACAGCGGGTTTATCGGAGAGCCAGTAGATACTGTTTATAGTAGGTCAATTAGACGCCTGACACCCATTGAGTGCGAGCGCCTGCAAGGCTTCCCCGACAATTACACGCAAATCCCGTGGCGCAACAAAGCACCAGAGAATTGCCCTGACGGGCCTCGATACAAGGCGATGGGCAACTCCATGGCGGTGCCAGTGATGCGGTGGATCGGGGAGAAAATACAGATGGTAGAGGATATTACAGATGGGTAACTTAGAATGGCCTGAGGGGTTAACACCCACAGAAGATTTTTGGCTACAGTGCATCGACTACATCAAAGCTGACGCTAAAGAATGTAACCGCAGGTTATTCCCACGCATTGGCGGTGCAAGCGCAATCGGTGCGCAAGCAGCTAAGAAAAATAGATTGGGTTTAACAAAGGCGGAGCAAAGACGCGTCGCCTGGAAAAAGGCGGTCGAGGTTAGGGCAGAGGCACGCCAGAAAAGGGTACTTAGGATCATTGACCTAGCGGGTAAAGGCTACACCAAAAAGCAGGTTTCGGTGATCCTTGGGTTGAGTATGCAAACAACCCTAAAGTTTATCAACAACCACGGATTAGGTGAGTTATGGGAGAAGTAGAGTTGAAAAAATTATTGGTAGAAATCACGGAGCCACTATCCAGCGCGCTCACAGTGTATAAGGATACGACAGGCGTTAGTAAGCGCCACGCCGTTGAGATCGCACTACGCGACTTTATGGTGAAAAAGGGCATTCATATTGAGGAACCAAAAACATGGCTAATGGCAGACAAAAAGGCGCCGCATTTGAACGATTAGTGTGCAAGATGTTGCACGACGATCTGGGAGACTACAACTGGCGCCGTGACTTAGAACAATACCGCGCCGGGGATCGGGGAGACATTATATGTAATGCCAGCTCGTTCCCGTTCGTCATCGAATGCAAACGCTACGCGGGCAACTCGTTTAGCGCATCCTGGTGGAAGCAATCCACAACGTCTGCCAAAGAGCAGGGGAAATTTGCGGCACTGGTCTATAAGTTTGACCGCAGACCAATATGCGTCCGGCTGCACCTCGCCACAGTAATGGGCGACGCAGACTTTGACGATGATTTATGGGTCGAGGTGTCGTGGGAGACTTTCATGTACTTAACAAGGGAGATTTGGAACAATGAGTTCACATACACTACGGGCGAAACGTCGCCATCCTGAAACTAAGCGCGAACGCTATCAGGTTTCGCACATAACCTTTGAACTATCCACTACCGCCAAGAACGGCACTACATTCGCCCTTATAGCGGGTGAGGCGGCGCAAGCAAAAGACCAGCGCCCACTGTTCAGCGGTCACATAAATAAGGGTATGGCAATACAGTTGCGCCAGCTTGCGCATCGAGTTGCGGAGCTGGAGGAAAAGTTATGACTAACATGCACCCCCGGCGTGAGCGGATAGCGTTGCAGATATATCAAATTGCTGAACCGCTAGGCTGGGATATTACAGTGACTGAACTGGCGGACAGGTTAAACTTGACGCGTGCGGAAGTAGGTTACGTGTGCAATCGAAAAGGTTGGATGCCACGGCTGCGTAAAACAATGACAGATCGCAGGGCATTTGGGAAAATGGGGACAACTTTCTTAACAGGTGGTTTTGCAACTGCAACGTTGATGCCAGAAAGTTTTGATAGGGAGGATTAGGAATGAAGATAATACCTGACATGAGTAACGCCGACTATCACGCGCACCCAGCGCTGGGTAGCTCGTCAGTAAAGGCAGCGGCTAAGTCACTGGCGCACTGGAAAGGCCAGAGTTTTTCCGGCGGCACACACTTTGACATTGGCACAGGCTTTCACGATATGGTGTTGGAGGGTGGAAATAACACTATCTGTGGGCCGGAAACGCGTCGCGGCAAAGCCTGGAGCGATGCATACGATGACGCATTGACGCAGGGTAAAGTGCTGCTCACTGAGCAAGATTACGCGATGTGCGAGGCTATGGCTAAGAGCTGTTTAAGTAATCCAAGGGTGGAGGCAATCGTGCGGCACCCTGAGGCCATGATCGAACAAAGTATATTCGTCACTTGCCCTGAAACTGGGCTGGAACTCAAGTGCCGCCCGGATGCTTATCTAAGAGAAAAACAGGTTTGTCTAGACTTGAAAAGCACGACAGATGCGGGGCCGGGAGATCGTGATTTTCCGTCACACATCTGGCGCTACAAGTACGATTTGCAGGGAGCGTTCTACACCTATGTCTTGCGCCTTGCGGAGCTTCCGATCACATATTTTGCGTTTGCTGCGGTAGAAAAGACACCGCCTTATGCGCAGTGCCTGCATGTGCTATCAGGTACTGTTATGGAACACGCCCACAAAAGACTGATGAACATTTTGCGGCGTATCGCTCAGGCTATTGAGGAGGATCATTACCCAACTGATTGGCCTGAGTTAAACATGGTTCATCTACCCGCGTATATGGAGGAAAACAATGACGCACATAGTTAACAACGTCGAGGCACTGTGGCCTCGCATAAATCGCACTTACAAGTTTGATTCGATGGAGCGCAAAAGCGTGCCGTGTGACGCAAATGATCCAGCAGCATCTTACGAACTATCGTTCAAACTAGACGCAACCCAAGCTAAGGATTTGTGGAACGCAATGTTAAGCGCGTACACAGAATCAAAACAGCCGGATTGGCCTGCGCAGCCCAACAACCCGTTCAAAAAGGATGAGGATAGCGGCAAGTACATCGCCAAAGCAAAATTGCGTGGCAACTACAACGGCGATCCAACTGCGCCGCCAAAGCAATACGACGCCAAAGGCAATAAGCTGGACGCAGACTTCATGCTAACAACTGGCAGCACGATCAACGTGCAGGTGCAGTTTGTGCCGTACAACATGCGCGAGGCTGGCGTGTCACTGCGTCTGCGTGCCGTACAGGTGGTAAAATACGTCGAAATGGCGGAAGATAACCCCTTTAGCGCCGTTGATGGTTTCACGTCTGAGGAGGCTAACCCTTTTGGCGCAGCGCCAGCGGCGAAACAGGATGACCCGTTTGGTCTGCCGCCAGTAGCAGAAAAGCCAAAAGAGGCGCCGAAAGCGTCCGTAGATTTTGACGATGAGATACCGTTCTGATGACTAGCAAATCAAGAGGATCATCACCCGTGCAGCAATCAAAGAGACATATGTTTACTAAGAAAGGGTGGGTGCCGCAGGGGCGTGATATACACCGTCAGGTGCCGCCTAGTAAGCGCTCTAAGACGCTAAACGATTTGATTGATAAGTTGACGGGCAAGTCAGATGAAAAGAGAAACAGTTTTTAATGAGGGAGCGCCCTGGGTAACCGGGGCGCATTAAAATATGATGATAGGGAGAACAATGACCGATTTTCCAAAGGCGCATTGGGATGAGTTCGCGCCGCGCATAATCACAAGATACAATCTCAAAAAAACGGGCAAAGACCACTACAACGGCCCTTGCCCACAGTGCTCAGGTAGAGACAGATTTTATATATCCAATATTAATAACGAGGTTAAGTTTAATTGCAACCAGGGTTGCAGTTTTGAGGACATACGCACGATCCTGGAGGAGGATTGCGTGTGGCCCGTAAAAGGGCAAAAGAATAACGATTGGCCTGACCTGAGCGCGACATTGAGCAACCCGTTCTCAGACGTGGCGCCAAAGGCATACCACGAACGGAAGGGCGTTGCGTTAAACGGCGCCATGTTGAACGACGACATGCTGGTGATCCGCATTATCAACGCGCAAGGCAAAAGCGTCGGCACGCAGACGATCATGCCGGACGGTAAAAAACGGTTCAGCTCAGGCATGGAAAAGGAGGGCGCGTTTAGCGTCATAAACGGCCCGCTGGATGGTGTTTGCTACGTGACGGAGGGTTGGGCTACTGGGTGTAGCGTTAGCGAGGCTATGGGAGTGCCTGTCGTGTTTGCGTTAGACGCAGGAAACCTACCGAAAGCAGTCGCGGCAATTCAGGAAGTTAGACCAAACGTCAGGCTAATCATCGCCGCAGACAACGACGAGAAAGGCATAGAAGCCGCCAAGGCAACGGGCTTGCAGTACGTCATGCCGTCACGTCCGGGATTAGATTGGAACGACGTGCACGCTACCAAGGGTTTGGCGGAGGTGCGTAAGCAAATACTGCGCGGCGGTCAAAAGAAAGAGCTGTTCAGTAAAATTGGCGCACTGGAGCTAAAGCGTCCGGAGTGGCACATTGACGGAATCCTGGAGCAGCACGCACTTGCGGCAGGGTTTGGCGCGCCAGCGGCTGGTAAAACATTTGTGATGCTTGACATGGCGCTCAGTATTGCGTCAGGCAAAGACTATCACGGGCGCAAGGTAAAGCAGGCGTCGGTGTTCTACATAGCCGGGGAAGGGCATAACGGTTTCGTGCGACGCTGTAGAGCGTGGAGTAAGGTGCACGACACGCCACTGGATGACCTGCCGTTCTTCAAGTCTAACCGCGCGGTGGTGTTTAGCGACGAAGCGCAAGTGGACGAGCTGCACAAGACAATCGCCGGGATGGTGGAAGAGTACGGGCAGCCGGGGCTTATTGTAATCGACACATTGGCGCGGGCTATGGGCGCGGATGAGAACAGCACCAAAGACATGAATTTATATATTGCGGCGTGCGACGGTCTGAAGGATGAGTTTGGGTGTACTGTGCTCATGGCGCACCACACTGGCCTGCAAGAAAAGCAGCGCGCACGAGGCAGCTCCGCGCTTCTGGGTGCACTGGATTGTGAGTTCAGGATCGAGAAGGTGGGCGACTTTATGACAACCGTGGAATTCACCAAAATGAAGGATGCGCCAGAGCCAGCGAAGATGGCGTTCATGCAAGTGAGCGTCGATCTACTGACGGATGACATGCAGGAGACAACCAGTATCGTGCTGGAGGAGACAGATCCGCCAAGTGCAAACGAGCGAGATTCAATGGACGTGATCTGGGAGGAATACGACAAATTGGTGGCGTCAGAAGGCGAAAAATACGTGTCCAGGAGTGTCCTAAAAGCCAATGTGGCGATAGAGACAGGTAGGTCACAAAGGCAGGCGGATCGGGACATCAAGAAGCTCATTGATGACTATAAGTTTATCATTAAGAACAATAAGTTAGCGAGGAGTTAGGACATGGTTGGACATGAGTTGGACATGGTATGTCTTAAGGTGGTCAATCTTGGACAGTCAGGACACACCCCTATAGGGGTGTCCTAATGTCCAAAGACGGGAATGACCAGTTGGTGAAGTTAGAGAGAAAACTGGCAACTGTATCATCTCTTGACGAGTTGTACGGGTTCGCAAATCGGCGGAAAGTGTTGGGGTTGCCTAACGGTGAATTTGCAGATCGAGTTGCGCCGCGATGGACAGAGAATGAGACAAGGCTAATACTGGCGAGGAAGTACGAGCTGGAGAAACGCGATGGTATCAAATCAAGATAAAGCTTGGTGGTGCAAGCACGGCGAGGAGCTGGAGCGCGTGTTCCTGGATCGCAGGTTTGACCGGGTGAAGATTAAGCGCAACCCGGACAAGGACGGGGATCCATTCACGTACGACATGGTGATGCAGGGGCCGTGCGATCTAAAGACAATCACAACGCCGTGGCGGAAGTCGATGGAGTTTTGGGGGATAGATCCGCGCAACGCTGTGTCGATCAATCGGAAAGACTTGCGGCGGTACGCGAAGTTGTACCCGGAGATAATGATTGTGTTCGACGTGCGCTATCCAGAGCATCGCACGGTGCGATATGCGGGCCTCTGGATGATGCAACGGTTATTGCGGGAGGGTAAGCTGCACTTGCACGAGTATCTGGCGCGTATGGGAAGCGCAGACGGTAACGCGAAAGAAAGCTACGTGTTCGACGTGACGCTGCTTCCGGAACTGCATGAGGTTGGCGATGACGAAACAAAGTGATAAATATATGTTAGCGTGTTCCTCCCAATGCGCTAGAGCGGTTCGCGTTCCTCCCTGGCGTGCCGCTCCAAGAGGCTCAGTTAAACACTGGGCCTCTTGTCGTATCAGTGGTACGATGAAGTGTAACACTGAGGAGCACAGCAATGGATACACTGGTTCGGGTTAGTATGAGCGAAGATGCAGACAAAGTAACAAACGAAGTAGACATGCTGTTTGACTACATGGATGAGCGGGTCGAGGATGGCGCTACACCTGAAGAAGTCATGGCTGCGATAGTGGTGGTGCTGGCGTTAGTCGCTGAAGGTAACGGTGATATTGAGACAATGCACTGAGGTTAAAACCTCGTTTACACATACACGCAGTCTCGCCTGCACGCGCGCGCGAATACTGCAAAATCGTTAATTGAACAAGCGTTCAGGACACAACATATTGTGGTTTGCGTGTATTGCATAAGTTATACTTAATACATATCCTCTGTAAGTCATTGATATCATTACGATTGACCAATAATTTAACATAATTCCCATTATACGACTATGCATAACACCCCCCCCGGCGCGCAGATCGAGGGGCGGGTTCTGGTGCAACAAAACACACACACCCGCACCCCCCCTGCACCCCTATTGCCAAAAACCGCTCCTGCGCGTAAAATTTTGAAAAATTGGGAGACACCAGTGGCAGGCAAGGCATTACGAAAGCGGATCCTTAGTGACGTTGAGCGTCAGGGCGGCGCTGATTGGTTATACGATCAGATCGCCTCTGGCATAACTGTGGCGCAGCTTGCGCGGGATTATGGCTGTTCCCGGTCATATTTGAGCCGCGCTCTGAACGCCAATGATGAGTACCGGAAAATACTTCAGGAAGCCCGCGTTGAGGCGGCAGACGCTCTTGTTGAGGAAGGGCTAACGATGGTGGATACTCTCACTGGCGATAGCACAAGTAACGAAATCTCAGCCACGCGTGAGAAGGTGAATTACCGCAAGTTTATGGCTGGCGCGTTAAACCAGGCAAAATATGGTACACGCCCGCAAAACAATATAACGCTTAATATTGGCGATATGCACCTGGATGCGTTGCGTAAGTTTAACCGTGATCGTCAGAACCTTGACGATATACCGGACGCGGAGATTGTGGATGAGTGACGGATCCAATCCTTTTGACGATTTTGTGGTTGAATATTGGGATGACCCGGTGCGTTTTGTTGAGGAGGTGCTGGGCGCAAAGCCTTTACCTTACCAGAAGGATTTTTTGAATGCAATCGCGCAGAACGAGCGTAAAATCTCAATTCGCTCTGGTCACGGCACGGGTAAGTCTACAAGCGCGTCTTGGGCGATGCTGTGGTATTTGCTGTTGAGGTTTCCCAATAAGGTTGTTGTTACGGCGCCCACCAGTGGTCAGTTGTTTGACGCGTTGTTTGCGGAGTTGAAGCGGTGGATTAGTGAGTTGCCGCCCCAGTTGCAGGAGATGTTGACGGTCAAGTCGGACAGGGTTGAGCTGACTGCGGCGCCTAGTGAGGCGTTTATTTCGGCTAGGACAAGCCGCGCAGAAACTCCAGAGGCGCTGGCTGGTGTACATAGTGACAATGTGCTTCTGGTGGTGGACGAAGCCTCAGGTGTGCCTGAGAAAGTGTTTGAGGCGGCGGCTGGGTCTATGTCCGGGCATAACGCCACGACGATCCTTTTGAGCAACCCCACGCGGTCTAGTGGGACATTTTTTGAAAGTCAGACGCGCATGGCGGATAGCTGGTGGACGCAGCGCTGGAGTTGCGTTGACAGTCCGTTGGTGAGTGATGAATTTGTGCAGGAAATGCGGGAGCGTTACGGGGAGGAAAGCAACGCGTTCCGGATCCGCGTTTTAGGCGAATTCCCGTTGTCTGACGACGACACGATTATTCCGTATCATTTGGTGGAATCGGCGGTACATCGAGATTTAGAGGTGCACGAGGATACCCCCAGTGTTTGGGGTTTGGACGTGGCCCGGTTTGGAACGGATAAAACTGCGTTGTGTAAGCGGCAAGGCCCGATTGTGACTGAAATACGTGCCTGGCGTGGGTTGGACTTGATGCAAACTGTGGGGCGCGTTGTGGCGGAATACGAGGGTTTACCGCCAAGTGCGCAGCCGCGCGAGATATTAGTTGATAGTATTGGTGTTGGCGCTGGGGTTGTTGACCGACTGCACGAGATGGGCTTGCCAGTGCGCGGGGTGAATGTAAGTGAAACGCCTAGCTTGAAGGAAACTTACATGAATTTGCGTACTGAGCTGTGGTTTAAGACAAAGGGTTGGCTGGAGAATAGATCGTGTAAGTTACCGGAGAACGAGCAGCTCATGGCGGAGCTTACGTCGATTAAGTATAGCTTTACCAGCTCCGGCAAGATGAAAGCGGAAAGCAAGGATGAAATGCGCAAGCGTGGCCTGGGATCCCCGGACTTGGCGGATGCGTTGTGTTTGACGATGGCAAGCGAGGCCACGACTGCGTTGTCTGGCGCGGTGATGAGCTGGCGTCGAGAGTTGAAACGGAATTTGCGCGGTATCGTGTAATGTGGTATGGATATGGTAACCAATGGAGGTGTTTATGGCATACGGGTCAAAATCTGGTGGAATGAAGAAAATGGGCGCTGCGCCTAAGTTCAAGCCTTGCGCGGGTTGTCCGACGCCTATGGCGTGTGCTCGTAAGGGCAAGTGTATGGCAAAAGCGAAGAAGTAATGGCTAAGAAACCTGGTTTGTATGCCAATATCCACGCGAAACGTGAACGGATTAAAAAAGGCAGTGGCGAGAAAATGCGTTCCCCCGGAAGCAAAGGGGCGCCAACAGCCAAAGCATTCAAAGAGGCGAAGAAAACAGCGAAGAAGAAAATGAAAGGCAAGAAGTGATGTGATGTTTACCGCGTTTGTTCTTTTGTGTGCGCAGAACGGTTGCTTTGCAGTCGGCGGGCCTGCGTTTGACACTGAGGACAAGTGCATAGCGGATTTTATGCAGAACGGCGTAATTTCTTTGCAGGTGCGGTATCCAACTTACACGATTGCCCAGGTTAGGTGCCACGAATGGGAAAAGCAGGTGAAGTCGTAAATGCCATATTCTAAGTACAGCCCAAAGCAAAAGAAGTTAGCCGCGATGGCGGGTGATCGTAAGAAAATTACGGGCGCCGATTTAAAAGCTGTTAAAAAGGCTAAAGCTAAAAAGAAGAAAAAATAATGGCACGCACACGCGCAGAGAAGATTGCAGCAGCCAAGAAGCGCCACGGTTTTACGGCGATAAACAAGCCGCGCCGTGGTGGCCCTAAGAAGTTCGAGGTGCTGGCAGTTGAGGGTGACCAGGTTAAAAAGATTAACTTTGGCGATCCCAATATGAGCATCAAGAAAGACCAGCCGGGTCGCAAAAGGTCGTATTGTGCGCGCTCTGGTGGCATTAAGGGTAAATCGAGTAAATTAAGCGCCAACTACTGGTCGCGTAAGGCGTGGAATTGTTAAATGGATTTTAGACAAAAATACGCCGATATGACGGGCGATTTTGAGCGCGCCTACGCAGTCGATGAAAGCGGTGCGGAGCGATATAAGTATTCTGACGCAACAATGCAGCGCGCTGTTGAGGCGTTATTAGGCGCGTCGGAAAACAAGTACACTTACATGGTGGATCGGATGGAAACCTTTGGCCCGCGTGCGGGTGTCGGGTTTGGAAATCTTTATGAGCAGACACCAGAGGCTGGTGTCGATTACTTTAACGAGAAAATCCTAGACGCTTACAGTAAGGACGGCATGGGAGCTGCCGCACTAGGGGTTTTGGGCGCGATTATGCAGCCACGCCCCCAGCGCTTTGGAATGATACAGGGTTTGGTTGATTATTTACGCGAGGCACCCGTGCGTCGTGAAGATGACGCGTTCGATAGAGGGTTGTTGAAGTAATGGCAAATCGCACACTTGATATGTTCCTAGATTCAATCTTTGGGAAATACGGAAAGCGCATCACGGATCCTGACTTGGTGCGTCAGGGCGCCGCAGCGGCTATGCAGCCCGTTACATCGCTACCTAAAGCTGGTGAAATAGTGC